>Ga0310822_100842_pt1 | contig 13453 bp, 14 predicted proteins | sample P4_ome_2_FD_201313 | JGI IMG/M metagenome (GOLD analysis project Ga0310822, IMG submission 201313) | Sorghum-adapted microbial communities from Joint BioEnergy Institute, Emeryville, California, United States - P4_Day56_Rep2 | ecosystem: Engineered > Bioreactor > SSF (Solid state fermentation) >... | reverse complement strand
GAGAATCCCTCCTGCTTTACTGCCTCCTTCCGGCCATGCCATATAGAAAATGACGAGTCCTGTTATCAGAATCAGGAGCGTAAGAACCAGCCGACGGGCATGCCTTCTTTGCATCTCACCCGCCATTGCTATGCTTAATATGAAAGCACCAAGCAGGACTCCCATATACTCATTACCAATGCCATAGTAACGGGCACCGATAACCGGGTCATATCCAAGATAGGAGCCACGGATAAGTCCCCCGCCCGTAAACCCGTCCAGCAGAAGCGGAACCCAATTTATAATTCCAATCCAGAAATAACACGCAGCAAAAGATAATCTTTGCAGTAAATGGGCGAACCCCAGGCCAACACCGCTTACGAGCAGTACTACAAGAAAAGGCGGGGGCAGGCCGGGAACCACAGGCAAAAGAAGCAGCAAAAACGGAACAAGCAACACAAACGGCAGTAGATACGAGAGAATGCGGAGTGCTTTTTCTTTTGTGCTTTTCCATCTGTCAAAGGAAAACAATAACACCGAAGAGAGGACAAGCACGGTTATTGTCATGCCGACATATGGATACAGCACCGCAGGACGTGTAGCGTAAATATGATCTATCCTCTCAGCCTTCTTCCAGAATTCATCATGCCCAATCTCTCGTTCTGTTCTAAGCGGCATTCCTTTCATCTCTATCGGAGGCTGTATTCCAAACCAGGTAAGAATGGTCGGTGCCATATCAATATTGGCCGCAAGCCCCGGCTGTCGGGTAGTTCCAGAGGTTAGTATACCGCCGCCTCTACCGTCTTCCCAGAGCAAGACGGGTGCCATTCGCTTTTTTTCGGCGATTTCGCTGTCTGGAAGCGATGCAGATAGGAGTACAATCTTTTGACCCTGTGTCCTCTCTTTCGTCAGCGTTTCCGTAAACTTCGCAATTTCCTCCATCACCTGCTGCCGCAGTTGCAGATATCTCTGTGTGCTTATAACGCTCTGATACCGGGCCAACCGAACGAGATCACCAAGCTCTACTGCGATAAAACCTGTGCCTCTTTTTTGCCATTGCCGAACATGATACGCCAGGAACGAATAATCCGTTTTCTTCCCGCCCGGAAAAAATGGGCTGTGGATAAGTGTCTCTTCCCCTATCCACCCCTGCGGTGTCACCCCTCTGCGATCCATAGTCAACAGTACAGATAACCTGCTTACTTTTCCTGACATATCGCTATTGCCGATAACAGCTCGTCTAATTCCGTGCTTCTTTAAGGTTTCTCCTAGTAGACCAGGGATAGCTCCCGTATTTTTCTGCTTGTTATTCTCCGCCAGGACAGAAGCATACGGAAAGAGAATGGTTCCGTTCCGCACCATTGCCGGCACCTCTCCCATATACTGACGATACATCGCAAGCCCTGTCGTTCGCTTTTCACTGAGCCCGTATGCATTCCGGCCCCATTCGGATCCGGCAGCGCGGGTACCGGTTCCCAGTGTCAGAACACTGTGGATATCCCTTAGAGAAACAGCGGTTCGCATATTCATCTCACCGATTGCTGCCTGATTGAGAAAAGAAAACGCAGCATTCTGATAAAGAGCACGGATGTCCTGGCGGGTTAGCTCCGGAACGAGCAGCATGATAACGGTAGGACGGTTTTGCGAAAGAATACTTGTGGTAAAAGAGAAAAAAACGGTCAGAAAAACACTGCAAATTCCTACGACAAAAATCGTCATTTTTCTCAATCCATCACTCTCCTTTCCCCACATACCCACACCGTTATTCACACTTTCACCATTATGAAAAATATTGATATATTAGGTTATCCACTATTTTATCCACATTATCCACAGATTTGTGGATAATGTTATTCAGCATGTTATTCAGCATCTGTCCACAGAATTTGACAAGATAAGATTTTTCCCAACAAAAAAAGCAACCCGTTTATAGGGTTGCCCTTTTATGCCAGCGGCAAACCGGGAATGCCGTTCAGCGACATGTCCGCCAGGTTGCCTTTTTTATATTCGATATAGCCTGCTCCTGCAATCATCGCGGCATTATCCGTGCATAGCGATAACGGAGGAATAATCAGCTCGATGCCTTCCTGTTTCGCCCGCTCGGTCAGAGCGGTGCGCAATCCTTTGTTGGCTGCTACGCCCCCCGCCAACAACAGCTGCTTTACCGGGCGTTCTTTTATTAATTTAAACGACTTATCCACAAGCACTTCCACGACTGATTCCTGAAAACTGGCTGCCAGGTTTTCCGGCTCAATACTTTCTCCACGCTGTGCCGCGTTGTGCAATGTATTCAGCACTGCCGATTTCAGTCCGCTAAAGCTGAAATCATATGTGCCCTCGAGCCAGGCGCGCGGCAGCGGAACATTTGGCTCTCCTTCGTGTGCTAGCCGATCAATATGCGGGCCACCCGGATACGGAAGGCCAAGTGAGCGCGCTACTTTGTCATACGCTTCGCCAACCGCGTCATCTCTTGTCTGTCCGATAATTTCGTATGACCCGTGCTCTTTCATATACACCAATTCCGTATGGCCACCGGAGACCACCAGCGCCAGAAGCGGGAATTTCATTTCTTTCACAAACCGATTTGCATAAATATGACCGGCAATATGATGGACGCCAACCAGCGGAATGCCGCGTGCGAATGAAATGGCTTTGGCGGCGGCCACTCCTACAAGCAGCGCGCCCACCAATCCAGGCCCATACGTTACCGCAATGGCGTCGATGTCATCGAAGGTGGATTCGGCTTCCCGGAGCGCTTGCTCGATAATAACCGTGATGTTTTCCACATGATGCCTTGATGCAACTTCCGGCACGACACCTCCGAAACGTTTATGGCTTTCGATTTGTGAGGAAATCACATTCGAACGAATCACAGTTCCGTCTTCGATAACGGCAGCCGACGTCTCATCACAGCTCGTCTCAATGCCGAGAATACGAATCGGCCTTCTCTGGGCGAGCGCCTCTTCCCTCCGTTTATAAGCTTTCTGCTTCCACTTGTTCATCATCCAGTCTCACCCACATTATAATAGCGTCTTCCCCGTTGTCGGTATAATAGCCGGGACGTACGCCTTCTTCCACAAATCCCAGTTTCCTGTACAATTTTTTCGCCGCTTCATTGCTGCGTCGCACTTCCAATGTCATAGCCGCAGCCCCTGATTCGGCAGCGAAACTCATCAACCGATGCATCAACCGTTCTCCGAGATAGCGCCCGCGATAATCAGGATGGATAGCAATATTCGTAATATGGGCTTCATCCAGCACAAGCCACATTCCACCATACCCGATGACACGGTGCTCTTTCTCCACTATAAAATACCGCGCAAACACATTTTTCTTCAATTCATTGATAAACGAATCGCGCGACCATGGCGTCGAAAACGAAAGTCGTTCCACTTCCTCTATCTCGTCAAGGTCTCTCATCTCCATACGGCGAATCGTGAACTCTTCTGTCATCGTATCGCCTCCTCTATTTCTTCTGGCTGGCGAGCCATTTCGCTTCCGCCTCCGCCATCTGGAGATAGACAGGGGTAAAGGTTTCTGTATCTTCAATGCGCTCTTCTTTTAACGCTTTCCATCCGGCAGCGGCCAGATGGGCTGCACGCGGAATCCGATAAGACATAGGAGCAAACACCGCCTGATCTCCCATTATTTCTGTAATGGTTTCTCGATGAATCGTGATATCATCGCCAAGGAACAAAATCGGCTCCTGGTCATCAGCCTCTCTCCATTCCTCAAGCGCCTGCTTTAACAAAACGATTCGTTCAGCCTCAGCGAGGTACACGCCTCCTTCCGGCATTGCCCGGTATACACCAGTATATACCTGTCCACGGCGCGCATCAAATAGAGGGACAATCCGTCCCGGAAAATAAGCGGCATTCCAGGCCAGCACTTCCAGACTGGAGATGCCTAGCAGCGGAATATTGAGCGACCAGGCCATGCTTTTCGCTGTAGCGACGCCAATGCGGACTCCAGTATAAGAACCTGGACCGCGGGCTACCGCAACCGCCGCAAGCTCCGTCGGATCGACCTCCACCTCATCCAGCAGTTGACTAACCATAGGCATGAGCCGGATACTATGATTCTTTTTTAAGTTGGTTGAAAACTCGCCGAGCACCTTGTCTTCTGTGCAAACCGCGACGCCCAGGCTGAAGTTTGAAGTATCAATTGCCAGAATGGTCATGCTTTATCGCCTCACACAATGTTTCATATCGTCTGCCATGCGCCGTAAACTTAAGCGTCCGCTCGTCGCCTTCTCCCCGTGTAATTACGATTTCACAGCGCTCGGCCGGAAGCTGCTCGGCAATCATCTGCGGCCACTCCACTACCGTCACGCCGTCCCCGTAAAAATATTCGTCAAACCCCAGGTCTTCCAGCTCGTCTTCCACGCGGTAAACATCCATATGGAAAAGGGGGAGACGCCCCATGTATTCTTTAATAATTGTAAATGTCGGACTGTTAACCACACCATTTACACCCATGCCACGCGCCAGCCCCTGTGTAAAACTGGTCTTGCCTGCACCCAGATCACCTGACAACGTAAACACGTCCCCCGGCTCCGTCAGGCGTCCGATTTTCTCCGCCAACGCCTGTGTCTCTTCCACAGAACGAGTATGAAACACATACATCTGTCCGTCTGCCATCTTCATCACTTCCTACGCGAACTTACTTTTCCTCACTAAAATGATTATACCCTTTTTTCGGAAGCAGCGTGACCTCACCGTTACTCCGCTTCAGCAGAACGCCGGCCTTGCCTGCTTCTACCCGTCCAATCCAGTATAAGGATAAATTCTCAGCCGCAAACGCCCGGCTTATCTCTTCTTTATGCTCTCCGGCAATACTGCCGACAAGCCGGTAGTCTTCTCCCCCGTAAAAAGCCCACTCTAAAGCATCTTTCCCGCTTGTCTTAGCATAACGAATAAGCTCGTCACTCAGTGGAATTTCTGCTTCATTAAGTACAATCTGCACCCCGCTTGCTTCGGCAATCTCCCACGCTTCGCTCGCCAATCCGTCACTGATATCGTTCAGCGCAATGCGCTGCCCGCTCTCCGCCAGGATACGTCCTGCCTGTACATGCGGCTCCGGTTGGCGGTGGCATGCGGCAAGCGCTGACCATTCGTCCGGAATATTGGCGACTCCCCAGCGTTCCTGAAGTAAAATATGAAGCCCGCCGGCCGAATCTCCTACCGTACCGGTCACAAATATAGAATCTCCGGGACGAGCGCTGCTACGGCGCAGAGCTAAACCGTGCTCTACCTCACCGAGTACAGTAACCGTAAGGGTCAACGGCCCAGGCACCGCCACCGTATCGCCTCCGATTAAAGCCATATTGTGCTGGGAAGCCAGCTCAGCCATGCCGTCATATATCCCGGCTACTTCCTCTTCATTCCATGTACGAGGCAGCCCCAAGGATACAAGATAAAACAATGGAATGCCACCCATCGCCGCCACATCGCTGATATTGGACGCCAGCGCTTTATGTCCGATATCGTGCGGAAGCATCGTCTGACGCTTAAAGTGCACGTCTTCGACCATCGCATCGCAGCAAACAATCCAATTATATCCGCTGCGGCCTGCGACCACAGCGGCGTCATCTCCATTGCCGACCTCGATTCGCTTTGCAAGCGGCAGCGGTGTGGGATGCCTTCTGGTCAGGTAGGAAATAAGCCCAAATTCATCGCGCCGTTTTTCCGTCATACGTCTCCTCCAATTCCCGCAAGTGCAGGCGACCCCTGCACTTGCCGCAGACATACTTGCGGGTATTTACATGCCGCCTGCGCAGATAGCGCATGCCGCAATCCTGACAGACCAGTTCATACCGGTATTCCTGCCGTTTGCGCGGCGCTACCGATTGGCAGTATCGACTGCCGCCCACTTGTTTTAACAGTTGCTTAAAATCGCTATCTTTATGCTTATATCCGCGTCCAGCGAGATGCAAATGATAATGGCAAAGCTCATGTTTGATAATTCCCACCAGCTCTTCTATACCGAACAAATGGTAATGTTTAGGGTTAATTTCGATGTTATGTGTCCCCAGCACGTAGCGACCACCCGTCGTCCTAAGCCGCGGATTGAAATACGCGCGGTGCGTAAACGGACGTTGGAAAAAGTCGGTGGAAACCCGCTCGACAAGCTGCTGCAGTTGTCCCTCGGTTAAGCTCTCCATCTCCTCGCCTCCATTCTTGCGTGCATCTCCAACATGCGCTACACTTGTGAACGTACATACGAAACAAGGGGGAGCCATGTGATGCGTTACTGTATTTTATCGACAAAAAAGAATCTGCAATTCGTCGCTATGCCTGATGGCTACATGTATCAGCTCGTTGCGCTGCTGCGTCGGCTTCATAAAGAAATCGGCAAATTGACTGTCCAAAATCGCCCGGAATTGCCGGAAGTTCTTGCTGAATGCAGCGAGCTTGAGCTGCATGCGGAGAATGTCCACATCATACAAGGGATTGATTATCTGGCTGATTTGGAAAAAAGCTTCGTTTCTCTTCAAGAAGAAAATTACCCGCTCATCGCCCTTCTCACCGAAATCCGCGCTCTGCATGCGCAGCTCGAATACTTGATGGAAGAAGGCGAATACGAGTAACAACCGGTACTCCCTCACATATAGTAAAATTAAAAAGCGTGACGGGAGGGATCCGGATGCCGCAATGGCTGAAGCGCCAATTAATGAAAGCTTTTCAGACAAAAAACCGACGGCAAATTCTTCTCTTGAATGATTGCTGGTTCTTATATAACGACAAACAGGGAGATCGAAACTGAGGCTTTTCGACCTCCCTGTTTTTAGATGCAGGTCTCATCTCTTCCTCCCTCTTTCCTTACTCTTCAGGAGCCAACATCGTCAATCCGACCCGTCCTTTCCGCTCATCAATATCTTTGACCCATACGGTAACAATTTCACCGACAGAGACGACGTCAAGCGGATGTTTAACGAAACGGCGGCTCAGCTGCGAGATGTGAACCAGTCCATCGTTTTTCAGACCGATGTCGACAAACGCGCCGAAGTCCACTACATTACGCACCGTGCCCTGCAGTTCCATGCCTTTGGCCAAATCGCTGATGTCGAGCACGTCTTTTTTAAGCAGTGGTTTGTTCAATTCTTCTCGCGGATCGCGACCCGGACGAAGCAGGCTCGCTACAATGTCCTGCAATGTCGGCTCACCGACATTCAGCTTTTGTGCCATTTCTTTTATATTCACTTCTTTAAACTTTACTCTGGACTGTTCGCTCCCAATCTCTTCCGGACGAATGCCAAGCTCTTTTAGCAGTTCGGCGACACTTTGATATGATTCCGGGTGAATCGGTGTACTATCGAGGGGATTTTCCCCGTCTATGATGCGCAGGAAACCTATGCATTGTTCGTATGTCTTCGCGCCCAAACGCGGCACTTCTTTCAACTGGCTGCGTGACGTATATTTCCCCAGTTCTTCTCTGCGGGCAACGATATTCTTCGCTACTTGCTTGGAGATGCCGGATACATACTGCAAAAGCGACGGAGAAGCGGTATTTACATCAACACCCACATAGTTGACCACCGATTCGACAACGAACTGAAGGCTGTCCGACAATTTGCTCTGTGATACGTCGTGTTGATATTGGCCTACGCCGATTGACTTCGGATCGATTTTCACCAATTCGGCCAGCGGGTCCTGCAGGCGACGCCCGATTGACACGGCGCTTCGTTCCGCGACGTCTAAATCCGGAAACTCTTCCCCGGCCAATTTCGAGGCAGAATAAACACTGGCACCGGCTTCATTGACAATGATATAAGAGAGATCTCGTTTTATCTCTTTTATCATATCCACGACAAACTGTTCCGTTTCCCGCGATGCGGTTCCATTTCCGATCGCGATGATCTGTACGCCATATTTTTCAATTAAACTACTCAGTATCCGCTTCGCCTCTGCAATCTTGTTCTGCGGTGGCGTCGGATATACGACTGCCACCTCAAGCAATTTGCCCGTCTCATCAATCACCGCACTCTTGCACCCTGTTCGAAATGCCGGATCAAGAGCTAAGACGACGCGGTTTTTTAACGGTGCCTGCAGCAGTAATTGACGAAGATTCTCGGAGAAAATATGAATGGCCTGCTCCTCCGCTTTTTCCGTCAATAGTCCCCGTACTTCCCGCTCCACGGCAGGAGCAATCAAGCGTTTATAGCTGTCTTCGAGTACCGCTCTTAGCTGCTCGGCAGCAATACTGTCTCTGCGAATCCATTTGCGTTCAAGATGCTGCAGAATCGGTGCAGGATCGAGCTCAAGTTTGACGCGCAGGATGCCTTCGCGCTCCGCCCGATTGACAGCAAGAATCCGGTGCGGTGCCATCTGGCCGACCTGCTCACTGTACTCGTAATACATCTCATACACATTTTTCCCTGAAGGTTCGTCTTCTTTTTTAACCGTAGACAGTACAGCCCGCTTCATCGTATAATCCCGCACCCAGCTTCGCACACCCGGATCATCCGCCACTTGCTCGGCGACAATGTCTGATGCCCCCTGTACAGCCTCTTCTACAGATGCTACACCTTTTTCCGGATCAATATATTTTGCTGCTTCTTCCAACAAATTTCCTTTGCGGGCAGTCAGCATAAATTGGGCAAGCGGGTCCAATCCTTTCTCTTTTGCTATTGTGGCCCGCGTTCTGCGTTTCTGTCTGAATGGCCGGTATAAGTCCTCCACTTGCTGTAGCCTGGTAGCGCTTCGGATTTGTTCTTCCAACTCATCTGTCAGCTTTTCCTGTTCGGCAATCAGGCGAATGACTTCCTTTTTTCGTTCCTCTAGCTGACGTAGATATTGAACACGTTCTTGAATGGAACGAATCTGATTCTCATCCAGCATGCCGGTTGCCTCTTTGCGATAGCGGGCGATAAACGGAACGGTACTCCCTTCGTCGAGAAGCGCAATCGTACGTTCCACCTGTCCCGGTGCAATCTGCAGCTCACCGGCGATAACTGAAACCATCTGCTTTACTTCCATGGCCAACATCCTTCCGCGACTTTTTCTGCCGTGCAACGAAAAAAAAGCCACCGTATTTCACAGCAGCCTCTTACAAATCTTCTACATTCGTGTATCTTTAAAAATCAATAAGTCCTAAACTAATCTGGAGAGCGTCATTTACCCGTTCCATCATCTCTTCGTCAAGGTGTGTGATCTTATCCGTTAGTCGTTGTTTATCGATCGTACGTATTTGTTCAAGAAGAATAACGGAATCGCGGTCAAATGCATACGTTTTTGCATCGATCTCCACATGAGTAGGCAATTTAGCTTTTTGTATCTGTGCCGTAATGGCTGCGACGATTACTGTCGGACTGAAGCGGTTTCCGATATTATTCTGTATAACCAACACGGGACGGACTCCGCCTTGCTCCGATCCGACAACGGGGGATAAATCCGCAAAATATACGTCGCCACGCTTCACGATCACACACTACACCCCGCTCACTAAACGTCCCAACGTCAGGTCGGCTTCTTCTTCAGCTTGAAAAGCCTCGCTAGCCATGTGCAAATTGATGTTTGCCATCTCCATATACCCACGCTGCATCGTCTCGCGGATATGACGCTTTTTACGTTCTTTCAAGTACAGTCTCATTGCCTGACGGATAAATTCACTGCGATTTGACTTTTCTTTTTCGACCAATCCATCCACTTCCTGTAATAGATGATCTGGCAAGCTAATCATGATACGCTTCGTGTCCATTTTAGACAAGACCATCGCACCTCCAACACCAACACTATACAACATTTTTGCAAGTTGAAAGACCGCGCGAAAGGCACATTACCAGTATGGCGTAGCCTATACAAAAATATACTGTGCGCGGCTTGATAAGCGGGAGATTTCGACTCCCTTTTTTAGTATTCGAGCTATACCGGCAAATTCCTGCCTCTCTTCCCTACTTTTAGAAAAGATTTTGCTTCCTATTTTGATTCTTATTGATTGTACCATGATTCCCCCTGTGTCACAACAGGAGGAATGGCGTTTTTAACCGTTTATTCCTAACAAGAACTTATCAATATGCGATTGTTTACTGAAACAATCCGACCGTTTTCCTTATAAACCCGCGGCACTCGCTTGCTTACCATGCATGTCACTTCATAATTAATCGTATGGAGCCAATCTGCCATTTCATCGACGGAAATCTCTTCGCCTCCCTGGCGTCCAAGCAAAACCGCTTCTTCTCCTACAGACACATTCGGAATATGCGTGATATCTACCATAAATTGGTCCATGCATATTCTGCCAGCAATCTTTGCACGCTGTCCTTTAATCAGTACATAACCTTTATTCGACAACAACCGATTATACCCGTCTGCATAACCTACAGGAATCGTAGCAATGATCGCCTCCTCAGGCGCTTCGTATGTTGCCCCGTAGCTGACCTTTGTTCCGGCCGGTACGCGCTTTACATGGCTTACTCGCGCTTTCCATTGAAAGGCGGAAGCAAGCGGAATGTTTGTCGTTTTGGCATAGCCTGAAGGATACTGTCCGTATAAACTGATTCCCAAACGGATCATATGTCGGCTTCGCTCAGGATAGAACATCGCTGCTGCGCTGTTATTGGTATAGAGAAGCGGTATCGTAATGCCACGCTTTGCCAGAGTATCGACGAGATGCTGAAAGATCTCATACTGCTCTAACGTATAGGTTTTGTCCTCCTCATCGGCAGTCGCAAAGTGTGTGAACATGCCCTCTATTTCGATCCATGGGCACGTACGCGCAAGCTCAAAAAACGAGATAAGCTCTTCCTCTTTCCGTATGCCAATTCGTCCCATACCCGTATCCACTTTCACATGAATCCGCGCCTTTTGATGAAGCTTTTCGGCCGTACGGCATACTTCTCGAAGCATATCCTGCTGGTATACCGTCATCGTAACTTCATGCCGGATGGCCGGCTCAATGCCGCGCGAAGGAAATGAACTGAGTACAAGAATAGGAGCAGTGATGCCCTGGCTGCGCAGTTCCAATGCTTCGTCCAGGAGCGCCACTCCCAGCCATTCCGCACCTTCGGCAAGCGCTTTTTGCGCTATCTGGTAAGCGCCATGTCCATAACCGTCCGCTTTGACTACCGCCATAATTTTCGTCTCTGCCGGAATATGTTTGCGGAAGGTCCGTATATTTTCTCCTATGGCATCCAGGTCGATTTCCGCCCAGACGTCCCTGTAAAACTCTCCGACCCCTGTCATTGATTTATCTCCCTCTTTTCTGTACGCGTGCAATCTGTCTATCCAACTCTTCTAGAAATTCCTGAGAAGCCATAACACTGTACTTTTTGTTGCCCGCCCGATATGTCGGTTTCCATACGCTGTCCCGCTGTAATTCCTGCAGAGCTACGCTTTCTTCATTTTTTCCGACCCGCATAACAAGGTGAGTTCTCGAAAGTTTATATGTCGGATGAAGAATGGCTTTGTAAATCATAGGCGAGAATCCCACGATAACAATGGCCGCACCCATAGCAATAATAAACACCGCCGTACGGTTTTGCGGCAGGAAATTCAACAGCCCGAACATTACGATGACATAAAACACTGTCTCAAGCAGCTTATACTTAAATGGACGTTTTAAATAGATGTCCTTTGCGCTCGCCTCTTCATGGCGTAGTATGTTTCCCTGCTGTTTTTTCATGCAAACTCCTTTCTCTACAGCTACTTTTGTAAAATCGGCAGCAGCTCGCCAAGATTGCGAATGATGAAATCAGGTGGTTGCCCCAGTTCATCAAATGTCTGTCCTGTCCGATTCAACCAGGCGACATGGAATCCAAAACTTTTTGCACCGGCAGCGTCCCAAGCGTTTGAGGAGACAAATACCACTTCTTCCCGCTTTACCTGCAACACTTCAAGCACACGGGTATACGCGGCCGGGTGCGGTTTATATATTTTAGCATCATCTACGCTAATAACATCATCGAGATGCTGTTCCAGTGCAGTATGCTTAACCAATGGCAGCAGGAAGTCAAGCGAGCCGTTTGAAAAAATCGTCCGCTTCCACGCTGTAAGCCGAGGCAATACATCAGACACCTCCGGATACGGCTTCAGCATAAGGTACTCTTCCATCAGTCGCTTCCGGTATGCCTCATCGAGCGGAAGATCCAATTGTCTGCATGCAAAGATAAGTGCTTCTTCTGTGATCTGTCTAAAATCAACGTACCGCCCCATTAAAGCACGAAGCCAGCTATATTCTAATTGTTTCGTGCGCCAGAGCTGGCTAAGACGAGTGCCCTGTCCCGGAAATAATTCATCGCATACCTCAATGACAGAATGGACATCAAAAAGCGTTCCGTAAGCATCAAACGCGATCGCCTTAATTTTATTTGTATTCACTTTTCTCCCCCGTTTCCATGTCACATCAGATTCAGTATAACAGATATTCTTCGAATCTGGGTACATGTCCCGGCCCTATCGGGTTTGCCGTTACATACAATTAAGTATAGAGTAGATGAAATTCACCTGAAAAGGAGGTGATCGGGTTTGGCAAAAAGACCGAGAAAAGCAGCCTCCAGGCAGCATCAAGACAATCATATTTCCCGCTTTCCTATCCTGGACAAAAGGCGACAAATAAAAAGGAAACCCTCTCCCCCTACACAAGGAGGAAACATCGCCAGAGGATTCGATCCGGCCGGATTGGCTGAACTGCTGCAAAACCCCTCAGTCCAAGCACTAATCAAGAAAGGATTAAACAATGGCGTTGCAACGAAACCAGCGAAGCCGGGCGAAAAACAGAAGGGAAAAGCTGAAAAAAAGAATGGATTAAATAATATGCTGGGTGGTGTGGATTTTGTGCAACTTGCTAAGTTGCTGCAAAACCCAATGGTCCAGTCTATGTTAAAAAATATATTTTAATCAAAAAAAGAAAAAGCACTTCTTCTTGAATGTCAAGAAGAAGTGCTTTTTGCGCATGTAAGTACCGATGGTCGGAGTCGAACCGACACTCCCGAAGGAACACGATTTTGAGTCGTGCGCGTCTGCCAATTCCGCCACATCGGCATAGGTGGCGTGCCCGGAGAGACTCGAACTCCCAACCTTCTGATTCGTAGTCAGACACTCTATCCGGTTGAGCTACGGGCACATTTTTTATTTTTAGGTTTTTGAAAACCCCGCAAAAGGATTCGGAATCAGCTTCAAAGCTACACTTTTGTGGGTCAATTATGGAGCGGACAACGAGACTCGAACTCGCGACCCCGACCTTGGCAAGGTCGTGCTCTACCAACTGAGCTATGTCCGCAAAGCAGTTTCTCCACTTTTATGGATAATGAATGCGGGTGGAGGGACTTGAACCCCCACGCCGAAGCGCTAGATCCTAAGTCTAGTGCGTCTGCCAATTCCGCCACACCCGCACAATTTAATTTTGCGCCCTTATCTTTTGGCTCCATAAAAGTATTTGGTATAAGCCGCGGAGCATCTGCTCCACTTTTATGGGAATAAGTGATGAGCCATACTGGACTCGCGAAGCACAGGACGTGCAAGCTTCCGCGTTGCTC
>Ga0310822_100837_pt1 | contig 13475 bp, 12 predicted proteins | sample P4_ome_2_FD_201313 | JGI IMG/M metagenome (GOLD analysis project Ga0310822, IMG submission 201313) | Sorghum-adapted microbial communities from Joint BioEnergy Institute, Emeryville, California, United States - P4_Day56_Rep2 | ecosystem: Engineered > Bioreactor > SSF (Solid state fermentation) >... | reverse complement strand
TATAATCGCTGACGAGATATACACCCGGCCCGAATACCGCCTTAATCTCAATGTTATTACAAAACTTCCTTTCTTCTGCGGCAAAGTACCTCTGGTTCCTAATGACTTCCATAGCTTCCGACAGACAGATTCCCCTATAGGCAACTACACGTTCTTCCATTCCTTGTTCTCCTCCTTCGTATCAGAGTAAGAACACCTCACATTCATTCCTCCTACCTGTCTGTATCTCTCTTTACGCAGAAGATGATGAACTCTCTCAAAACAAGCTCCCACTATACAATTATAAAAATCTGAAAAAACTATAACACAAAATTCCCCTCATCTCAATTCGGTATTTTACGAAATTATTTTATTTTCAAATAAATAAAGGGAAGCGGAAACCGCTTCCCTCTATTCCTTCTATTATTATATTTGAGCGGTAAGATTCGTATAGGTTTCCGGACGCCTATCACGGTAAAATTGCCATTGATCTCGCACCTGGTGAATAACATTGCGATCCATTATCCCGATAATTACTTCATCTTTGTCCCGGCTTCCCATTGCCACAAACTCCCCACGCGGATTGACCAGATAGCTCTGCCCGTAGAACTCTCCCATATTCCATGGTGCTTCAAAACCGACGCGGTTAATGGCCGCAACATAAAATCCGTTAGCAACCGCATGTGCGGGCTGCTCCAGTCTCCACAAATATTCCGATGTGCCCGCTACGGTTGCGGAAGGGTTAAAAACAACTTCCGCTCCATTTAATCCAAGGAGACGAGCTCCTTCAGGGAAGTGCCTATCATAGCAAATATAGATACCGATTTTTGCGTATTTCGTGTTAAATACCGGATAATCTTCATTGCCCGGCTTAAAATAATATTTTTCCCAGAAGCCTGTTCCCCCCTCACCTGCCGCCACATGGGGAATATGCTTCTTGCGATATTTCCCAAGGTACTTTCCATCGGCATCAATGACGGCGGCTGTATTGTAATAGACGCCTTCTGCCGCCTTTTCATAAATGGGCAGTACGATGACCACGTCGTTTTTCTTCGCGATTTCTTGAAACAGCTTCGTCGTAGGCCCATCCGGAATAGGCTCTGCAGCTGCATACCATTTTGTTGTCTGTTCGGCACAAAAGTAAGGCCCGTAGAAAATCTCCTGCAAGCAGATGATTTGCGCTCCCTTGGCTACCGCTTCATCAATAAGCGCCAGATGCTTCTCAACCGCCTTTTCTTTATGCACTTCCACCGGTTCATTCCCGTGTACATCATGACTCGCTTGAATCAGACCGATGACAACCTCTTTAGACATGATAACCCCTCCTTGAATCGCCTGATATGGAATATCGTTAATATTGCTTGAATTGTTGTCTGCTTACGTATTGTCCTCTACCCTTTTGACCGTGGAACTGTTTGTCTTTGACAATGATTTCTCCCCTGGAAAGGACAACGACCGGCTCACCTACCACTTTCATTCCTTCGAAAGGGTTATAGTCTACATTCATATGGTGGGTAGAGGCGGAAAGCGTACGTTCCACCTTCGGGTCAAAGACAACGATATCGGCATCGCTTCCCACGGCAATCGTTCCTTTCTTCGGAAAGAGACCGAACAATTTTGCGGCATTGGTGGATACCGTGTTTACAAAGGTATTTAATCCGATTCTTCCCTTGTGCACGCCTTCCGAATATAAAATGGAGAAACGGTCTTCAATAAGCGGCCCTCCGTTCGGAATCTTGGTAAAGTCGTGCTTTCCGAGATCCTTTTGGCCTTCGAAGTTAAAAGAGCACTGATCCGAACCTACCGTCTGCAAACTTCCGTTGCGCAAAGCCGCCCACAGTTCTTCCTGATTCCACTTCTCTCTGAGCGGTGGCGACCAGACGTATTTCGCGCCTTCGAATTCGGGCTTTTGTAAGTCTGTCACATCAAGGACAAGATATTGCTGGCATGTTTCCCCCCACACTTTTAGCCCTTGATCCCGTGCCTCCTTGATTTTATTTGCTGCGGCCGCACACGATACGTGTACGACATAAATCGGAGCATCGGCAAGCGCGGCCATCGCAATGGCTCTTCCCGTCGCCTCCGCCTCCACTTCCGGTGGACGGGTTACCGCATGGTAATAAGGAGACGTATTCCCTTGTTCCAGCGCTTTTTGCACCAGTAACTCGATGACATCCCCGTTTTCCGCATGAACCTGTACCAGTGCACCCAGTTCCTTCGCTTTTGTGAGCGTTTGAAAAAGCGTTCCGTCATCGACCTGAAATACATTTTTATAGGCCATAAACAGCTTTAAGGAAGTAATCCCCTCTTCCTGAATAATGGCCGGCAGTTCGCTTAGCACATTATCGTTCATTTCACTAATCATAAGGTGGAAGCCATAATCGATGACGGCCTTTTGTTCCGCTTTCTTATGCCAGGCATTCACCGCATTTTTTAACGGTTTTCCTTTTTGCGTCAAACAAAAGTCGATAATCGTAGTCGTGCCGCCAAAAGCAGCGGCGCGCGTCCCCGTTTCAAAGTCGTCCGCCGTTACCGTTCCACCGAATGGCATATCTAAGTGAGTATGCGGATCAACTCCTCCTGGAAACACATAGCATCCCTTCGCATCGATGATTTCGGCTCCATATGTTTCGATATTGCTGGCGATCGAAACAACTTTTTCCCCCTTAATTAAAATATCTGCTTCATAAATGTCCGAACCGGTAACGACAGTTCCCCCTTTAATTACTTTTGCCATTCGCTACTCCCCCTTTTCTATTGCGCCGAATTCATTAAGGCTGTGTGCTCTCTCCATGTAAGCGGCGGCTGATTACTCGGTATCTCTATCATCGTAATACAGTCTTCGATCGGACAGACTATCGAACACAAGTTGCATCCTACACAATCCTCTTCCCGCACGGTCAGTTTTTCGCGGCCATCCTCCGCCTGTATAATATCAATGCATTGGTGAGATGTATCTTCGCAAGCGATATGGCATCGATTGCAGTTGATACAGGATTCTTCATCAATACGGGCCACCACTTTGTAGTTAAGGTTTAGATTTCCCCATTCGGAATAGCGCGGCACTGATTTTCCGACGATCTCCATGACTGATTCGATGCCCCGTTCATCTAGATAATTGTTCAGCCCTTCAATCATATCCTCAACAATTCTGAAACCATACAGCATAGCGGCAGTACATACCTGGATACCCGACGAACCCATCAGCATGAATTCGACGGCATCGCGCCAGTTCGAAATACCGCCAATACCGGAAATCGGAAGGTTAACCTGCGGGTCACGGGCGCATTCTGCCACCATATTCAGCGCAATCGGCTTGACCGCAGGACCGCAATATCCGCCATGCGCCCCCTTTCCATCAATATGCGGAATAGGATTCCACGTATCGATATCGACCCCCATAAGACTATTAATCGTATTAATCATGCTAATAGCATCCGCCCCGCCCTGCTTGGCTGCCCGTGCCGTATACCGAATGTCCGTAATGTTCGGTGTCAGCTTCACGATGACCGGGGTTTGCGCCACTTCCTTCACCCATTCGGTCTGCAACTGTACCAGCTCCGGGTGCTGGCCGACTGCTGAACCCATACCGCGCTCAGCCATGCCGTGCGGACACCCAAAATTCAGCTCCAGTCCGTCCACCCCGACGTCTTCCACCGCTTTGACCAATTCATGCCACCTTTCACGGTTTGGTTCCATCATCAATGAAGCAACGAGCGCATGATTCGGAAACTTTCTTTTTACCTCTTTCATTTCCTTCAGATTCACTTCCAGCGGACGGTCGGTAATTAATTCAACATTATTAAATCCGATCGTTTGTCCGTTGTACTTTAAACCAGCAAAACGGGAAGTTACGTTGATAATCGGGTCGCCGAGCGTTTTCCAGACCGCCCCACCCCACCCTGCCTCGAATGCTCTTTCAACCTGGTAGCCGGTATTGGTCGGCGGGGCCGAAGCGAGCCAGAACGGGTTCGGCGCCTGAATTCCTCCGAGGTTAATCCGTAAATCAGCCATAAAGATACCCCCCTGATTTTAATCAAATGTAGTTTTATGCCGTGGCTTCTTTTTTTGTAGACAGATACACATTATGAATTCCGTACGCAGCCTTCTTGCCCTGCTCCGCCGCATCAACCACCATGGCTTCGGCGTTTCCCAGACCGAAAATGCAATCACCGGCCGCAAAGACTTTCGGATTGGATGTCTGATGATTATCGTTGACTTTAACCACTCCTTGAACATGTTCAAGGCCTATCGCTTCAATAAGAGGAAGCAACTTATTCTGTCCAATCGCCTTAATTACACTGTCAACTTCAACTGTAAACTCCGATCCTTCGACTGTTATCGGGCGCGGACGTCCCGACTCATCAGGCTGGCCAAGCTCCATGCGTACGCATTCAAGTGCCTTTACCCTTCCGTTCTCGTCCCCAATAATGCGCTTAGGCGTTACAAGCCACCTGAACTCGACACCCTCCTGCTTGGCAAACTCGTACTCGAAATCGTAAGCTGTCATTTCATTCTCTGTCCGGCGATACATCATGGTTACTCTTTCTGCTCCAAGACGACGTGAACACGTAGCCGCATCAATTGCGGTGTTTCCCGCACCGATAACGACCACTCTCTTGCCGACTGAAAGTGTCTCGAGAGGCCTGGTTTTCGTATCTTCAACAAGCTGAATGGCATCGTATACGCCATCCAATTCTTCTCCTTCAATTCCGAGGGAAGGCACTTTGCCAAGGCCTACGGCTAACACAATGTAGTCATACTCATTCACAATTTCATCTACCTGAATATCTTTTCCTACAGTTATATTGGTAAGAATGGTAACGCCAAGCTTCTCTACCTGTTCAACTTCCCACAGGGCAACCTGCTGCGGCAAACGGAACGACACAATGCCGTACGTATTCAGCCCTCCCGCTTGCGCTTTTGATTCGTATATCGTCACCTTATAGCCTAGCCGGGCCAACTCCCTGGCCGCAGACAGTCCAGCTGGTCCACCTCCAATTACAGCTGCGGTTTTTCCATTGCTTTCTCCCTTTTCGAATAATGTCACACGATTCTTCATCGCCCAATCCGTGGCATAGCGCTGGAGCTGACCGATCATAATCGGAGAAGAAGCGTGATTCAGCACACAGGCTCCCTCACAGAGCTCCGAAGTGGGACAAACTCTTGCGCAGCTTGCACCTACCGGGTTTGCCTCCATAATGACGCGGGCAGAACCTTTCATATTTCCGGAGGCAATCTTTTTAATAAAAGAAGGAATATTAATACCGGTAGGACAAGCTTTAATACAAGGAGCATCATAACAATAAAGACAACGAGTGGCTTCATCCATTGCATCTTTCTCTCGCAAACCGGGAACAACTTCCTGAAAGTTTCTTTTGAGCTTCTCGGTGGAAATAGAGGCGTGATGATTCAATATGCTCTCCTCCTTGTAAAATAAGTTCATATTTTGGCTAAATATTCAGAACTTTATATTAATAATATTATACCAAAAATAATTTATCAACATTTTTGATTGCTTTTATAAATATTTTAATAGGTGTTCAGATTATTATCCGGTAAACAGGAAATGAGGTTGAGGGAAAGGCAATCTTTGATAAAATAAAGAGGGAATACCATTGGGTTTCCAGAATATCGGCATTTGCGAAAGGATACCGTAAAATGGACTTAGAAGTTCGTATCGAAAACCTTAAGCAAGAAATCAAAGAAAAACAGAACCTGCTTGCAGAACTTGAAGAAAAATTAACCGAGTACAAAAATCAACAAGAACGCCGAAAACAATATATGTCCTCCAAAGAAATTATCGATTATGTAGAAAACCGCTCCGGAAAACTCATCAATATGTCAACCATTAAACGCTGGACGGACGAAGGGTATCTCGGCGAAGTCATTGACGAGCGTGAACATTTCTGGGCCTTAAAAACCAAACAGGGGAAAAAGCGAAATCTGTATAGAAAATCAACAGTACTTTCTTTTTTATATAACAGGGGATACATCGCTCCTTATTACAATGTATTGGATGAAGTTCTGTACTCTACAGAAAACGCTTCCTTCTCCGCTGTGGTAATAGATGTTCGTATGGAAAACGGACAATTTTTATACAAAATTCAGCTACAGGATTACACGATAATCGACAATATTGACGAGAAGCAATTGAAAGGTGCGGAAAACGATGGTGAGTATTGAAATCAAAAACACAAACGAAAATATCTTAATTGCAAGAAAAATAAGGGATGCAAATAAAGGGTCAGTAGACGGATTTAATTTAAAATTTACGGAAGACAACAGGACCATCGTGATTGAGGGGGAAAAATTAACGATTCCCGACAAAGCGCTCCTTACAAGCGAAGTAAAAGTAAACGGAATTCTCAAACCGCTTGCAAATGGCTTCGAAATCCTGAATGAAGAAAAAGGAAAGACCGTAAACTTGCATCTGGATGCCGAATTAGTGAAGGAAATTAACGTAATCCGCAGTTATGTTAAAAGTAAAACGCAGCATGATGTCTTATTGGAACTATTCAAAAAAGGGCTGGAGCAGTTCAAAAAAGAAAACGATACGCATCAAAAAAGAAGCGACCGATAAGCCGCTTCTTTTTCTTATTTTCCTCAGAAACGGATCGCAAGTTGAATCAACGTACGCACCGCTACGCCGGTAGCGCCGGCCGGATTATGCCCTTTGTCCTTGTCTGTCGTGGCCGTACCTGCGATATCAAGGTGAACCCACGGGGTATCCTCGGCGAATGCCCCGATGAAGATTCCTCCCTGAATGCAGCCGGCCGGACGTCCGGCGTCATTTTTCAGGTCTGCGATTTCACTCTTAATGTATTCCTGGTACTCCTCGAAATTCGGCAGCTGCCATACCCTCTCTCCTGCGATACGCGCCGCTGCTTTCACGTCTTCGAGCCACTCTTCGTTATTCGTAATGACGCCGGTAGCCGCGTATCCGAGGGCGGAGATAACAGAGCCTGTAAGCGTCGCCACATCGACGAGCTTGGTCGCGCCGAGATGCTTTGCATACGCTACGCCGTCAGCCAGAATAAGGCGTCCTTCCGCGTCCGTATGTACCACCTCGATCGTTTTTCCGGAGAAGGAAGTAATGACATCAGCCGGTTTTAAGTTATTGCCAGAAATCATGTTTTCACACGTCGGGATTACGGCGATTACGTTAACATGTGGCTGTAGCGCACCGATACCGTCCATCGCGGCGATAACGGCGGCCGCCCCGGCCATGTCCGTTTTCATCTCTCCCATATTTTCGTCCGGCTTCACCTGGATGCCTCCAGTATCAAACGTAATTCCTTTTCCAACGTATCCCAGCACCTCTTTGCTATCGGATGCGCCGTTATATTTCATCACGATCATCTTCGGCTCATTGGCGCTCGCCTGACCTACGCTTAGCAGCGCACCCATCCCAAGCTCTTCAAGCTCCGCTTTGTTTAACACTTTCACTTCCATATTACGGCGATGCGCCACTTCGCGCGCCCGCTCCGCCAGAATAGCCGGCGTCATCTTGTTGCCCGGCTCATTGACCAGATCGCGCGCGAGATTGGTTGCGTACGCGGCCACATCGGCCCGCTCGAGACCGGCCTGAATGGCGCTTTGTTCAAGATCATCACTAACGACCAGAATAAATTCTTCGATTTTGGAAGGCTGTTCGTCGCGCTTTTTATAGCCGGCGAATGTATAGGTGCCAAGCTCCACACCTTCTACGACACCCTGAACAATATCGACCGGATTCCAAAATCGTTTTTCTACGTAATAGTTCGAGACGCCAAACGTTATGTTTTTGATGCCACGTTTTTGTGCATAGCGGGCGGCAATACCGATAGCATCGCGTACTTTAGCGACCGTCAGCTCTTTTTCTTTGCCTAACCCAAGCACAATCGTACGCTTGGCGGGAATTTTACCCCAGTTGTGCAGTAGGGTGACTTCTCCGAAGGTTCCCCGGATTTCTTTTTCCGCAATAAGCTGTGAAATGCGGTGTTCAAGGGCTGTATCGACGGTTTTTGCGTATCCTTTCACCGTATCCTGATCTTCACAGTATGTGACGATGAGACAATCGGCTGCAATGGAAGAAATCGTTTCCGTTGAGATTTTTACTTTCATGGTCTACCTCCGCAAGTCAAAATGTACTCCCTGTTAGTATGCGACAACCAAAACATAAAAAAGCATACTTCGAGTGAAGTATGCTTAACATATTCTCCAAATGGAAAGCGGTTTCCTGCTTTCTGCTACACTTCCAGCATAATCATTTCTTGCTGCAGCACGGCAAGCTTCTCTTTACATCTGGCAATGGTCTCTGCATCTCCCGCATCCATTGCTTCGTGCAGTACGGCAAGCTCGTAGTCAATCTCAAGTGTCAATACCGGAATCCGTTCTTCAGCGTCGCGGCGGCGAAACGCTGCCATCACTTCTTCCATAGAAACAGAGCACTCCTTTTCAAATATGACTTCTTTGGAGGCGCCGGAAATTTTGATAATTTGTTCGGCCTCCCCGTAACGGATTTTCTGAACAACCAATTGTCCGCCAGAAAATACTTTAACGATCGCGTGCCCCTTCGCCTGTTCAATGAAATGCTGTAGAACTTTCTCGAACCGCGGGTCGGCTATATTGTAATGGCGGTCGCGCAAGCGATAGCGCGCGCCGATTCTACGGAAGGTAAGCCAGTGTGTTTCATGTTCCGCCTCGACGGAGAGGGTAAAATATTTCTTTGTTTCTTTCCAGGCGACTCTCATGCCCGCTTCGACGAGTAGTGCGACCAGTTCCTGTACCTGTTTCTCATTAAACCATAAAGCTACATCGCTATACTCAATTTGTTCAAACGCGTGCATTGCCACCCCTCCGTTCACGGAATTTTTAGAATATTATTTTTATTAAAGTTATTATATCGTAAATTCTGCATAAAAGCAACTTGTTTTTATTGTTAATACGGGTTGTTAACATCTTATGCTGCATATGGTACGATGAGAACAGTTTGGCCGCTCCTATGCAAAACGCTGGCAGGAAAGGATGTGTACTTATGAATTTTGACGGCTTTACTCAAGAGGATTTTGCTATATTTACAATCGAGGGCCTTGATGCTCGCATGGCAGCGATTCGGGAACGGATTCAACCGAAGTTTAGAGCGATCGGTGAAGAATTAAAGAACGACATTGCATTATCATTAGGAAACGAAATGTTTCTGCATATCGCCAAACATGCGCGGCGCACCGTGAACCCTCCGAAAGATTCGTGGCTTGCCATTTCTCATAACAAACGCGGATACAAAGCACACCCTCATTTTCAAGTTGGACTTTTTGACGATCACGTTTTCATATGGTTGGCGTTCATTTACGAACTCCCATATAAAAAGGAGATTGCCCAAAAGTTTATCGATAATATCGACAGTGTAAAAGCGCTCATTCCGAAGGACTTTGTTATTTCGCTTGACCATACAAAAAAAGAGGCGGCTGCGGTAAGTGATGTAAGCAGCAAAGAGTTTGAAGGGATGCTTGATCGCTTCCGTAACGTTAAAAAAGCTGAATTTCTTGTTGGACGTCATATAAAGGCGGGCGATCCGATACTTAAGGACGGAAACGAATTTTTACATAGTGCAAAGAGTACAATTGAAACACTGCTGCCGCTGTATCGGCTTTCTCTGACATAATAAGAAAAACTTGCTTACAAATGGAGGGAAAAAAGAGTTGGGAATGCGTCTCCCAACCCTTCTCTCTTATCCGCGCACCCTGGCGCCGAAAATCGCATCCAACCGTTTGCGTTCTTCTTCCGCCTGTGCAATCATCTCATCAAACAGCTTCTGCACTGTTGGCACATCATTAATCAGGCCAATGACCTGACCGGCCCAGCCGTACCCCGTCGCTTCGCTGCCATTATAGATATACTCCCGATTCGCTCTTCCGCTAATCATATCCTTCAAGTCATCATATGTCGCGCCTTCCTTCTCCCGCTCAATAATGTTCAATGCGTGAGCCGTCTTCAAGACGCGGCCTGGCGCTCCCAGCGTACGCTTAATGATGACTGTGTCCGTCTCTTTGCCGGCAAGAATCGCCTGCTTGTACGCTTCGCTTGCATGTACGCATTCTTGAGTGGCAATGAAGCGGGTTCCCATCTCGATACCTTCAGCGCCAAGTGCAAGCGCTGCTAATAAGCCGCGTCCGTTACCGATGCCACCGCTCGCCAGCACCGGAATTGAAACAGACTCGACCACGCGCGGAATCAATACCATCGTGCCGATGTCTTCTCGTCCCAGATGGCCGCCTCCTTCCTGTCCCACTGCCATAACCGCATCCGCACCCAGCTCTTCCGCTTTTTGCGCTTGCCTTACACCGGCTACCAGAACGAGCGTACGGATATTTTCCCCTTTAATTCTCTCGAAAATCGGTTTCGGATTACCGCCGGTGATGGAGATGGCAGGCACCTTCTCTTCAATAGCCACTTCCAGCAGTTCTTCATACGGCCGACCGTGCTGTCCAATGGCAAAATTAACGCCGAACGGCTTGTCGGTCAATGTGCGGACTTTGCGGATTTCTTCTCTCACTTTCTCCGGCGTACCGAGCGTCATTGCGGTAATCTGCCCTAACCCTCCGGCATTGGAGACGGCTGCGGCCAGCTCCGCATATGCCAGGTAAGCCAGGCCGCCCTGGACGATTGGATATTGAATGCCAAAAATTTCGGTTACACGCGTTTTCATGTATTCTCTCCCTCTCCTTTGTTCATAAGCCTATAGTGTTTATTCGCGCTCCCTGTATAAAAATCCTTTTTAAATTTTATGAACAGTAGAAATTTAAGAAATACGCAAGAATTTGTTTCTGCCGGAAGAGAATGATTTAAATCGGAAAGACATTTTGATATACTCAATATGTTTGTAATGATGTATCGCACCGCAGCAGGCGGCACCACATACAGAAATGGGGAATGCTCTTATGGACCAATCAAAAACGCCCCTGTTTACGGGGCTGTTGGAACACGCCCGGCGAAATCCGATTCAGTTTCACATCCCGGGTCACAAAAAAGGAAGCGGGATGCTTCCAGAGTTCCGCGATTTTATCGGGCAGAATGCGCTGTCTATCGACTTAATTAATATCGCCCCGCTCGATGATCTGCACCATCCAAAAGGCATAATTAAAGAAGCGCAGGAATTGGCTGCAGAAGCTTTCGGCGCCGATTATACGTTTTTCTCCGTTCAGGGAACGAGCGGAGCCATTATGACAATGATTATGTCTGTTGTAGGACCGGGCGAGAAGATTATCGTCCCCCGCAACGTGCATAAATCGATTCTTTCGGGGATTATCTTTGCCGGTGCGATTCCGGTTTTCGTGCATCCGGTTATGGACCCTGACTTAGGCATTGCACACGGTGTTACGACAGAATCAGTACGCAAGGCACTGGAGCAGCATCCCACCGCTAAAGCGGTTCTTGTCATCAATCCGACTTACTTCGGCGTTGCCGCCAATTTGAAGGAAATTGTGGATTTGGTGCATGAGTATGGTATTCCGGTACTCGTCGATGAAGCGCATGGTGTTCACATTCACTTCCATGACGATATGCCGCTATCAGCGATGCAGGCCGGTGCCGATATGGCAGCAACCAGCGTACACAAACTGGGCGGCTCCATGACACAAAGCTCCGTTCTGAATGTGCGTGAAGGTCTGGTCTCAGCCAATCGCGTAAAATCGGTTATCAGCATGCTGACGACCACATCGACTTCGTATCTGTTGCTGGCATCTCTGGATGCGGCACGCCGCGAACTGGTAGAGCACGGCAAAGAAATGATGGACAAGGTACTGGAGCTGGCCGCATACGCCCGGGATGAGATTAACGATATCCCCGGCCTTCGCTGTGTAGGCAAAGAGATTCTCGGCAGCCCCGCCACGTATGATATGGATTTATCCAAGCTCATTATCCGTGTACGCGGCATCGGACTTACCGGCCATCAGGTGGAAGTATGGTTGCGCGAAAAATACAATATTGAAGTCGAGCTGAGCGATTTATACAACATTCTGTGTATTATCACGCCGGGCGACTCGATTCTGACAGTGACGACCCTTGTACAGGCGCTTCGTGAGTTGGCCCGCATCCAGATGGGCAAGGATTCGATGAAGCCCCTGACCGTTCATCTGCCAAAAATTCCGGCACTCTCACTTTCGCCACGCGAGGCCTTCTATTCGGAGACTGAGATTATCCCGATTCGCGAAGCAGCAGGCCGAATTATGGCCGAATTCATCATGGTCTATCCTCCTGGAATCCCAATTGTGCTTCCAGGTGAAGTCATGACGCAGGACAATATTGACTACATTCTTAAAAACATCGAAGCCGGTCTCCCGGTTCAAGGTCCTGAGGACGAATCGCTTCAAACCATCAAAGTTATCAAACGTACACAAGCGATTAAATAAGGAGACAGGGGCTGTTTCATAAGTAGGTGAAACAGCCCCTGTACTATTTCATCAAAACAACGAAATCGAACAATTGGGATAAAAACACAAAGGCTGTACCCTTCCTATATAAAAGTACAGCCTTTACGATTTATAGATATAACATTTAAAGTGCTATCTATTGATGTGGAATATTAATCCAAGTTTTCGCTGTATTCCATGGATAGTTGTATGAAGTCGATTCAAAACGATATTGAACCGTTTGCTTACTTTGGATTTTCAAATCGGAATTAAATCCTATTACATGAAAGAATCCATCTACAATACGGTCGCCTTCATAATCAATGGAATATTGATTCCAAGAGTAGTCTGGATTGCCATATGTAATTTGTTCATTACCTAACCATTGAGTATCTGAACCAAACCCTTCTTCTACAACACCAATTTCAGTGTATCCTGTTACAGCAGGAGCTGTTAAGTCGCCATAAATATACTTATGGCCGTTCGGCTCGTCCCATGCAATTTGATTAATGTATAGAGCTGTAACAGGCGGTGCAGAGCCAAATGCACTAACAGCAGATGGCTGCACTTCTTTTCTGACTTCTTTTTCAGCTTTTGCACGCATTTCTTCCTTGATTTTAGTTGATTCCTCCGGCGTTACCTGTTTAATGTCCAAGTTCGGATATTTCTTCTTTGCATCTTTTTCAAAACGTTCAATTATCGATAGTTCCTTATCGGCGTTATCTTTTTTTCTATTTTTGTAGCAGCTTGGGCAATACCAGAGATACTGAAACACATTAAAGTTGCAAGAATGGAAAGCTTGAACTTTTTCTTCATTTTTTGTCCTCCCCCAAAATGGTTTAATATGGATTACAAAAACCATTATATAACATTTTTTAGAAATTTAAGTAAAAAAATCCAAAGAATACGAAAAATTCACTTGGATTTATCCGATGTTATTAATGGTAAGAAAAACAGTTAAGGGAAGGAGGTATAAAATGGGTACAGGATACCTAAATGGTCGTTCCGATTTAGAAATGAGATCTGGTTACTTTTTTCTTCGCGCTTTCTATGGATATAAGGGAAAATATCAAGATTTTAAGGATGCAATGTTAAATGCGAAAG
>Ga0310822_100836_pt1 | contig 13507 bp, 15 predicted proteins | sample P4_ome_2_FD_201313 | JGI IMG/M metagenome (GOLD analysis project Ga0310822, IMG submission 201313) | Sorghum-adapted microbial communities from Joint BioEnergy Institute, Emeryville, California, United States - P4_Day56_Rep2 | ecosystem: Engineered > Bioreactor > SSF (Solid state fermentation) >... | reverse complement strand
TTTCGATTTCCTCAGGAGCCCGCGTTTTCTTCTGGGAGACAAACCAGTGATGAACGGACAGCTTCGGCATGACCGGTTCAATCACCACATGCGGAATACACAGATTGATCATGCCGGAGGTTTCTCCGATTTTGGCGCCGAGCGAGATCAGAGCGATCGTTTCGTTCGGAGACACAATCTGCATAAACTGCGGATTTGTCTCCATCGCCTCCATCCGCGGGCGGATATCCACGATGGTCTTCCAGGCTTCCTGAAGACTTTCCAGGGCCCGGCTGAACATGCGTTCCATGACGGTGGCCTCAATTTCGGTCAGCGCGGAGATCTTGCCCGGAGAACTGCCAGCCCCGCCCAACAGCCGGTCCAGCATGGTGAAGGCGACATTGGGATGAACTTCGAGCACCATTCGGCCTTCCAGCGGCTCCGCTTTGAAAATATTCAGGATCGTCATCTTCGGAATCGAACGGATGAATTCGTCGTAAGGCAGCTGCTCCACACCGGCCACATGGATCTGCACGAACGTTCGCAGCTGGGCGGAAAAATAGGTTGTCAGGTAACGGGCGAAATTTTCGTGGATCCGCGTAAGGCTGCGAATATGGTCCTTGGAGAAACGGACCGCCCGCTTGAATTCATACACACGAACCTTTTTCTGCGTATCTTCTTTCTTCAATTGTTCCGCGTCCATCTCGCCGGAGGAAAGCGCGGCCAGCAGGGCGTCGATTTCATTTTGTGAAAGCACGTCAACCATTCAAGCCACCCCCTGTAAAGGCAGAATGCAGAATCATCTTCACTGAATGACCCTGTCCGTTATGTAGATTTGCTTCAGCTTTCCCTGGGTCAGAATGCCGTTGTTGATTTTGTCCTGCAAAAGCGAGGTCAGATTCTCCTGTCCCTTGCTCCCCTCGATCTGCTCAGGCTTCAGATCCATCAGTGTCTTAATGATGACGTCCTTGACTTTGAAATCCAACTGCTCGAATTCTTCCTTGGCCTTCCGATTCTCCAGCACGAAGGCAAAGCTGATCTTGATATATTTGTCTCCGGAAAGATTCGTGGTAATATCCTTCATGTCCACGGTGTTTTCCTTGATCTGGGCGGCGGACAGCGGTTTGGATTGGCCCGGTTCTCTGTTCAGAAAATAAATCATGGCGAACGCCGCCGTCAGAATCAGAGTGATCGATGCCAATATGGCGATCAATATCATCAAAAGCCTGCTTTTCAAGTCGATGCCCCCTTCGATTCGAACCCCTTGATCGCGGCATTCACGGGGCCGATTTCCCGCAAATAGCGTTTGACCAGTTCTGCGACCGTGTCCGCCTGTTCGCGGACGGTAATTTTTTTGCCGGTCGCGAGTGTGATGATCGTATCCGGAGTTTCCTCTATGCTTTCGATCAGGAGGGCATTGAGAATTATGGTTTTCCCGTTCAAGCGGGTAACTGGTATCATCGTTTTCCTCCAATAAACGCCTTCCGGCCGCGGTCAACCCCGGCGGAGGAGAGGGAATCGCCCCCTCCAAGCCGGCGGTCCAGCCTAACGCTTCAGGTTGACTACCTCCTGCAGCACTTCATCGGAAGTCGTAATAATCCGGGAATTCGCCTGAAAACCGCGCTGGGCCACGATCATTTCGGTAAACTCGGAGGTCAGGTCGACATTCGACATTTCCAGCTGGCCGGAGATTATGGCACCCGTCCCGACATCAGGATCATTGCCGTGGGTCATGGGCGGATCGCCTTCATGGGCGTTGGGTGTCAGACGGTACAGGTTTCCCCCGACCTTCTCCAGGCCGCCCGGGTTAGTCACCTTCGTCAGGCCGATATAGGTGCCCGTGGCTTCGGTGGTGCCGTCGGAATGCAGCGAAATGATCTGCCCGTCCTTGGCGATCGAGAAGGCCGTAATATCGTCTGCCAGGGTAATCGGACTCCCGCTGTCGTCAAGAACGAACATGCCGTCCGCGTTTACAAGCTGGTGGTCGGCATCGACGGTGAAATTGCCGGCCCGGGTCAAATAGTATCCATCCTCCGTCCCGTTCTTCACCATGAAAAATCCGTCTCCGTCGATGCGCAAATCGGTCGCCACCCCTGTCGTCATCGCGCTGCCCGGCGTATGAATCGTATCGATGGAAGCCAGTGTCGTACCGAGTCCGATCTGCTTGGCGTTGACGCCGCCCTGGCTGCCGGCTTCCGGCGCCGTGCCGCCGGCTGCGGTCTGGCTCAAAATATCCTGAAACATGACGCGGCTTCCTTTGAATCCAACCGTATTGACGTTTGCGATGTTATTGCCGATGACATCCAGCTTCGTCTGGAAGGCGCGCATCCCGGAAACTCCCGAATAAAGAGATCTCAACATCGTCCTTTTCCTCCTTATGAATTCGATGGTTCGGGTACCGCAGGGTTGGCGATTTTGATCAGCTGTTCAAGGGGAATCTGCTCCCCGTTCACATCCGCGTACTGCTGTGCCTGCTTTACCGTAATGGAGCTGACGGTTCCGGTGGAAATTGCGGGTTGGCCGTCATCGCCGATTGTCTCCCAGCTGACTTCCTTGCCGATCAGACTGGAGGCGAATCCGACGGATTGCCGAAGCAGCTTGATTTCGTCCGTCATGTTATAGAGCTGCTCGACGGAAGAAAATTGGGCCATTTGGGCTATGAAATCGCGGTCCTGGAGCGGTTGCATGGGATCCTGATTCCCGAGCTGCGTGATCAGGATCTTGAGAAAATCGTCTTTGCCGAGCGCATCGCTTTTCCGGCTGCTGCTTGCGGCCGTCACATTCTCTTTGGAATAATTGGGCCAAATGGCCCCCGTCCCGACGGTAGAATCCGCCATGCTTGTTCCCCCCGTGTAGCATGTTGTTTATGCGGTAACGTCAAATCCGAAACCGTAGGTCCCGCTCTGAAGGGCCGGGACGGGTTCGGTCGCCCGCTCTCCGGCAGCGGCTTCCAAATCCCTGCCGGCCATCCTCCCCCTGTTATGCCGGGGGGACTGCTGCGGCGGCTGTTCCTGTCTCTGCCCCAGGAAGGGCCCGGACGCCAGACCGCCCGATTGGCTCACATCGAGTCTTTCCACCTGCAGCCCCTGCGTCAGCAGGGCCGCTTTTAATTGCGGCAGCTGGTTTTCCAGCAGTTCCTTGCCGCTCAGCGTTTCCGCCATAAAATGGGCCTCCAGAACCCCATTATGTACCGAAATTCTGATGTCCACCTGCCCCAAATGCTGCGGATACAAAGAGATCCTGGCTTCACTCCCCCCATTGGCATCGGCCACCTGCAGATGTTTCAAAATGAACCCGGGCAGCTCTTCGGCCAGCCGCGATGCGGAAATGACGGGCGGACCGGGCGGGTCCGCCTGAGGCCGAGGCGCGGCCGGTCCGGCAAGGTGGCGCAGCTGCAGCAGAAACGCCGGCACCGGCGCCTCCGGGTCCGGCGAAGCGGCGCCCGGGTCCGGTACCGTTGCGGCATCGTCCGGCACCGCAGCCGCGGAAACGGCGGTACCCGGCGCGGCGGCCGGCGATCTCGCCGCCAGCGCTCCGAGCAGCGCGGCCGTGCGGCCGGTTCCGCGGCCCGGAGCCGCCCCCGCGGCGGTGCCAGCTTGCGCCGTTGCCGCCTGCGCCGATGCGCCGGCTGCAGCCGGCTGGGCGCCCGGGCGCGCCGCCGCGGCTGCGCCGGGCTTGGCCGCGGGCGGCGCGGGCGGCGCGGGCGGCAGCGAAGCCGCCGGGAGCGCGTACGGGCCGTCCGCGGCGGGCGCCGCCGCTTCTGCCGCGGCAGGCGGCCCCGGCAGAAGCGGCTGCAGAACCGGTGCGAGGTCCCGGGCGAGTGTCTGCGCTGCCGGGAGGTCCGGCTGCCGCTGCAGCAGCGAGGCCAGCGCCGCGAGAACCACGCGCGCCTCCTGCGGTCCGTGCGCGGGCGGAGCAGCCGTATCCGCGAGGCCTCCGGCCGCCGGGCCGATCGCCGCTTGAACGGGCAGCGTCCCCGCGAATGCCGCGGATAAAACGGGCAGCGCTTCCTCCATCCAAAGCTGGAATTTCGGATCTTTGGACAGCCGCTCCGCGAGTTCCGGATTGCCGGCCGCCGCCCACACTTCCTTGGCCAAATCTTGCGGATCCGCCCCGGGATCCGCCGCCGGCGGCTGCTTCAGGAATGCCGGGAACAGGCTTTGAAGCAGGGCCAACAGATCGGCCTCCGCAGGGGGAATGGTCCCGTCGCTTCCGGGCCGGCCTTCTTTCAGGAGACGCAGGAAGCCGCCGGTCTGGCCCTTGGAATCCATACATCCCGCCGTCTTTCCACCGGCCGCCGGTTTGGCCGGAAGGGAGCCCGCAACCTGGACACTATTCATCATTCATTCACCTCCCTTCAAACACGGGCAGCTTGCGGTAATCCCTTTACATTCCCAGCTGCGAGACGATTTTGGCCGCGGCATCCCGGGAAATTCCGGCCATTTCGGACAAAATTTGCGATCGCGCCCCGGCATCCATGGACTGCAGGATCGAAGCAACCTGCGCTGCGTTGGAATTCATCATCTGCACGAGCACAGTAGCCGCATTCTTGGGATCCATTGATGCGAACGTTGCGCCCATATCCTCCCTGGACAGCTTGCCCGCCGTATTCGGGTCGGTTCCGTTGATTTTCAACCGGGACTGCAGGGCCGCAATCTCCTGATCCTTGACGGGCACGACATCCTTGAGGGCAATGGAAGACTCGGCGGCAATCTTGGGATCCATTTTTTCCAGCACCTTGACCCGGTCGTCTGTCTTCATCGCGTTCAGGACCAGCACTCTCTCCTGGAGGCTGAGGTTTTCCAGTACCGGAGCGGCCTTGCTGGGCATCATTTTCGCGTACGTGGAAGCAAGCTGCTGGATCTGATTATCGTACTCCTCGTTACTGAGCGTTTTCTCCTGAAGCTTTTGCTGCAGCTGATCCACGGCCGCTTTCAGATCCTGGATCGTCTGATCCTTGGCCTGGCTCTCGCGGGACGTTTTCTGCAGTTCCGCTTCCTGCGCCGCGATTTTCTGATTGAGCCGGACCACTTCCGCTTCCAGAGATGGTTGCGGGCTGCCACTGGCGTTATGGTCATCCGCATTCGCCGTCTTTCCATTGTCCGGACTCTTCGGTCCGGGAAGGACATGATTGATGACCGGTATTTTGCCGGCCGCCTTGAACAAATTATTCATTACGTCGTAATCGAAAATGGACAGCAGCACACCGAGCAAAACCGAAGTAAACACGAGCGGTATCAGAAACCAGACCAGAAATTTTTCCAAAGTGCCGTTGGATCCCTCCGAATGGGAATTATCCATTATCCATTCCTCCTTGATCCGGATTCCGAAGCTTCAGTCGAGGCGTGGCGGCGCCGGACGGAAGCCATTTCGTCCAGCTCGTCCTGCTCCTTTTTTCGCAGCAGGGAGACATGCCGGTGATAGGCCCGTTCTCTGGCCTTCAGCCATACCTTTTCTTCCAGCGACTTCTGCGACAAGCCCTGACGCCGTTCCGTGACATCCCGTTCAGCGATCCTTACGTTCTCGCGCCTGCCCGCGATCTCCCTGTCGATATGCTGCAAATAGGTTTGCAGCTGCATAAGCCTGGAAGCGGTTGTGCAGCGGGAGACTTCCGCATCGGCAAGGTTCAGCAGCCCTTCCCGTTCGGCAAACAGTCTGTGCAGGTTTTTTTCTTCCTCGGACAGCCTTTGGACCGCCTCCGACAGCCTCCATTCCGCCTGGGTTTTCTCGCCGCTTTTCAAATCCACGATCTGTTGAAAGGCGTAATGAAACCGCAACGCTTAATGCTCCCTTCCGAATAAGGTGATTAACGCCTCCTGGGCATCGAAATAACTGCTCCGTTCATCCACGCGCTGTGAGGTGTACCCCCAAATGGAATCGATGAAATCCATTGCCTGGTCTATTTCCGGATTGGATCCTCTCCGGTACGCCCCGATATGGATCAGATCCTCCGAACTTTTATATATAGAAAGCAAGCGTTTCAGCGAATTGGCCGCTTCGAGATGGTCGGCAGGCACAATATCTTTCATGACCCGGCTGACGCTGGACAGCACATCAATGGCCGGATAGTGTCCGCGGCTGGCAATGCCGCGGTCCAGAACGATGTGGCCGTCCAATATCCCCCGGACCGCATCGGCAATCGGCTCGTTCATATCGTCGCCGTCTACAAGCACTGTATAAAATGCCGTGATCGATCCGCACGGAGCGGTCCCGGACCTCTCCAGCAGCTTGGGAAGCTCGGCGAAGACGGAAGGAGTGTAGCCGCGGGTAGCCGGCGGTTCGCCGACGGCAAGGCCCACTTCCCGCTGGGCCATGGCAAAACGCGTGACGGAATCCATCATCAGCATGACATTCATGCCGCAGTCGCGGAAATATTCGGCGATGCTGGTGGCGATCATGGCTCCCTTCAGGCGGATCAGCGCAGGTTGGTCCGATGTCGCCACGACGACAACCGAACGGGCCAAACCTTCGGGACCGAGGTCCCGTTCAATAAAATCCAGCACTTCCCGTCCCCGTTCGCCGATCAGCCCGATCACGTTGACATCCGCTTCCGTATTGCGGGCGATCATGCCGAGCAGGGTGCTTTTGCCGACACCGGAGCCGGCGAAGATCCCGACCCGCTGTCCCCTGCCGATGGTCAGCAGCCCGTCGATGCAACGCACGCCGACACTGATCGGCTCGAGCACCCGGGGACGAAGCAGCGGGTTGGCCGGCACATTGTGCGTCGAACGGCGGCCCAGCAGCGGGGGCAGCATCGACTGGTCAAGGGGGCGTCCCAATCCGTCCAGCACTTTGCCGAGAAGTTCGCGGCCTACGGGAATATCCAGCGGCCGGCCTGTACCGACGACGTCGCACCCCGGCCCGATGGAATGGAGATCGCCCAGCGGCATCAGGATGACCTTGTTGTTTCGGAAGCCGACAACCTCCGCCTGCAGCGGCTTGTCCGATTTCGGCGGGTAAATCAGACAAACTTCCCCAATCCCGGCATCCGGACCCTCGGATTCAACCGTCAAGCCGACGACCTGCGTCACTTTGCCGTTTACCCGCACCGGATCGAGCTGGCGGAGCAGTTCGATATATTTGGCCGGGTGAAGCGCTTTACCCATCTTCCGCCGCACCTTCCTCCGCCAGGGCCGCTTGCTTTAACACCGCTTTGATCTCCTGGAGCTGGGTATCGATTCGGGCATCGATGCTTCCGAAGGCGGACCTCACGATACAACCGTGGTCCTTGACACCGGGGTCGGGCAAAATTTGCAGCTCCGCCTGCGAATCGAGCGCAGACAGCAGTTCATCCCTTACACTTTGGAGAAATGGAAAATGCTGCGGTGCCACGCAAAGGGCAACGGTCCCTTTTTCTTTCCGGCGGTTCAGGACACTTCTCGTGAAATCCGCAATCCATTCCGGCGACAGTGTTAGCTGCCGGCCAATGATTTTCTCGGCAATGGCGCAGCTCAATTCAATCAGGAACGGCTCCGCTTCCTGAATGATTTCCCGCTTTCGCCTGTGGGCCCGCTCCAGCAGAGCCCTCGCCTCGGAAATGAGAGACTCGTTTTCGGCGCGAACCGCGCGTTCCGCATCCGTCCGGCCCGCCTCCAGCCCTTGCCGGTAGCCTTCCTCGAAGGCCCGGGACCGGATCGCCTCGTCTTCCGAACGGCGCTGCTCCCACCAGGCGGCGATCTCCTGTTCCGCCCGGGCCCGGATGTCTTCGCTTTCCATCCGCGCCCGTGTGATGCACTCTTCGGCAACCAGCTCCGCATCTTCAATGATCCGGCGGCTGAACCTTCCGGCTTCGTCCGCCGCCTCCGCTTCGTCCACCGCCTCCACCGCCTGAGACTGCATTCTGCCCTCACGGGAATGAAAGGTAAAGATTTCTTCAAGCGGGACATACTGCGTGGTTTTGATCAGATTAGACAACGATATCATCTCCTCCGCCGCGTGCGATGATCACTTCCCCGGCTTCCTCCAGACGGCGAATCGTCGATACAATGCGGGTCTGCGCCTCTTCCACGTCACGCAGCCGAACAGGCCCCATGAATTCCATTTCTTCCCTGAACGTCTCCGCCATCCGTTTGGACATGTTTTTGAAGATGGTCTCCCGAACCTCTTCGCTGGCCACCTTGAGGGCAAGCTGAAGATCGGTGTTGTCCACATCGCGGATAATGCGCTGAATCGAACGGTTGTCGATGTTGACAATATCCTCGAAGACGAACATACGCTTCTTGATTTCCTCGGCCAGCTCGGGGTCCTGGATTTCCAGGGAATCCAGAATCGTACGCTCGGTTCCCCGGTCGACCCCGTTCAATATCTGCACAATGGAATCGATCCCCCCGGCGGAAGTGTAGTCCTGGGTCACCGTAGCAGACAGCTTCTGCTCCAATACCCGCTCCACCTGGCTGATCACCTCCGGGGAAGTGCTGTCCATCAACGCAATCCGTTTGGCCACCTCGGCCTGTTTGTCCTGGGGAAGCGACGACAGAATTGCCGCCGACTGCTCCGGTTGAAGATAACAGAGCACCAAAGCGATGGTCTGCACATTCTCGTTCTGAATGAAATTCAATATTTGTCCCGGTTCGGCTTTGCGCGCGAAATCGAAAGGCCGGACCTGCAGCGTAGCCGTCAGCCGGTTGATCACTTCCATCGCTTTTTGCGGGCCGAGGGCCTTCTCCAATATTTCCCTGGCATACGTGATTCCGCCCTGCGAGATATATTCCTGTGCCATGCAAATCTGATGAAATTCATGGAGAATAATGTCTTTTTCGTCGTTATTGACCTTGCGGACATTGGCGATTTCCAGCGTCAGCTGTTCGATCTCTTCCTCCCGCAGATGCTTGAAGACCTGCGCCGATACTTCCGGCCCGAGGCTGATAAGCAGGATCGCCGCTTTCTGACGCCCGGTCAAAGTCTGTTGTTGCGCTCTGGCCACTGTCTTGCACCCCTATTCATCTGCCAGCCAGGTACGCAGCAAATTGACGAATTCGTCCGGCTGTCGTTTGGCCAGCAGCTCCAATTGCTTGCGAACCTGATTCTCGCTGTTCGCCTGATCCAGATCAATGGTCGGATATTCCGCCTTGGACGGCACCGGCAAATCCGCTTCCGCCGGAAGTGTCCTGCTGCGGCGCCGCCTTGCCAGATATAACCCGCCGGCCATCAGTCCCAGGGCCGCGGCTCCCAGGCCGCCGTAAAGCAGGTACGGATTGACTGCTTTATTCGCGGCTCCCGCAGCCGGGTTGGCGAAGGCGTGGGCGAAAACTGTCACCTTCTGGCTTAACTGCGCATCGGTGTAGGTTTGGCCGTTGTCGGCCAGAGCCGCCCGGACGATATTGACAAGAATTTGCTGAACAGCCTGCCTCGTTTCCGGGGTCAGGGAATTTGGATCGTCCTTTACGGGCGGTTCAATTCCCACGTTGATGGTTAAATCCTTGACGACGTACGGAGTGGAAACAATATCGTTGGTTATGCGGTTAACCTCGTAATTGACCGTCCGCTGGTTTTCCTCCGAATCGGTTTTACCCGAGGCGGCGCCGCTCAGATATTGCGGAACATCCGTGGGGCCCGTTCCCGGAACGCCCCCGTCCGGGGAAGCCCCGTTACCCGTATACGTTTTGGACAGTTCCTGAAGGCTGATTTCGATCCCCTTTTGATCCACCGTATTGACCGGGGTTACCAGGGCCTCATGGCTTTTTTTCTGGTCGAAATTCATGGTGGAGAATACACTGACCACAATTTTGTCGGGTCCGAGAATTCTTCCCAGCATACTGGTCACATTTTTTTGAATATCGCTGCGGAATTGGTTGTTGATCAGAAATTGCTGGCTGGCCATGCTGGCAGTACTCAATGTTCCGGCCGCGGATTTGGAGTAAACCAGCGGATCGCCGTTCTGATCCGATATGGTAATATTTTCTACCGGGAGATTGGGAAGGCTGTGCGAGACCAGATTGAAGATCGTATCGACTTTCGGCTGGTCCAGGATATATCCCGGCTTCACATGCAGCACAACGGAAGCCGAGGCCTGCTCCGCCTGATCCGTCCTTAAAAAAACGGATTGCTCGGGCAGATTGATCAGCACTTTGGAATCGCTGACCGCCTCGTTGGAATTGATCAGCTGCTCCAGTTCTTCCTGCACCGCTTCCAGATGCTTGACCTTGAATTCGTTGTCTGTCATGCCGAAGCTGCTTTGCTTGAATGCGCCGTATCCCAAATGTCCGTTTTTATTCAAGCCCTGCGACTCGACGGCAATCTTGACTTCAGCCACCTTGTTGCGCGGTACTCCGATGTTTTTCCCGTCAGCGCTCAGCTGATACGGAATTTTCGCCCCGTCGAGATACGATTTGATCGCGGCGGCATCGGAAGGCTGCAAGTCCGTGTACGCCAGCGCATACTCGGTTTTCGACAAATTGTATGAAATGATCGCTGCAGCAAGAATGAAAAGCACGACCGTGGCTAAAAACGTAATTTTTTGCCCGCGGCTGAATTGATTCCAATATTGTTTGACGCGATTCCAATATTGGAGCACTGTCTCGTTCACACTTTCACCCCATCCAATGCAGTTGCTCCGTTTGCCGTGCCGTTACCGCGGCTTCAGATCTGCATGCGCATGATCTCCTGGTACGCCTCGACAACCTTGTTCCGCACCTGCACAGTCATCGCCACACCCAAAGAGGCTTTCGCGGAGGCGATCATCAACTGATGGACATCGGACAGCTGCCCCTTGACGAATTGCTCGTTTAATTGATCGACGGCCGCTTGCTGATCATTTAACCGGGTTATCGCCTGATCCAGAAAATTGCCGAATTGCTTGCCCACCTGGGCAGCACCGGTCCCGATTTTTCCGGACGGCTGCGCCGTCTGGCCTGCCGTCAGTGCCGAGATTCCCCAAACGCTCACTATGTATCATCCTCCGGTCAAGCTATTTTCCAATTTCCAGAGCTTTCGCAATCATGCCCTTGGTCGCGTTGAGCGCCGTGACATTCGCCTCGTATGATCTCGAAGCCGAGATCATGTCCACCATTTCTTTCAGGATGTCGACATTAGGCAAATTCACGAACCCGTTCTCATCCGCATCCGGATGATTGGGATCATATACCCTCTTAAACGGAGACGGGTCTGCGAATATTTTGGTAACCTTCACACCTTCGCCGGCAGCATTGCCCATACTCGCCTGCAGAATGCCGGAGAACGATGCGGCAGGCTTCGCTTCCAGTTCGACCAATTTCCGGGTATAGGGAACCCATTTGCCGTTCACAAGCTTGCCCCTTGTGGTATTGGCATTGGCGATATTGGAGGAAATTACATCCATCCGCAGCCGCTGGGCGGTAAGCGCCGAGGCGCTGATATCAAATCCGCTGGTCAGGTTCACGGTCTACGCCCTCCCGTCCAGGGCGGTCTGTACCCGCTTAAGTTCGCTGCTGATTTCCTGCACCATCACGTTGTACCGCAGCTGGTTGGCCGCCATGGAAGCCATCTCGTAATCGATATCCACGTTATTGAGATTGTTGTTCATCACCGATTGGGTATCGGTAACGATTACCGGTGAAGGAAACTGATTTTGCGGGCCAATCGGAATATGTCGGGGATCCGTTCGGAGTCCCTGCAGCGGCGCCTGCGCCCCAAGCTGCTGGTTCAGCAGATCTTCGAAGCTGACATCGGAACGTTTGAACATCGGCGTATCCACATTCGCCACATTATTTGCAATGACTCTCTGCCGCAGGGCGGCCGCATCCAACCCTTTTTCCAACAAACGAAATGCCGGTTGGGCAAACATCGTCAAGCTGATTCACTCCTCCTTCAAAACTCTCGATGTCACACTTTTCCATTTTTCAACAAAAATCGACGAACCCCCCCTTTATTTCTACGTGTATGGGTAGAATTTGCGCATGTTTTGACAGATTGTGTTATTTTCAGAAACAAGTACTATATTGAAGATTCATTCAACTTTTTACAATACGAAAAAAGCCCTATCTTTTGTGAGATAGGGCTTAGGACTAAAGTTGGCCGATCTTGGAAATACACACAAAAAAAGCCCTTCACGGGCTTTTCGTTTTAACGAACCCCTGCAGAAGCTGATCGTTCAGGATGCGAATGTACGTTCCTTTCATTCCCAGCGAACGGGTCTCGATGACTCCGGCACTTTCGAGCTTCCGCAGGGCATTGACGATCACGGACCGGGTGATTCCCACCCTGTCGGCGATTTTACTGGCCACGAGCAGCCCCTCTTTGCCGTCGAGCTCCTCGAAAATATGCTCGACCGCCTCCAATTCGCTGAAGGACAAGGAACCAACGGCTACCTGCACGACCGCCTTGCTGCGGGCCTCTTCCTCAATTTCTTCGGCCCGCTCGCGGAGAATTTCCATGCCAACGATGGTGGAACCGTATTCGGCCAAAATCAGATCATCCTCAATGAAGGACTCGTCGGTCCGTGTAAGCACGATCGTCCCCAGCCGATCCCCTCCCCCGATAATAGGGATGACAGTCACCAGCTTGTGCTCGAAAATATCGCGGATCTTCTTTGTGAAAGCATAAAACAGGCTGTCCTCGTCATTGGTCGAACTCGTTTCCTCGATTTTCAGCAGCAGCTTGTTATAATCAGCCGTAAACCGGCGGTCTTCCTCGATCATTTTATTGATCTGCGGGGAATGAAACTCATCGGCTATGGCATATCCCAAAATTTTCCCCTTGCGGCTGACCACAAATACGTTCGCTTGAATAATGTCGCGAAGCACCTCGGACATCTCCATGAAGCTGACCGGATGGCCTGCGGCCTTTTGCAGCAGCCGGTTCAGTCTTCGCGTTTTTGCCAACAATGTCATGACGTTTGCCTCCTAATTCTCCCTCCCGGAAAAGCAAAATCGGCTTTCCGGTTCACTCGAAGCGGCCGGCCGGCAAGCGGCATTTTTTGCCGCAGTCCTTTGCGCAGCGGATTACAAAATATACTGGCTCAAATCCTTGTTCTGGACGATGCCGGCAAGCTTCTCCCGAACGTATTCCGGGGAAATGACGATTTGTTCCAATGTAATATCCGGGGCTTCAAAGGAAAGATCCTCAAGCAGCTTTTCCAGGATTGTATGGAGCCTGCGGGCTCCGATATTTTCCGTATTCTGGTTAACCTCCGCGGCAATCTTGGCCAGTTCCTCAATCGCTTCCCTGGAAAATTCAACCCGGATGCCTTCTGTTTCCAGCAGAGCCGTATATTGCTTGGTCAGTGCGTTCTGCGGTTCCGTCAGAATCAGCACAAAATCCTCCTGGGTCAAATTATCCAGCTCGACCCGGATCGGAAAGCGGCCCTGCAGTTCCGGGATCAAATCAGACGGTTTGGCGATATGAAAGGCTCCCGCCGCAATGAACAGGATATAATCCGTTTTGACCGGACCGTATTTGGTCATGACCGTCGAACCTTCGACGATCGGCAGAATGTCCCTCTGCACGCCTTCCCTGGATACGTCCGGTCCGCCGCCGCGTCCGGTACTGGCAATTTTGTCGATTTCGTCAATAAAAATCATACCGGACTGTTCGGCACGACGAACGGATTCCT
>Ga0310822_100824_pt1 | contig 13598 bp, 14 predicted proteins | sample P4_ome_2_FD_201313 | JGI IMG/M metagenome (GOLD analysis project Ga0310822, IMG submission 201313) | Sorghum-adapted microbial communities from Joint BioEnergy Institute, Emeryville, California, United States - P4_Day56_Rep2 | ecosystem: Engineered > Bioreactor > SSF (Solid state fermentation) >... | reverse complement strand
CAATTCGACCTAAAAACTCAATAATCTCGTAACTTTCAATAAATTGGAGATTGATGATTCCAATGGTTGGAGCATGTGGTCCAACCATCATCCCAAGCAGGATAAAAAAAGGAATGACTGAGAATTTTAGCTTTCCGGCAAGTAAAGCTGCAATGGCCACCAATATAAGTGCAGTCCCGACCTCGAACACTAAATGATTGGTCATCGTTTATGATGTTTCTCCCTTCTGTAATAATTCTGCGATTAGTTTTTTCAATGGCTTTCTTTCACCAGAAATAACTAAGGTATCACCTTCTTCAATAACAGCCTCCGGACCTGGATTAAGCAATTTTTTATGGTTCTTTTTAATAATTGCAATTATGTTTACGCTGTATATTTTTCTTATATCTAGATCTCCGATAGACTTATTGACAGCTTTAGCATTTTCTTCAACTTTAAACCATTCAATAACCAAATCATCAAAGGCAATTTCAATGGTTTCAAGCGCTTTCGGCTTATAGATCATACCACCAAGAATAGCAGCGATCTGCCGGGATTCAGCGTCATTTAATGTAATATTCGATAGCGATTCCTCGTGATCGTCTTTGTCAAAGTGATATATCTCTCTTCTTCCGTCGTCATGGATAACGATAACAAGCTTTTCTTTGCCTTTTGTTTCAATATCAAATTTTCTCCCAATACCCGGTAATTCTGATTCCTTAATATTTAGCATGAAATAAACCTCCTTGGCTTATGATTTGTTATTCTCCTTACATTTTAAAAATCGATATTGTTCGTATACATTCATTGTTTATCTTCTGAAATAGATTCTTCGTTATCTTGCAAAGCAACTACACTTGCCTTTGTGATAAATACCTTCCCATTTTCCACTATGAAAGCAACGTGATCCCCGTCATCTAAATGTAATCGATTGCGTATAGCTTTAGGAATAGTCACTTGCCCTTTAGAACTAATTCTGGATACCTCCATATAAAATTCACCTTTCTTGAATTCTTTACATCCCTACATTTATTGTATCATAAGTAAACAAAATTATTCAAACGATCAGATTAATAACATTCGATATAAATTCTCGTTAAAGAAATTTTGAGAGCAGAAAAGCCGGTTTCCCACACTAAGGAATCCCCGGCTTTTTAAAACTTTTATTGATAAAAGTATAGTTCTATTTAACGCCCTGTTCTATTTCTTTAACCATTTCAGAAACAGAAACCAATCCACCTCCTGAGAGGTACCAGAAGTTAGGATCTAGATACACAATATTGCCATCTTTAAATGCTTTTGTATTCTTTACTAAGTCATTTTCCACCACCTGCTTTGCAGATGATTGGCCACCTACAACTGCTCCTCTGTCAATGACAAAGAGATAATCAGGATTCTTTTCAACGATATATTCGAAAGAAATACTTTGCCCATGAGTCGATACCTCAATATTCTTATCAACAGGAGTTACACCAAAAACATCATGAATAATACCAAATCGAGAACCCGGGCCATAGGCACTCACTTTACCATCATTAGCTAAAATGATTAATGCATTTTTTCCGCTTGCCGCCGCTTTGTCATGAAGCTTTTCAATCGTTTGGTCAACTTTTTCGAGCTCCTCCTCTACAAAGGACTCTTTTCCGAAGATGTTTCCTAATGTTTTCATATTTTCTTTAAATGAAGTCATGTAATTTTTGTAATCAATTGTCATATGGATAGTGGGAGCAATTTCTGCAAACTTTTTATATAATTCTGCCTGTCTGTCAGAAATAATAATCAAGTCAGGTTGAACTTCATTGATTTTTTCAAAGTCCGGCTCTTTTAAACTTCCTGTATTTACATACTTAGCATCCTTGTACTTTGAAAGGTAGGAAGGAATGGTAGCCTGTGGTACTCCTGCTACCTCTACCCCCATCTTATCTAATGAATCCAATACCCCAAAATCAAACACAACTACTTTTTGAGGATTTTTCTTTACCTTGGTTTCCCCCAGTTTGTGCTTAACGGTTATTTCTTCACTTTCTTTTACTTCCGCCGGTGCTCCCGAACTTTCCTTGGAACCTGTCGGGTTGCATGCTGCCGTAACAATGGCTAATATTACAACCAGGAACATCATTGCTAACTTCTTTTTCATTCTTATCACCTCTGGATTTTTTGTTTTATATAAAATTTTTAATTAAACTGACGTATTTAAGAGAAATAAACACAAATTTTATTTTGATTTATGTCCTCTATCTTAATATCCATGTCATAAATTTCCTTTAATACTGATTCTTGAATAATCTCATCGGTGCTGCCTTCTTTCACAACTTTTCCATCTTTAAGGGCAACGATATAATCTGAATAACAAGATGCAAAATTAATGTCGTGTATAACAATGATTACCGTTTTCCCCAGCTCATTAACCAGCCTTCTTAAGACTTTCATTATCTGAACCGAATGCTTCATATCTAAATTATTTAGTGGCTCATCCAGGAGAATATATTCTGTACTTTGAGCCATAACCATTGCTATATAGGCTCTTTGTCTTTGGCCTCCACTTAATTGATCAAGGAATTTATGCTGTATATCTTCTAGTTCCATATATTTAATTGCTTCATCGACATGTTTCCAGTCCTCTTTAGAAAGGTTTCCTTGAGAATAAGGGAAGCGCCCAAAGCTAACCAATTCTCTAATTGTTAACCGGATGTTTATATGGTTTGATTGCTTTAATATCGATATCTTCTTGGCAAGATCAGTACTTTTATACTGACCAATTTCCTTATCATCAATAAAAATTTCTCCGTTGTCCTTTGTAATAAGACGGCTTACCATGGACAATAAAGTACTTTTCCCGGCCCCGTTCGGACCAATAAAGGATGTGATCTTTCCTTTGTCTATTTTTACAGAGACATTATCTACGACATTTTTGTTTCCATATAGTTTCGAAACCTTTTTTACTTCTACCATGATTTATTCTCCCTTAACAGAAGGTATATAAAATAAACACCGCCGATAAAATTTATAATAACGCTTAAAGTTGTGGAGAATGTGAAGACTCTTTCGACAATCAATTGTCCTCCAATTAAAGCTATAATGCTTATGAAAATAGAACCTACGATTAAATATTTATGTTTATATGTTTTTAAAAACTCATAAGCAACATTAGCTACAAGCAGTCCTAAGAATGTGATAGGCCCAACTAAAGCTGTCGCTATCGAAATAAGTATCGCTATGATTATTAAGAGCCTTTTTACAACATGGTCATAATCTATTCCTAAATTTATGGCCTGTTCTCTTCCTAGTGATAACACATCCAAGTACTTAGCAAACCTTAAAAAATATAAGGTGATTGCTAACACCGATATACTTGCTATCATCAGGAGATCGGTGTTGATATTATTGAAACTCGCGAACATCTTATCCTGGACAACCTGAAACTCATTCGGATCAATGAGCACCTGCATAAAAGTTGATAAGCTTTGAAATAATGTCCCGAATATTAATCCCATCAACAGCAAGAAGTAAATGTTTTGTCCTTCCCTTTTAAAAAGAACTTTATATAACACTCCTGTAAATAACACCATTAAACCTACGGATAGAATAAAATTTATGTTCTTATTAATTATCGTTAGGTTGCCAGAGCCAAATACAAAAATAAGGAAGGTCTGTACCAGCATATAAAGTGAGTCTAAGCCTATAATGCCGGGAGTCAATATCCTGTTATTGGTAATTGTCTGAAATACTATTGTTGAAAAAGCAATGGCACCACCGGTTAATATAATGGCAAGGATCTTCATTCCCCTGCTCGGAAGAATATAATCCCAATTATTACCAACTTTTGTAAATATGAATATAGCAATCAGCAGTACTGTAAAAATAGCAAGGAAAATTATCTTCACTCTATGATTCATATGCCCTTCTCCCCATTAACAAGTAAGCAAAAATACCACTTCCTATCACCCCAACTGTAAGACCAATGGGAATCTCATACGGATAGATAATGATACGACCCAGTATGTCACAGCACAATACGAATACCGCTCCTAATAAAGCTGTATGAGATAGTGTTTTTTTTAGATGATCCCCCTGGTAAATAGCAACAATATTAGGGATGATAAGACCTAAGAACGGGATCATACCAACTGTAAGTATAACTACAGAAGAGACGAGGGCTACAATCGTTAAACCGAGATTTACAACACGTTTATAATTAAGTCCTAGATTAATGGAAAACTCTTCACCCATTCCTGCAATTGTAAACTTATTCGCAAACATATAAGCTATAATTACAAGTGGAATGCTTATATATATAAGCTCATATTGCCCTTTAATTATCATGGAAAAATCCCCCTGTAACCATGAGGACATATTCTGGATGAGATCATACTTGTAAGCAAAAAATGTCGTTATTGAATTTATAATATTCCCGAACATCAATCCTACAAGCGGTATAAAAATAGCATCTTTATACCTCACTTTTTCCAGGATTCTCATAAATATAAACGTTCCAAGCAATGCAAATATGAAAGCTATAACCATCTTCAGCAGAGGACTGGCCGTAGTAAATATCATTAAGGAAACTAAAATTCCTAACCGAGCGGAATCCATCGTTCCAGCAGTCGTCGGTGATACAAATTTATTTCTGGTTAGCTGCTGCATAATTAGACCACATATACTCATGCTAATTCCGGCAATAATAATGCTAACTAAACGGGGAATCCTGCTTGCAAACAAAATTTGGGCCTTCTCTTCACTCAAATTGAAAATATCTAAAACCGTTATATCCTTTACACCAATAAATAAGGAAATGAATGATAAAACAATTAGCGCGATAAATAGGTATCTTCTCTTCATAACTCTTCCTTACTCTTTCTTTGACAAAGGGTTTTTAATTGATAGAACCACAAGAACTTTATTTTAAGATAAAGATAATCATTATCAATAAAAAGCAAAAAAACTTTACCGTTCTACCACGATTTTCATGTCGGGGTTGCGGCTGAGACGCCATGGTGTTTTTCTGTATTCAGTTAAAATCAATCCATAAAATGAAAATGATTATTTTTATCATTAGATAGAAAAAAAAATATATGGAACATTGACTTTCCATCTGAATTAGATCAGTTATTATCCTGTAAGACCTGAAAATACCTAACACCTCTTTTTTAAAGAATACTTGTTTAAACAAGTATTCTTTAAAAAAGAGGGAATCACTTCAGATTCTCCCTTATTTTATCAAGAACCCTTAAACAAATTGCCATGTCTTCCGGATCGATTTCGAAGGAAGCGTCCGCAATTGTTTTTTTGGCTAATTCTTCAAGTTGTGTTTGCATTTTCTTGCTTTCCTCTGTCAAGTATATGAGGTTAACACGCCTGTCTGTCGTGTGAAAGATCCGTTTTACCAGACCACGTTTTATCATATTGTCTATTAAGCGTGAAACACTGGGCTGGTCTTTTTCGGTTAGTAATGCTAAATTATTTTGGGTTTGACCGTCTTTCTCATAAAGCCGGCTCATAATCTGCCATTGCTCATAGGTTACAGGAAAGCAGTGATCTTTAAAATTTTGATTTAATCTGTTTGAAATTAATCGAGAAGCATGGAATAGTTTATATCCAAGAGAATCGTCTAAACGATATTTCTCGTGATTCATTAATGTTCTCCCTTACTATCTTTCGTATCCCATATTATAATAAAACACTTGTTTAGACAAGTATTTTTTCGATTTGAATTCTACGATAAACAAATTCCTTTTCTTCATGAGAAAAACTCGCTTACTAACGGAGGGAAAGTATATTTCGCTTTACAGTGATAAAGCGAAATATACTTTCCTATACCAATAAAGAAAGACCCGAAATCACACCGTTCCCAGATGCATTTCGGGTCTTTTGTTTTCTCTCTGCGATTACTTTCCGGATTGCAGGCGCGCAATACGATCATCTAAATCCGGATGGCTGGCAAATAGTCCGAGGAATCCGCCTTTTTTGCCGTTAATTTTAAGTGCGGCAACCGATTGCTGTTCTGTATCTACCATCTGTACTGTCTGCTTTAATGACTGCAACGCATGGATCATTTTATCCTTTCCTGCTAAACGGGCGCCACCTTCATCCGCACGGTATTCGCGGTAACGTGAGAACGCCATAACGACAAGGCTCCCAAGGATCGAGAACAGAATATCGAACACAATCACCGCGACAAAGTGAACGACTGGTGCCACATCTTCCCGTACAAATCGAGAAGCAATGTACGCACATATACGGGACAGGAACACAACGAATGTGTTGATGACACCCTGCAGGAGCGTCATGGTGACCATATCTCCGTTGGCAATATGAGCCACTTCATGCGCCAGGACACCAGATACCGCATCATCATCCATCCGCTCCAGCAATCCGCTGGATACAGCTACCAGTGAACGTTTTTTCGATGGGCCGGTCGCAAACGCGTTAACCTCCGGTGAATGATAAATCCCTACCTCTGGCATTGTTTTCATCCCAGCTTTACGTGCCAGACTGTAGACCTCATCAAGTAAAGCTTTTTCTGTTGGGTGTAATGGCCCGTTCGGATCGATGACCTGAACCCCCATCATCCACTTTGCCATGACTCTGGACAGCGCCAGAGAAATCAAAGCACCTGAGAAGCCTACCACGCCACTAAAGACAAGCAATGCACCAAAGTTAATACCCTGGGATGTAATGTAGCTTTGAACACCTAACAGGCTGGTCACTATCCCAATCGTAACAATCACCAGCATATTTACCAGCAAAAACAACCCAATCCGTTTAAACATATCTTCTCCCTTTCTTATAGGCTAATTTTAGGAAGCCTGCTCTTCCAGCTTTTCTAAAATACGGCGTTTCCGATACAACATTCGACCGACTTCCGCCATTTCTTCAATGGTGCTTTTATTGATATACGCACCGAATAAAATCCCTACAATCGGGATCAATTGAAAAAGCTTTTTCCAGCCAAAGTTATCCAAATGCGTCATTGCAACTTCTTTCCATCCTTGCAGCTGTGCCATCGTCTGGCGTTCCCGTTGCGGACCATGAAATGCGCTGAGTTCCTCAATAATGGCTTTCTTCCCGACAATATCCGAAGAGACGAATTGCATGCACTTGATAATGAAAATGCGCTCTTCTTTGTCATTCGGATCATACCCGTAGGAGATGGCGATTTCCTGCAATATCTTGAGGGACAATCCCAACAAAGCCGGGATGTCGAGGGCTAAGGTAAAGATGCCGCCGATGCCTGTCGTCGCTCCTTGAACCATTGCAAACTGAGTGCGTGACTTAGACAGGTCCTCCGCTACCGTATCCATGATATGCAGCGGCAGACATCCGACATCGGACACTGATGACGGAGGCAAAGTGGTAGAAACATCCGGAAAACTTGCAAATTTATCCAGAACATGTTTCTCATGAATTACATACTGGCCACCGGATTGAATATAGCTTCCCACCTCATCAATCGCCTGCCCGATTTTATCATGCAGAAATTTTGGCGTCACTTTATCCAAAAGAACAAAAGGAAGTCGGCCTATTTTCTCCCAAAACCATAAATCTTTTTGCTCCTGTTCCCACTCTGCGACTTTTTGTAGTTCTTGCAGCAGATACTCCCTTGATTCCCTGCTTTCCAGGTGTATCCCTCCCATTTGCATTGAATTATAAAACGGCTGACTTCCTACCAAACAAAAAGCAGTGTTTATTATTCTTCTCTTACCCCTGATCAAACAAACACAGCTTACTCATCATCACCGCCAAAGAAATCATCAAAGAATCCACCGTCTTCTTCGCCTTCCTCTTCACCAATCATCTCCTCGGCTCCCCCGAGTGCTTCTTCCACGCCCTCGTCTTCCATGATTTCATTCATAATTTCAGAAATTACCATCCCGCCTAACAGGCCTGCAGCAAGGCCCCCGATTGCTCCGGCAAAACCGCCATGTCGATGGTTCCCATGTCCATACGGCATCGAATGACGGTGATATAAATAGGCTTCCGGATTTCCTGCCATCTCTGCCATCACATCACGGAGATAATCCGCAAGACGGGAAACATCAGAGAGCAGCTCGTTAGACAGAACGATTTCCTGCTTAATTTCAACCTCCCGGCCGAAAGAATACAAATCAAGCTCTAACAAAAGACGAATTTGATGCTCCTCAATGGCCGCAACAAACTCGACTTCTTTTACCCGGTCGCGCAGGAAGGACGTTGGGAAGAATTCAAACTCCTGTGTATATCCGTCAAATGCACGGGAATCATGTTTCTCTCGCAAGCCCAGCTCTTCAAAAGCCCGTAAAATGTTCATGAAACGAGCCGGTGGATTCACACGGATGTAGTCATTGTCTTTACTGTCTACGCCTGCGGCAATGTCCAGGTTCGTGGCAAAATAATAAGCTACCATATGACTGGATACGAGTAAATCTTTTGGCAAATCGTATGTGAACGGAATGGTTTGTCTTTCGCCAGCACGAAGCGTCTTCATGATTGGAATCGAAATGGTCGAAACCACTTGCCTGTATTCTTTTTGTTTTGTACGAAGATGAAGAACAAAATCCACATCAATTTTGTTTAGCTCTTGTGCCACACTTCCACCCTGGAGAATCACTTCTCCTTCCACCTTATCTCCAAGCGTATACTCGTTTTGTTTTAAGATAAGGTCTACCTTTGCGGAACCAATTCCGATTTTGGCCATCATTTTCTTAAACATGCTCTCAATCTCCTTCTCTCTTACATAAAATATATCGTTAACTCAGCAGCAGGGTAATCAGGTGGGACAATGATACGCCCTGAACCGATAACTTTCGAAGCAATACGTTACATTGCTGCTCATTTAGCGTAGTCAAAACTGGCTGTAATTCCAACAGAATTTCTTTTGCTTCCTGTATTTTTTCTTCTGCCGCATCAATCCTCCTGGATACATCCTGCAGGGGAACCTGCAGCTCATCGAACACCGAAAGCCTTTGTTTGATTTCATACAAGGACAATCTCTCTTTTTTGTATAGTTCAATCAACCGCAGACGTTCAAGCGACTCCTCCGTGTAATACCGATACCCGGAATCCGTTCGCGTCGGTTTTAGCAGTTCCAGCTGCGTATAATAATCCACCGTCCGCTTTGACACACCTGCTCGCTCCGCGATTTCACTTATGCGGTACAACTTCCCATTGGTCTGCCCCTCCTTGTATGTATGAATCACCGTATGAAACTATACAGTAAAACGTTATACTTAACACCTACTTCTTTTATACGGAAAGACTTTACTTCGGTTTCATTTTTTTATTGCGCAGTACAACGCTATACTTTGGCTCCACCATTTTCTACGCAGCAGTCTCTTTCAGGTTTCATTTTTATTCAGCAGGAATTATTTCAGAGTTTAAAAATCAATTTTAAGCTTCAGGAACCCGGCCTTGCGCAGCGCTTCAAAAATAATGATAAGAGCAGGTCCAAGAATCATCCCCAATACTCCTAACAACTGGAAGCCGATGTACATACTAATCAATGCGGACAGAGCACTGATGCCAAGGCTTGCTCCCATTATTTTAGGCTCAATGATTCTACGGATAAATTACCTGATACCTAAACGAGAAGGAAGTCCCTTTTCTGTGAAAATCGTGAGAAAAGAAGGAGAGAAAGAGGAAATGAGATCTACGGAAGAAAAAGGCCTTCGCCTTTTTCCGCATTTTTACAATTCATCAAAGCCATTGGCTGTCGTAACTTTAGCGTACGTCCGGGACTTGCCTTCAAAGAAATCGGTTTTCGTCTGATTCAGGGCCTCATCCGAAAACGGACGAATCCACGGCATGCAGTTATCGACGCCCTCATACATTTTGGCAAAACCCATTGTTTGCAGGCGTTTGTTGGCAATGAATTTAATATAATCGGCAAACTCCTCTACATCGATGCCTTCTATTCCTTGCAGCACGTAATGTGCCCACTCGATTTCCAGCTCTACCGCTTTGCCAATCGTATCATACACATACCGTCTGTTCGCTTCCGTGTTCAGTTCCGGAAAATCAGTAAGCAACAGCTTGCACACTTCCCCGAAGAAATATGCATGCTGCGCCTCATCCCGTTGGATATAACTAATCATCTGGCTGGTACCCAGCATTTTCTGGTTACGGGCCAGGTTGTAGAAGAAAGCGAAACCACTGTAGAAGAACACCCCTTCAAGAATCATATCTGCTACAATTGCTTCAAAAAATGTTTGTGGATTCTTCTCATCACGGAAACGCTGGTAAACGCCCGCGATAAACAAATTGCGCCGCCGCAGCACTTCATCATGCTTCCAATACTCAAATACCTCTTTTTGCGTATGATAATCCACAATACTGGAAAGCACATATGAATATGATTGATTATGAATAACTTCTTGCTGATTAATGATAGCGGCAATCGCGACCAGTGAGGAGTCGGTGAAATACTGCCCTACATCGGTTACGAAATTTGTCTGCATGCTGTCGAGTACGGCAAGCAGGCCAATGATTTTCTTATACGCCTCCTGCTCGACAGACGTTAATTCTTTAAATTGCTGCTTATCTTTGTTCATCGGAATTTCCGACGGAATCCAGTGATTGGCGATAAGCACTTTATACAGCTTGTACATCTCCGGATGCCGGATATCATCCCAGTTTAGGACGGAAGAACACTCTCCTCCGATAATTTTTGTCGCCCGGTTGGGGGCTTCCGTATTGAATACCTCTTGTACTTTCAGCATGAATTCAATCCCCTTCTCTTAGGATGTTGTTCAATTTACATGCAGGCTTCGCATTCGTCCATCTCAACCGCACGGCTGCGCACATAATACGTAGTTTTCAGTCCGTTCTTCCATGCCTCCATATGCAAATTCAGAAATTCCTTTGCATGAATATCAGGACGTACATAGAAGTTGAAGCTTTGCCCCTGGTCGATGTGACGCTGACGTGCTGCCGCCTGCCGGATAGACCAGTGCGAATCGATATGGAAGGCGGTTTTGTAGTACCAAATCGTCTGCGGCGATAAATCCGGTGCTGGATTGGCAACTTTGTATGTTGTCTTTTCTTCGTATGAAATAAGTTCGTATACAGGATCGATGGAAGGGGTCGAGCCTGCGATAATCGAAGTAGAGCCGGTGGGCGCCACCGCAAACAAATAACCGTTACGCAAACCATTCTCTGCAACATCGGCAGCAAGCTGCTTCCACTCTGATGAATCGTAACTTCTTTGCGTAAAGAAGTTACCGTTTTCCCATTCGCTGCCCTCAAACAGCGGATACGCTCCTTTTTCTCTGGCTAATTCCATTGAAGCCCGGATTGCCAGGTAGTTTATTTTTTCGTATAGCCGGTCGTTATACTGTATCGCTTCTTCGCTCTCCCACTTGATTTCCTTACGTGCAAGCAGGTGATGAAGTCCAAAGGTGCCGAGTCCAATCGCACGGTAGCGTTTGTTTGTCCGCTGTGCTTGCAGCACTTCGATTTGATTGATATCAATGACATTGTCCAGCATGCGGATTTGAATCGGGATAAGCCGCTCAAGCACGTCGTCTGGCACCGCTCGGCCCAGATTGATACTTGATAGATTGCATACGACGAAATCACCCGGCGTCTTTCGAATGATAATCTCCCCGTCTTCCATTGTTTCTTCTTTTACGATCGTGGCCGACATATTCTGTAAGATTTCAGTACATAAATTACTGGAATAAATCATACCCTGATGCTTATTCGGATTGGCGCGGTTCACCGTATCCCGGTAGAACATAAACGGCGTTCCTGTCTCCAACTGCGAAATGAGAATCCTCTTCATAATATCAATTGCTGGTACGGTAATCCGGCTTAATGTCGGATGGGCAACACACTCCTCATATTTTGTTCGGAAGCTGCCACGCCCTACTTCTTCGTCATAAAAATCTTCCAGCGAATAGCCCATGACTTGCCGCACTTCATGCGGGTCAAACAAATGAAATTCTTCCCGCTTTTCTACGGCCTCCATGAAAATGTCAGGGATGCAGACACCCGGGAAAACATCGTGTGCACGCAACCGCTCGTCCCCGTTATTCAGCTTTAAGTCCAGAAAAGCGAGAATATCTTTATGCCATATATCCAGGTAGACGGCGACACTGCCCTTCCTTGTGCCAAGCTGATCCACACTCACAGCCGTATTATTCAACTGCCGAATCCATGGAATAACACCGCTTGATTTGTTTTCATAACCACGAATAGAAGAGCCCCGAGCCCGGATTTTTCCAAGATACGCGCCAATTCCACCCCCCATTTTGGATAAACGGGCAATGTCTGTATTGGAATCATAAATTCCCTGAAGCGAATCGTCCACCGTATCAATAAAGCAGCTTGACAATTGGCCCCCCCTCGCTTTTCCCGCATTCGAAAGCGTCGGAGTCGCCACGGTCATATACTGGTTGCCGAGCGCCCAGTATGCTTCCTTCACCAGATCCAACCGCTTCTCCGCCGGCTCCAAAACCATGAGCTGCATGGCGATGACCATGAACCGCTCCTGCGGCAGCTCATAAATTCTGCCCGAAAAATCAGTCGCCAGATACCGTTCTGCCAGTGTCAGCAGTCCAATGTACGTAAATTTTTTATCCAGATTGCAGTCGATAATACTGCCTAACTCTTCGATGTCTTCTTTGCTGTATGTATCCAGGAGGTCCCGCTTATAGATGTCCTGAGCGGTTAGTTGTTGAATCAAGCGGTAAAAAGAGCCATATGGACGATCCGCATACGCTTTATACCCCCGATTACGTGCCGCTTCCTTATACAATTTGGTTAAGTAGGAACGAGCTGCAACATATGTCCAATCCGGTTCTTCTTTGGAAATCATTTCGACCGCCGACATATACATTGCCTTCGTAATCTCTTCTGCCCTGATTTCTTCCTTTTTTATTTTTGCTTTTACACTGGCCAGCCAGCGGTCCCGACTGAGATGAGGAAACTCATTCATAATCCGGTCCGCATAGCGTGTAAGCCGCTCCTCGTCAAAGCGCATACTGCGATTTTCTGATTTTATAACAACAGTCATTTATCTGCCCTCCTACATTTCTTTACAAAAATGAGAAAAACTCGCGGGCGTTGCCGGTCTTTGTCTCCCTCCGCATCACACGCTCCACAAGGAAGAAGGAACGTTTGGCACACGCCTCGCGAGTTTTTTCTCGCTTACGAATGGAGGGAAAGTATATTTTGCTTTATCACTGTAAAGTGAAATATACTTTCCTATACCATAAAAAAGCACCCTTTCCACACAGGAAAAGATGCTTCATCTTTCATCGTATTCAGTCGAAATCAGCGGACGCACTACACTTCTTCTCCGTCCCGTTCCAGATTCACTGTCTACACTTCCCCATTCCTCGTGGTTCTATTCGTGTACTTTTTATGGCAGGTCTCCTGGCTTCGGATCGTTGCACACATTCTGCCTTCCCATGCCGCTTTTTGCAGCACAGTGGCGTTCATGAAGCGTACTCCCCATTACAGTGGCGGGACCGCGTCGGACTTACACCGAACTTCCCTTTTAAGCGATTGACAGTACATCTGTCAACCGCACCATAAAAATCAATATTTAGTTGTTGTTTTAAACAATAACACAATATATCGTTTATAACAAGAGGAACGCTTCTATTTTAAGTGAATTGTAGTAGACCTCGATTGCATAT
>Ga0310822_100823_pt1 | contig 13598 bp, 7 predicted proteins | sample P4_ome_2_FD_201313 | JGI IMG/M metagenome (GOLD analysis project Ga0310822, IMG submission 201313) | Sorghum-adapted microbial communities from Joint BioEnergy Institute, Emeryville, California, United States - P4_Day56_Rep2 | ecosystem: Engineered > Bioreactor > SSF (Solid state fermentation) >... | reverse complement strand
TCTACACAGAGTCATTCCTCAAAAGAAGCTACTCAAGTTATAAATCACCCTGCGATCAACGCTCACATGATCGATATAATCCGATCGGGGGTAAAGGAAAAGTCCGTTGACAAATATAAGATCAGTTATGCCATTTTTTTACATTGGCTGCATACCAATTACGTTCAGTTTCAGAGCTTTTCATGCAATGACGTTCCGCTATCCATGGTTACGGAGGAAATTCTGCTCGAGTTCAAACAATACTTATTACGGTTGACAACGAAGGGTGTCTATAGCAAGCACACCATCAGCGATCGCTTTTACGATATCCGTTTCCTATTTTCAAACCTAAGTAAATTAGGCTGGCTCCCCAAGGACATCACTTTGGATGTCTCTGGAATCCCATATGAAAAGTACCTCCATCGTGATCTACCGAATGACGCGGAGCTTCAAAGTTTTTTTCAAACGATCCAACTGTATTCTGATGAACCAGTACACGAGCTTGCAGCCTTTGGATTGATGGTCTGTCTTGGATTGCGAATTCATGAAGTTGCTAACATCCGCTATAAGGATATCAATATCGAGAATAGAACCATTTCTATTTTCGGAAAAAACGAAAAATCGGCCATTCTCCCCCTACCTGAACCATTACATAAGTATTTTCGGCATATTGTAAAACATCCCCAGGATGGCTATGTGTTTGGAAACAATATACAGACAGTTATCCGCCAATTACGGGAACATTACAAGCTCTATTCTTTCGTATCGGGCTGGAACTATCCGGGAGGTCCTCATTTGCTCCGGCATGTTTTTATTACCAGGCTGTCGGAACATGAAGATTGTCCGCCGCAATTATTAATGTACCTCGCACGACATGACCGGGCAGAAAACACTGCACGATATGTTCATCGAAGTCCACATCAATTAATAGATGCCGTGAACAAAATCAACTACTGATAGGAGTTGTCCACATGCCTAAAGTAATCAACGACACGAAATATACCGAACTTAAAGAACAACTAAACCAGCTGTTAAGTCATTATGGTCCTGAAAAAATGCGGCAAGTTATGGAAACATTGCCTGTTCAGACACAACCATCACCGAATTTCACCCCAGTAGTGCGGGACGTTTCATTTCCGGGAGCCGTTGACGCTTTCTTTCAAAGCAGCAAATATTCAGGACTAAGCCGGACCACGCAAACAACGTATCGCTCCGAGATGAAGCTTTTCCAACAACATGTGAAGGAGCACCTAGGCGACGATCCCCAGTTCGAAAAGGCGACTAACGGCGAATTCTTGTCCGATTACATTAACCTTAATGACGATCCGAATACGAAAGCCAAGAAGTCTTCCTTTCTTCGGACCTTTATTAAGAACACTTATAAAAATTTCTATGGCCATCAAGATCTCGGGGATTTGAAAACCATTCTTCGAGTTCGATGGCAAAACGATGAAGCTCCAAAGGCCTTTACCAAAGTGCAAATTGCGGAAATTTTGCGGATCGCACAATCCCGTAATCATGATAGTCTTTACACCGCAATAATATGGACTTTCCTAGGGAGCGGAATTCGGATTAATGAACTCTGCCATCTAAAGATCGGGGATATCGATTCGGAAACTCAAACAATCAAAGTAATCCCCAAAGGGGCTGAGAATACCAAGAAAGTCCGAAAAATCAATCAACTCGCACTACTTATGCTCACAGAATTTATTGATAAGAAGTACAGCCAAGCTCGTGAGATGCTGTCGGAATCCGATTATCAGAGGCTCTATATCTTCTCGAGTACTGGCGGGAGCAAACCCATTACATCAAGAGCTATCCAGCAATTTATGAAGAGCATTATTAAAGAGGCTCGTTCCATAAAAGATGAAGACAAAGATCGTTTAGGACCCCACTCTTTTCGACATTCTTTTGCCATCCAGGGATTAGAGGCAGGAATTGATATCTACACTCTAGCGAAGCTTCTCGGTCATGAGTCGCTTGATAGTACGATGAAGTACTTGAGGCTTTTCGATGATCAATTAAGGGATGCCATTAACAAACATCCATTTGCTCAGGAGGTTATTCAAAAAATTAGGGAAAGGCTGGAGAAAAAATGAACCATTTATTATTGGATTCCCCATACTATGCTAACTGGAAGAAACATACCCATCTCAAGGATTCAGCAATATACACCTATAGCCGCCAGTTAATGAAGTTTGAGGAGTACCTTAGCCAGGACTATGATGGAGAACTGGATTTCGATAAATTTTACTACGACACCGTATCCGAAACATATCGCCCTATTGACGCTGAGTGCATCGATGGTTATGTCCTGTTTCTTAAACAGAACTATATTGCGAGCAAAAATACACTCTATAATAACATTGTTTATCTCAAACACTTTTTCACGTTACTCCATGGTCTTGGTATGATTACACAAAACCCCATGAAAAACTATCCAAATCCGTATTATGAAAGACGAATTATTGATCGCTCTCTCTCGGTTGATGAATGTCGGCGATTATTTCAAGCGGCGCTTAAAGCCGATCCATTTGTCCGAAAGTACTATACCCTCTTTTTGTTAATGACCACGACCGCTCTTCGAAACAGAGAGATTATACAGCTATCGTACGAACAGATTGATTTTGACCGGAAGGTTATTCTAGTAAACAAAGGGCAGAAAACTTCATCCGAAGTCGTTTACATGCCCGATTCCTTGGTTTACGAGTTGGACCGATACCTGCATCATGATTCTGTTGAAGAGTGGCGGAAATCCGGGCATTCCGAGGTTTTCTTTGAAAACAATCGTCCACTGACTAAAGAATCATTAAACAGAATCATCAAGACACTATGCAGAGAAGCAGGGATTCAAAAGAAAGTCACTGCCCATAGTTTTAGGCATACAACAGCATACTTGATGCAGAGCAGCGGGATTGACATTATCGCTATAAAACGACAACTACGCCATAAGCAGCTGTCGACAACTTTGCGATATGTTCCTCCAGTTGACGCTGCGAAGCTGCTGAATGACGCGTGTTCCGATCTTCTTCAATAACAACAAAAAGAACCCGCAGAAAGCAAAGAAAAAATGCTTCATTCGGGTTCATTATTTGAACAATTATAGTACACAAGGACAGACTACTCCCGTGTTGTAATTAATCACCATAAAGGGAATTGGATACCGAAAGCACCTGGCTCGAGGAAATGGTATCAATCAACTGTCCCGCGAGGACATGATTTGGGCCAGAGGATGGCCACTCATAGGCTTCCGTTGGGAACAGAAGCGGTAGAAGGAACAAATTTATTATATAGTGGATGTGCTTTGAAATCAATAATAGCAAAGGTCACTGTTGCTCGGCTAGTTCTCGTATCTCATAAGGACTAGCCTCTTCCGGAACTTTCATTTCATGCTCCCTTCTTAACTCTCAAAAAAATGGCATATTAACTTTATGAACTCTTTTTGTATTTGATCCAGGTCTTCGGAAGCAATGTCAATATGAAGAGCTGATATCCGGATCTCCTGATTTCCGTTATGTATCAAATAGGTTGCTAGCGGATTCTGGAAATATTTATTCGCACGGAAAACTGGGTATACCAGAAACAACCGATTGCATTGATAACGGACTGCATAGGCCAACATTTGGTAAACATCCGACTCCGAAAGTCGAGTATTCTCTTCAGAAATGGGATTTTTATATTTCGCATCTACAATCATTTCGATTGGCGTGTCTGATCCTGCTCGGCTGCATGCGATTGTAATATCGGGTCTGAGCAGAAAAACCTCTTTTTCAGCATCCAAGTAACGTTGTGGCGTCTGATAACGGACCACCCAATCATCCGAAGATAACCCCTTATCCAACCATTGATATAACGAGAACTCAAATAATTGATTCAATGGGATCAAAAAGGTAAAGGTACGCTCGTCGCCCGCATGGACCCCAGGTTGACGGTTAAGGTAAAACATCTTAGCGAGTTCAAACACCGGCCGATAGTCTTCGTTTAACCGATTGAATCGTACTCTTTGGAACATCGATTCGGTAAGCCGGATGGGACAAATATCCTCTAAAAGCAAAAGCGCATGGCTCAAACTAGTTTTGTTTTCCTCGTTTTTCGTCAATGTTCTAAGTGAAATCATTGTGGCTTTAATGATTTGGTTAAGCAGATTGTCTTCCGTGAATTCCTGATAACTAACATAATGCTTATGCTTAAATCCCCCATTCCTGAGCAACTGCCGCTGAAAAAGGATCCTTCCTCTAATGAAGGCCAGGTTGCCCTCAAAATCTTCATATTGACGATGAATTTGCTTCTGAAAGAGTTCCAAGAACCTCTTAATGAAAATGTGAATGAAAATCTCCAGCAAATCTCCGTTCATAGCCGCTATTAGTTGAGGTTCCGGAATATCTTTGACTGAAAGGAACCCGCTAGATGCCAGCAAACGGAACAGCATCCGAACGGACGAACGTTTTTCCTCTTCGAAGTCTTCAGCGGATGCCGCATCTTCATAAAGTTTGGGCAGAATCTGTAGCTGCAAGGAAGGAGTGGCGATAAATCCAACATACTTCCTTAGCAGCACTCGGTTATCTACACTGAAGCTAATATTTTGCCTTCCCCAAATGGACTCCAACGAAGATAATTCCATCCTATGTTCATTCGAGATTGGTTCCAACGAATACCTGTCTTCAAAGACGGTGATGAGTTTCGGCATCAGTCTTCTATTCCTTTATAGAGGGTCAACAAGGCCTTCTCGAAGTCGGAAACCGTATCTTTATCGGAAGGCTGCGTGCTTAAGAACCGCATGCTTCCGGATTTCTCGAAGAACTTGGTTCCAACAACCGACTGAATAGCAGCGACATCGTTGTAGAAGTATTCAGCGATTAATGGCAAAATTTTATAATACCAGCTCTTAAAAAGATCATCGATCGTTAAAACATCCATCAAATAGGCGTGGCCGATCCGATGGTCTCGATCCAGCTTCTCCGATATTTTTTCGTTAAGGCTGCGCAAAAGACTTGCAAGTTCCACCGAGCCCACTTTTGCTGTATTTTGTTCGAAAACCGCATAATCTGGTTCCATTTCCGCGAATACGAACCGTCTTCTTAGCGCGGTATCCAGCATCGCGATCGATCGATCGGAAGTATTCATCGTACCGATAATATACAGGTTCCTAGGCAACGAGAAAGGCTTTTTGGAATAGGGCAAGATCGTGCTGACCGTTTGCCTTTTGTCCTTTTCAATCAATGTTATCAGTTCGCCAAAGATTTTAGAGATGTTACCTCGGTTGATTTCATCGATGATCAAATAGTATGGTTTTTGCTGATGCTGCTGTGTCTTAACCGTTTTATTTATATCGTTGGAAATACCGATCAATTTCTGAACGTCGGACATTTGAATTCGGGGAAGCTCGTAAATCGTTTTGAGAGTAAGACTTACTCCGCCGTTCATATCGTAAATATCCGCGGGGTCCGTAAATTCTTTCAACCACGCAACCGGCCGGACATGTGGCGCCACATGTCCCTTTCTGTAAGCATAATCCCCTGTTATCACACCAATATCCCGAATCGTCCGAGGGCCATCATAGACAAATACGATATCACCTCGTTCCATTTGGTTAATGAGAGTATCTAGCGTATTGGCATCCATTGTAGGCTTTTGAGCCCCATCATCCCGCTCATTCTCAAGCAAGGAATAAATTTCGTCATATGATTTGTCTGTAAGGTCGATGTGATCGAGAAAATCGACCGCTATTTGTTTGCCCGCTTTACATTGGTTGTAAATGTGATCGCTGTTGCGGCGGCCGAGCGATACTTTCCAGACCCGGGATCCCGAATGTATGAACTCGGCTCCCGAAATACCGGAGGACTCAGATTCCGCTTTGATAATTTGTGCTGACGCGTCTTCCACCATCTTTTTCAGAACGCCAGGCTCCACACGGTACCGAATCTCACCACCTGCTTCGTCTTGCTTCATGTCTTCTTCCAATTGGGGGCGAATGCCCTCAATAAACTCCTCATACGAGTAGGACTGGTGGAAAGTGATGAAACGTACCCGTTCTTCCCGTTCAACTTGGACGAACGGGATATATCGTTTACGGAATGTATACTCAAACGCTTCAATGATGTTCTTCGTAGCGAACGTCTTCCCTGTTCCCGGCGGTCCGTATAAAATCAAATTGGGGTTGAAATCCAGCAACTCAGCATACGCACGGTATTGTTCAAACAATTCCGGCGCGTCCTCGATATCCGAAGATTCTACCGTATGCGTAATTGGTGTTTTCCCTTCAGTTCCAACTTCCATATTCGGTTTGCTGATCGGTGTCTTGCGGCGGCCAACCAAGACGTTGTCATAAAGGCGAATAGGATTATCCACTACAAAATAACCTTGCTTTTCCAATTCATTCAGGACGCTTTTCAAATAGTTACGTTTATTCGGCGCTTCCTCTTCGGCAAATTCAAGCAACTGTAGCAATGTATACCGTTCATTGACGGAATTTTTGTCCTCGTACAGTTTCTGCAAACTGGCATAAGGTTGGGATTGTCCATTCTTCCATTCCAATATCCCGACTATTCTTGATGTTACGAGATTGTCGATTACAACCATGATGTCGTTTTCTGCAACTGGCGGGAGTTGAGAACTTAGTGTGACGTAATAACGACGAACCGATGTAAAAGAAAGCTGATCCCAGTTTTCCATGGGAAACGCCGAGGTTGTCTCAATGGGAAAGAAACCGTGACCTGGAGTAGCTTTGTTAATTTTATTAAGCAAGTTGAGATCCAAATTGAAATATGGACTTTTAATAAATTGCACGACGGGTACAGGATGCGGAAACCGCTTGATTTCTTCGAAAAAAACAACACCTGTATCTGACGGATTAATAGGATTTACCTTATGCCCATATTCCCTCACTTTCCATAACGCAATTACGTTGGCATTGGTCACCACAAACACGAAATCCCCCGGTTCGATCCCTCCGTACCAGGTACTCTCCTTGGCGCCGGCGGCGTAATACTTCTCTTGGATTTGATGCGGTCTTCTACTGTCAAACTTGCCGAAATATACTTTGCTCATATTGGATCTCCTCGATTTCATTTATTGAAATGATGATAAATCTCATGCGGATATAAGTTCAATAGCTGCATCAGCGCTGTGCAGAAGCCGATCAGGATGATTGGCCCTTCACTATTCGACTGAAACTCGATCCCGCGTTCCACCAAATAGTTAGCTAGACGATCGAAGTCTGCCTCATATTTCGGGACTCTTCAAGCAACTTAAACCGTGATTTGTACCCGAGGCTTTCCACCAGCCCCTTATAGTACCATTCCTGACTGTCACGTCCTCGTTTGAAACGAGACCATGCCTCCTCACCGTACTGCTTCAAGTCCCTCTTAATCGAACGAATATTGTGTAGTTTGTCTGCACAGGACGTCTGCCGAATAGCAACGGTTGCATGTTTAAGTTCATCGAGCGTATGCTGCTTTCTTTCCTCCCATGATGCACCTTTGTCCGGTTCTGAGCAGCCTTTTACGATTTCCAATACTTTAGGACCGAAGAAGGCCAGTAAATCCTCCTCCGTTGTATCGGTATCTTCCAACGTGTCATGCAAAATTCCAGCCGCGACAACTTCCTCCGAACAACCTGCCCGCTGCAAAATCATGCCCACAGCATAAGGATGACTAATGTATGGTATCTCTGTGCCTTTTCGGCGCTGTTCCCGATGTGCAACGGCAGCAAACTCAATTGCCTTATCGATTAAAGTCATAGACACGGTTTCCTCCCTTCAATTTCAAAGATCAGTTTCTCATGAATGGTTGCGAACCGGATATTTTTGCAGGTGATTAAGAACCAGCAAAGCCCCAGCCTTATGCAGCGGCTCATTCTGCTTCTCACAATGAAACAGCTGAATGCAGGATGGGCAGCCGTCCGAACAACCACAGCTGCTAATGATCTGTTGGGCTTTCTCCAAGAGAACCCCGAATTTTTCCGCAACGACCTCGACTATACCTGAACCTCCCCCTGCTTGGCTGTCGTAGAAGAACATTCCGGGCATTCCAAACAATGCTGAGCCAGAATAAAAAGAGGTGTGCTGAAAATCAGCCATACTGCACCTTACAACGGCCGGTATCGCCGAAGCTATGGCATGTTCAACCGCATGAAGGCTTCCCTCAGCCATGGTCTCCAAGTCAATGGTATCGCGATCCAGTACATCATTGAGCAGACCTTTAAGTTCATCCCTTCCTTGGTGATCCCACATCAGCCAAAACGCCTCGGTTTGGAAACTGACAGGATATGTGTTTGTCAATTGCACGGTTTCGGGAGGCGTTGCGCCGTGATTGTAGATTTTTTTGTAGCCAAATGTGCTTCGTTTTACGATGATGTTTCCAAGATTGGATTTGATCGCCGCGTCACTTCTCAGTGGATGGGTGATGTCATGGATTTCTATGCTATCGCGGACTATTCCGCGAGTATGATAATCCGTTCTTACCGGCTCCACAACCACTTTGCGTTGCTTACCGTTGACCCACTTGACCTTATAGAAGGTACGATTGTCTGGTCCCAGAAATACAGCATCGACATGATAATCTCGTATTAAGGAACGCCCGTCGACACTTTGGAATAAGATATCCTCATTCCATCCGTTCTTGGTTACAACCGTATAAGTAGCCCCCATTGTATACAAAGTTTGATATCTTGGCGTTTCACCATGATAGAGGAGTTTTCCTTCGATCTGCTGCCACTGGTCGCTTGCTTCCGCAACCACTTTGCGAAGCGCCGAAGAGCGAACATAATTCATAGCATTGGTCAACGTTCCTCCCAGTTCGTGAGCTGCGTATGCGAGATGCTCCTTTAATAGCTTGGGATTCGTTGTATTAATCGCTGCTGATTCAGGCGGGAGCTTAAAGAATTCTTCAGGATTGCGGGCAAAGTATTGCTGCAACGGCTCTTCCTGAAGCATCATAATCACCACACCGTCTCTGCTGCGTCCCACTCGTCCAGCCTGCTGCCAAAAGGAAGCCTGGGAGCCAGGGTATCCGAGTAAGATACATACATCCAGACACTTCACATCAATTCCGACCTCTAGGGCGCTAGTAGTGACCACTCCAAGGATCTCGCCTTGCTCAAGTTTTTGTATGGTTCGTTCTTTAACTTCTTGCGTGAGGTATGCATGGTACGGCAGAAAAAACTCATGTGGTTCGTCTGCCGAAAGCCCGCCATGATCATGAAGATGGCTGCGCAATATCATGTTTAATTCACGACTTAAAAGCTGGGCTTGCTGGCGGTTGCTTGTGAAAATGATACTTCTTGGCCATCTTCCATCCTTGTAGATCGTGCGCAGAATTTCATAGAGATCGGAAACAACAGCCCTTTTCTTCTGCTCTTCGTCTGATAAGCCAGGATTCCACATCAAAATCGCTTTCTTCTTTACTGGCGCTTGTACACCCGATATTTCATGAAATCCTTTCAGTCCACGCATTCCTGTTAATTCTTCAGCTAGATACTTTGGATTAGCAATTGTAGCCGAGCAGGCAATAAACTGGACGTTTTTATTTCCCAACCTGTCACATAACATTCTTAATCTGCGAAGGACCAAAGAAACCTTTGAACCTAACAAGCCTGAGTATTGATGCAGCTCATCAATGACGACAAACCGAAGATTTTGCAGAAAGCGCAACAGCCCAGGGCCTTTTCCCTTAGGCGAACCTGCACCTTGAAGAATTAAATGCAGATAGTGTACGTTGGTCAGCCAATAGCGCCCCTCAGAGAACACGAAGCTAGATGCCTGATCTTTTCTCATATGCTCTGGAACGTTACGTTGCCCGTGGAGAACCCCAACGGATAATTGCTGTCCATTAACAGAGAATCGAGAAAATCCATTAAGCGAGATTTGATTCCCCTGCTCTTCTACATCATCAGCCCATTTTTTCAAGTGAGCGTACTGGTCCTCGACTAATGCCTTGAACGGGGCCAAATAAAGCGCACAGGCATTCGGATCAGCAACCAATTTTTCGATGATGGGAACATTGTACGCCAATGATTTTCCAGATGCGGTTTTCGTGCAGAGAACGACATTTCTGCCTTCACGGATGTTCTGTATAGCTTCCCCTTGATGCTCATACAGTTTATTAATCCCCAGAGAATGAAGCTTCCGCTGCAGCCAACTGGGCATAAGGATTTGGTCAGCATAAGCGCCTTGGTTGGCGTCAATTTGATGCACGTGGACGTCACTTCGAATACGAGTTCCGAGTTCGAGCAAATTCTGGACGAGTTTTTCACTATCGAATACATGTTGAACAGGAAGTCTTCGGTCTGTGAGCAATTCCATTTCTTCCGGTGTCAGCATGTCGTCCAAGATTGAATGTCTATCATGTGAACAATAAACGCCGGATGGTTTGTTTATATAGGACTCCGTATCGGGTTCAAGGGAGCGCCATTCTGAAACTCGAATCCCGTTTGCCCGTTGATGGATCTTACGGTAATAGCCCTTTGGATCCGCCTTATAGCTGATTTGAATGAAGTCCCCGTAAGGTCTTTGGCCTCCGCAAGCGGAACAGATTACAGGCATTCTTAATCAATCCCTTCTATCAAAATCTTCAGCAGCATTTTGGCTCCAGGTTTGAACAATTCAATATTCCCTTTACCTGGGAGCTGCACGCAGCTAGGACATCCTTCGGCACAAGGGCAGCTCTCAATAAGTTCAAGAGCCTTTCGAAGCACTTGCGGAAGTTTCTCATAGATCGCTTCGATGGTCCCGAGACCGGACCCGTTCTCGCCATAGAAGCCGATAACAGGTCTATTGGCAAAAGCCGTCATCCCGCTCGCCGAAAACCCTGTAAAATCATTAGCGTCGCAGATAATGAGGTCAGGAATAACCGAAGTCATAGCGTGACCTGCAGCGTGAAGGGAAGCTTCAGCCAATAAGTCGATGGATCTGCCCTCATCCGCTAACTCCTGAATGCCATTTTTCAATTGGCTCCATTGAGAATCCGTTAGTGTAACCCACATTCCTTCCGGAGTGAATCGGGTGACGGACGGATGATCCAATTGAACCTGCTCAGACTCATGCTTCTGTCCGAAGTAAACTTTTTTATAACCGAAGACACTCCGCTTAATCTCCAGTTCACCATAAGCCATATCGATTCCTTCGATGTGTTGCTTCTGATAAGTCTGCATAATATCGATGATATCGCGATAAGTAGATTGAGTGTAATAGGTTAGTTCCTGAATAGGCAATACAATAATTTCACCTTTTCTGCGATTGATAGAGTCTACTCGATAGCCTTTCTCTCCAGGAGTCCAATAGATCGCGCCTTCATAAAAATCACGAAGAGCACTCCACTCATCCAAACTGTCTACTATCGTTTGATTTTGTCCCCGAATGGTTACGCTGTAATTTTTACCAGACATTGATCGAAGACTAAACTTGTCATCAACGGTCGCCTCATCGTTAGCTGTTGCAGCTACTTGCAGTACAGTCTCAATATAATCTCCGAGTAATCCAGGAAACATGTCCTGCAAGTCTTCCTTCGTGACTTCTCTCCCGAGCTCTTCTCTTAGTAACGGGATGTGCATGGCTAACAACTTGTAATTTGTTGGATTAATCCTAACTACCTCGGGAGCTTTATAGATAAATTCAAGCGGGTTACGCATGTAATACTGCTGAAGCGGTTCATCCTGCCAGATCAGTATGGCAACACCCTCGCCTTTGCGGCCAACACGTCCGATCTGTTGGGAGAATGCCGCTTTCGATCCGGGATAACCAACAAGAACGGCAAGACTCAAATCACCGATATCAATCCCGACTTCAAGGGCATTGGTAGTAATAATGACATGAATGTCGTGGGACTTGAGTCTCTCAATAATCCGTTTCCGAGTATCATTCGGCAGTATTCCGGTATAAAATGCCGCGAGTTTTTCTCCTTCCACTTTCTCTTTTGGTAGTCGGAGAGGCTGGCGCAAGACGTCTTTGATATAACGGGTAAATACCATAGTCTGGCTGCGAGAAGGTTGAAAAATGATGCTCTTAATCACCTTCTGATCCACAGTCATAATTTGTTTCGCCATCGTAATCGCATCGGTAGAAGGCGCGCGGCGGACTTGTTCGTCGGCAGACATGCCAGGATTCCAGAGGACGATTCCCTTCTTCTGATGGGCGGAACCATCTGTATTAATGAGGGTAAAGCCACTTAGCCCCGTAAGATCCTCTGCTAATCTAGCAGGGTTCTCAATCGTTGCTGAGCTCGTGATAATCTGGATTTTGTGTGCATTACCAAGCTCTCGGCAAACCTTAAGCAGGCGTCTGAGTACTAATGCGACATGACTTCCGAATGTGCCGCGGTACATATGCATCTCATCAAGCACGATAAATTTGAGGTTCCGCAGATAATTTCGAATGTGGTGTGCGGTCGCGTACTTCACCTTCTGAACTTGCCCGAGAATGGAGTAATGAATCATATCCGGATTCGTCATCCATACCTGTGCTTTTTCCATAATTCGCTGCCGCGGCCCATTCTCGGTATCCCCATCCAGCCGGCCGATATGAATCAGGCGATCTCCTAAGTGCAATTGAGTTTCAAACCACTCATCCAAGGATGATTGATCCTTCGTTTCATCCGTACCAAAACGTCTGATTTGATCTAGTTGATCATTAGCTAATGCCTTGGTAGGAAATATGTACAATGCCCGTTCTTCAGGATGATTATACAACCGGCTAAGAATCGGCAGGTTATAGGACAACGTCTTTCCAGATGATGTTGAAGTGACCAAGACAACATTCGAACCAGAATGGACTGCATCGGCTGTTTGTGCTTGGTGAGAATATAACTGCGTAATTCCCATTCGATGTAAGGCGTCCTTGATAGGCTCTGGCGTTGATTCAGGAATATCCGCAAAAGTAGCTTCTTTCGCAGGAAGTGTATGTACATAAATCTCGGCAGCCTCTTCCTCTGCCAACTCCTTCAGCTTATCCAGTACATCTTCTGATGAAAATTCATGACTTACTACGCCGGGAATTCGGTTATCTTCACATAGAATAAATTCTTCTTTCTCTAAAGGAACGATAGCAAAACAAGACGGACAGTAAATTCCTTCTGCAAATCCTCGGAGGTTTTCAATTACAGGAGTCCAGTCTGAGCATTTGATCCCGGTTGGGGAATATTCAAGCAATCGTTGCTCCCCGGCTTGGCTGATCTTATTAGAAATTTGAATTGCCTTCAGCATACTCGTGCATTCGGAACATTTCAGAAATGCCATTCCTAATCCCTCCATCGCTAATGTCTGCTGATCATATTAGAACATACTGATTAGACAACATGTTGTCATAGAATATACGTTCTCATGGAATAAAACCCCCTTGCTGCTAATTCGACAATATAGGCAAAAAGTCCTGTACAATACGAAAAAACCCAAACAAAGCAATAGAAACGCTTTGTTCGGGTTGCATTTAAAAAGAGTTTGTCAATAAATTTGATGAGATCCTAAACCAAAACCGAAAAGATCTACCTCAGCCTCTTTTTGATTGGCTTCAGATCGGTCGGGACCTTCTTTAATTAGTGTCTCCTGAAAAATTCAGTTTTCTAAAAACTGAACTTTCAGATGGCACAACATATAGTGAGAGTTGCTTTCGATAGAGCCAACATATTGTT
>Ga0310822_100822_pt1 | contig 13612 bp, 8 predicted proteins | sample P4_ome_2_FD_201313 | JGI IMG/M metagenome (GOLD analysis project Ga0310822, IMG submission 201313) | Sorghum-adapted microbial communities from Joint BioEnergy Institute, Emeryville, California, United States - P4_Day56_Rep2 | ecosystem: Engineered > Bioreactor > SSF (Solid state fermentation) >... | reverse complement strand
TCGGTCCTTTAATCAAAAGCTGTCCTACCTGCCCGGGTGCACATTCCTCTCCGTTTTCATCGATCACTTTAATTTCTGCGACGGGAATGGGCATACCAACGGAATGAAGCTTCTCCTTTGGGGCGTGACGCGGCATAATGGTCGTAGGTGAGGAGGTTTCTGTTGCCCCGTAGGCATTATGGAGTTCCGCTCCCGGAAACGCTTTCTTCAAATTTGAAATCGTATCCATAGACATCGGCGCTCCGCCGAACGCCAGGGTACGGACGGCATGGTACGTATGCTTCGCGAAATCAGGATGAGACATCATCATCACATAGATCGTTGGTACATTAAACAAAAAGGTAATGTTTTCTTCAGCCAGCAACTGAATATACCTATCGGTTTTGTATTTTTCCATCAGCACCGAGGTTCCCCCTACCTGCACCATATGCAGGAGCTGTCCCACAAGTCCGGTCACATGAAAAAGCGGCACAGCAATCAGGGTCTTCGTCTGGCTGTTCGTTTTCAGCACATTTTCGTAGCTTATCGCCCCGTGAATAACGCCCAGGTGGCTTCCGATAGCCCCTTTCGGTACGCCGGTCGTCCCGGACGTATACATGATAAACAGCGGATCGGTTTCGCGGATGTCTACCGTAGGAGCCACTGCAGGCTGCAGCAAAATCTCAAACAGAGAATACTCTCTCCTGGCTGCCGCCGCGTTTCCGATCAGAAAAAAGTGACGGACGCTGGAAATATCCGTATTGTCCCTCAACCTTTCCACCTTGTCCACGCTTTCTCCATCGAAAAGCAAAAGCGAGGCGCCGGAATGGTTCAGCATATAAGACAATTCTTCTTCTTTTAAGCGAGTATTCAAAATTACGGCAATCGCGCCGATTCGGGCACAAGCAAACACCAGCAGCGCAAACTCAATGCGGTTTCCGATCAGCAGCGCGACCCTATCGCCTTTCCGAATGCCGTAAATATCGGACAGATTGCCCGCAACCTTTTCGACCCGCTCAGCGAACTCCCGGTATGTCACCCGTTCTTCCGCCGAGACAAGCGCTTCTTTATCCGGAAAACTCGCCGCTGTCCGTCCAAGCATATCCATGATGGTTTTAGGTCTGTGCACAAACACTTTCAATTGACGGTTAAAATGTGTTTCTACTGCTATAGTCATCACTGTCCTCCTGATCGTTCGTTTATCTTGCGGTCCATCCGCCATCAATATTAAGTATCTGTCCCGTCACATAGGAAGAAGCGTCTGAGGCAAGAAATACTACCGGTCCAGACAAATCGGAAAGCTCGCCAACCCGCTTTTGCATCGTCGCGTTAATAATTTGCCGGTATCGTTCCGGGTCGTTCAACCACTCTTCCGTCATCGGCGTTCGAATGTAAGCCGGTCCGAGAGCGTTCACCGTAATATTATAAGGAGCCAGCTCTTCCGCCCATACTTTGGTCAGCTGGTTGATTCCCCCTTTGCTAGCTGCATACGATGTCTGATACGGCATCCCGATTGTCCCAAGGATAGAAGAAATGTTAATAATCTTTCCATACCGCTGCTCCATCATTTGCTTGGCCACAGCCTGCCCGACAAGGAAAATCCCCTTCAGGTTCACGCTCAATACACGGTCCCAGTCGCTTTCTTCCACCTCGATGAGCGGCTTGCGAATGTTCATGCCGGCGTTATTAACCAGAATATCAATAGAACCATAGCGTGCGACCGTTTCTGCAACCAGCCCGTCAATCTGCTCTTTCTTCGTCACATCGCATGGAAGATACGCAGCGTCAAAACCCGCTTCCTGTAGTTGTTCTTCTGCTGCCCATCCTTCTTCTTCTCCGCGGCTTGTAATGACGACCCGCGCGCCGTAAGCGCCAAGCGCGTACGCCATTCCGAATCCTATTCCTTTGCTTCCACCGGTAACCAGTGCGGTTCTGCCTGTCAAATCAAATGTCGGAATATCCATGGCTTTCTTCCTTTCTCTTTAATTTTTCTGCTTGCCATTATCGCTTAGCAATTTTTATGCCATGTGTATGTGCCTACATTCCCCGTCCGCAAGAAACTTATATCTATATGTATAAATTTATAGAAAACCGCCATGGCGTCTCAGCCGCAACCCCGACATGAAAATCGTGGGAAAGGCGGCTGACTTTTGTGGTGCGAAGGAAAAGAGAGAAGAGAACGAGGGGGTGATTTCAATGGGGAAAAAGGCGAACGCCTTTTTCTTCCCTGAATCTTATTTCCTCTTCCCGTTCCTTCTTTTCTCATGATTTTCACAGAAAAAAGAGGAAGGGATCAGGTTGCCATCTGAATCCCTTCCTCTCTGCGCCGGCTGATTCCATATGGAATCAGCGATGAATATTGTAATCGTTTTCATTTAATGCCGAGCTTCTGAATTTTTTTGACGAGGGACGACTGGCTAATTCCGAGAACCTTGGCCGTTTTACGCGTCGTTTTATGCTCGGCCAGATTTTGCTCAATCATGTTTCGTTCTACATGCTCCAGCAGCTCTTTGAGCGTTGTTTTTTTCGTATTGCTTTCATCAATTTTCGGCAAAGTAAAGGGAAAGTCGGATATTTTGATTTCCCGCTGGTCGACGGTAATGGAGAGCCGCTCAATCAGGTTTTCCATTTCACGGATGTTGCCCGGCCACGCATACTGTTCCATAAAAGGGAAAACATCCGGATGAAACCTTTTGTCCAATCCGTATTTTTCATTCATTTTATTCAGGAAAAAGCACGCCAACGGCATGATATCATCCTTACGCTCCCGAAGCGGAGGGATTTTGATAGGAATAATGTTCAGGCGGTAATATAAATCCTGCCGGAATGTCCCCCTTTCCACCATCGCCTCTAGCGATTGATGGGTAGCGGATAAAACCCGTACATTCACTTTCACGCTTTTTCTCCCACCGACTCTCGTAATTTCCAATTCCTGTAGTACCCGTAGCAGTTTTGCCTGTAAATCAAGCGGCATATCCCCAATTTCATCCAGGAAAATCGTGCCGCCTTCCGCCTGCTCGAACAGCCCCGGCTTTCCCCGGCTATCCGCCCCTGTAAATGCCCCCTTCTCGTAGCCGAATAGCTCTGATTCCAGCAAATGCTGCGGAATGGCAGCGCAGTTCACTTTGATGAGCGGTCCCTGCGCCCGATTACTTGCCCGGTGAATCAGTTTGGCGATAACCTCCTTGCCCACGCCCGACTCTCCTAGCAGGAGTACCGTCGAGTCTACCCTTGCCACTTTTTGTACAAGGTGCAGCACCTGAATCATTTCTTTGCTGTGAGCGATAACGCCGTCAAGCAGAAGCTGCATCTTCTCTTTCATCTTAAACTCTTTAATCTCATTTATAAATTTTTGCGTTAACGCCTTAGACTGCTGCAGTTCCAGCTTCAGCCGGTTCAACTCGGAAATATCCCGTATATTGGTAACGATGTATTCAATCTCACCCTGTTCGTTATATACCGGACTACCGGTTGCCAGCACTTCTTTTCCCCTGACCGTTTGCACGATCGTCATCGGTTTCTTGCTTTTCAATACTTTGAAGGATACAGATTCAGAAATGATGCCTTCCCGCTCAAGTTCCTGCAGATTTCTTCCGATCAGTTCTTCTTTTTGTACGCCTGTGATTCGCGTATACGCCTCATTCACCATTACGCCATTTCCATTTGCATCAGCCACATATATTCCATCGTAACTGGACTGAAAGATAGAGGTAAACAACGTTTGTAATTTGACCATTAGTTTTCACCATCACTTTTCTATCATCCTTGCATTTTTACTATCATTATACTATATTTTTTTCAGAATATAGTAATACTTTAAAATTTACCGTCTACTTTAAGCATAAGTCGTTTTGTGTTCGCTTTCCTAAAAATAATAAAAATTGCAGCGAGTGAACATTGGCATTGTTCTTGCTTGAATATATAGGCAATTCTATATTTTAAAGGAGTGATCAGTTTGTTCAATTTCAGCCCGTCACCGGAACAGCAGGACATGATTGAAAAAGCGACCGCATTTATGGAGGAATACGTCTATCCAAACGAAAAGCATATGGTTCCACACCGCGGTTTACCGGAAGATATTTTGCGGCCGCTGCAGGCACGCGTAAAGGAAATGGGACTGTGGGCTGGCCATATGCCGAAAGAAGTCGGCGGCATGGGAATGGGCTTCGTATCGCTTGGCCTCCTCTCGGAAATCATCGGCAGAAGTCCTATCGCTCCGTATATTTTCGGCTCGATGGCACCCGATGCTGGAAACGGTGAAATCTTATGGAAAGCCGGCTCTCCGGAGCAGAAAGAGAAGTATCTCATTCCGCTTGTAAACGGAGAAATCCGCTCCTGCTTTGCCATGACCGAACCGGAAGTATCCGGTTCCGACCCGACAATGCTTCAAGCATACGCCGAATTGGACGGAGACGAGTGGGTTATTAACGCCCATAAATGGTTTACCACCGGGGCTCTCGGCGCTTCGTTTTCCATTGTCATGGCGATGACCGATCCGGACGCCCCGCCGCATAAGCGATTCAGCATGTTTCTGGTCGATGCCGACAATCCGGGCTTTGAAATTGTGCGCGAAGTACCTGTGATTGGCGATCACTATACCGGCGGGCACTGTGAAGTGCGCTATACAAACTGCCGCGTGCCGAAAGAGAATCTGCTCGGCCCGCGCGGCGAAGGATTTTCCCTCGCCCAGCTCCGACTCGGTCCGGGTCGGATTACGCACGCCATGCGCTGGATCGGCGTAGCAAAGCGTAGCTTTGATTTAATGGTTCAGTATGCTTCTCAACGGATTACACGCGGCAAACCGCTGTCCGAGTTTCAATCCATCCAAAATTTCATCGCCGATTCTGCGGCGGAGATTGAAGCCGCCCGCCTGATGACGCTATATGCCGCCTGGAAAATGGACCAGGGCGATGAGGCGCGCAAAGAAATCTCCATGATCAAGTTCTACGGAGCCAAAGTGCTGCATGATGTTATCGACCGGGCTATCCAGGTACACGGCGCACTCGGAATTACAGGCGATACGCCGCTTGAAGGATTTTACCGCGAGGCGCGGACAGCCCGTATTTATGACGGCCCGGACGAAGTGCACCGTATGGTTGTCGCAAAGCAGGTGCTTAAAGCGTTCAGAAGGGGAACAGGCGATGAACAAAAACAGCGTGAAGCCGCAAACAACCTCCATTAACTAGGAGGCGATCGAGCGATACATCCGCTCACCGATCTCGCATGCAGTCTGGCCTACTGGGCAGAACCCGGTGAGGTGGAAACCGGGCTTGCGTCCGTCACCATCCAGCCCGGCTTTCTGACGCGCCGGGAGTTCGCCGATTTGTACGCTGCAAAAAGCGGACGTGATTTATCTACCATCCATTATCATCTCACCTTTGCCTTCTACAAAATCGCGGTCGTACTCCAGCAACTTTACTACCGCTGGAAAAAAGGTGAGGCCAACGACGACCGGTTTGCCAGGCTCGATATCGGCATCTACAATTTAATGCTCCAGGCACATCGGGCAAAAAACAGAGAACTGTTATAAAATTGACCTTCTCCCACGGCTGAAGCACGTGGGAGTCTTTTTTCTGTGAAAATCGTGAAGAAAGAAGGAGAAGAGGGAGGAACAAAGATCTAATGTAGAAAAAGGCGTTCGCCTTTTTCTACATTGAAATCCTCTCCTCATTCTTTCCTCTCTTTTCTTTCGTACCACAAAAGTAAGCCGCCCTTCCTATGATTTTCATGTCGGGGTTGCGGCTGAGATGCCATGGTGGTTTTCTGTGAAAATCGTGAGGAAAGAAGGAGAGGATAGAGTAAAAAAGATCCAGGGAAGAAAAAGGCATTCGCCTTTTTCCACATTGAAATCATTGTCTCGTTCTCTTCTCTCTTTTCCTTCGTACCGCAAAAGTCAGCTGGCCTTCCCATCATTTTCATGTCGGGGTTGCGGCTGAAACGCCATGGTGGTTTTCTGCGAACACCTCGCGTACCGGCAGAAAACAAATCAACACGGCTGATGCTGATAAATTAGATTTTCTATTTCAGCGGCTGCTATTAGAAAAGTCGATTTTTCCCGCACTGAGAAAAATCGACTTTAGTTTAGCGTACAAATTAAGAATGTTACGATAATTATAAAGCCTCATCTTGATTCATTACCAGGATCATTTCTTTTGCCCATATAAAGCGGATACAATTCTTGACTCATACCAATTGCCTCTCTGCCTGGAATGCTTTTAGGATTTGCTTCGCCACTACCATGCGATGGACTTCATCAGGGCCATCGTAGATACGTGCGGAACGAGCTTCTCGGTAAAAACCCTCCAGTGGTGTATCAGCTGTAATACCGAGCGCCCCATGAACTTGAATGGCGCGATCAATGACATCTTGCAAAACTTTTGCACCAAAAAATTTGATCATTGAAATCTCTTTGCGTGCTTGATCCCCCTGATCCATTTTCCATGCAGCGTACAAAGTCATTAAACGGGCAGCTTCAATTTCAGTGGCTGAGTCGGCAATAAAGTTTTGTATGGTTTGAAATTCAGCCAATTTTTTCCCTCGGGTTTCTCTGCGAAGAGAGTAATCAACCATCAGATCGAAACTCCGTTTGGCTACGCCAATCCAACGCATAGCATGCGTAATACGTCCAGGTCCTAGACGCAACTGAGCCAATTTGAAACCTTCCCCACGATTTCCAAGCATATTTTCAGCCGGAATGCGACAATTGGTATAACGAACCTCACCATGACCCCCTGTATAATGATCTCCCATAATCGGAATCTCCCGAACAATTTCAAAACCTGGATTGTCGGCGTCCACGATGAACATACTGAATCGCTTATGGGGAGGAGCATCGGGATCAGTGGCCGCCATGACAATGGAGAAGGAGGCACCAATCGCACCCGTTGTGAACCATTTATGGGCATTGATTACCCAATCGTTCCCATCCTTTTCTGCGCGAGCTTGTAGGGTTGTAGGATCAGAACCAGATACTTCAGGTTCGGTCATGGCAAAACAGGAGCGAATTTCTCCGTTGACTAAAGGGATTAAATATTTTCTCTTCTGCTCAGGTGTTCCGGCATGCCATAGAATCTCCGAATTCCCGGCATCTGGTGCCATGGAACCGAAAATATAGGGAGCAATTGGGCTTCTTCCAATAATTTCTGAAAGTAAGCCAAGAGAAACGAATCCCATGCCCATACCGCCGATTTCTTTCGGCATATGGCCAGCCCACAGTCCCATTTCCTTTACGCGTGCCTGCAGCGGCCGCAAAATATCTTCCGGTAAACCGCGGTGTGGAACCATATATTTTTCATTGGGATAGACGTATTCATCCATAAATGCGGTCGCTTTTTCAATCATTTCTTGTTGTTCAGGGGTTGGACTAAAATCGAACATACTCATCACTCCTGTCAAATGCTTAAAAATAAACAAATCAATTATCGCGTCAACTAGTTCAATCATTTCAATGAATAATCATCTTATGAATAATCAGCAACCGTATAAAGTTTAATTTCTTCTATATGTTCTTCCATTAGTTTTTTAGCTTCATCTATTTTTGAATTATACATTGCTATCAAAAATCTTTTATGCATGTCGTTAGCCTGCAGAGGCCTGTCAGAATTTTTTGCAATGATAATACCAAACCATTTGATTTGCAATTCCAACGTGTTCATAAATGTTATCAATCGTCGATTATCCGAATACTGAATAATAGTTCGGTGCAATCGTCTATCAGCTTGAAAAAATGACTCTACATTCCCATTTTTAATTTCTGCTTCAGCATGTTCAGCTTCACGTAACAACGATTCCAATTCGATTTTTGGGATTCTCTGGCTAGCCAATTGAACAGCTTGACTTTCTAAAGCTTTCCGGACATCATAAATTTCTATTATATCCTTGACTTTTGGTATACTCACAAAGGTTCCTGATCGCGGTTTTACTTCGATTAACCCTTCTTGTTGCAGACGATTTATTGCATCTCGTAAAGGCGTCTTGCTCACCCCTAGTTCCTCTATTAATTCTTCATAATTAATTCTAGATCCAGGTGGCAATTGATTAAGGACAATTTTATCCCGTAAATAAATATACACTCGCTCATATAAGTTGCGATTATCGAACTGCACCCGTTTGATCATCTAACTCCATCACCCTACTTTCCTTTGTTAAACAGCTAGGCTGCGGGGGACAGCCAGAATTGAGACTTTAACCAGACCTTGTAATTAAAATACCACTTTTAGACTCACCTTTAAAGTTAGGGTGTTCTTTAACTCGATAAACCGCTACGCCCCCGTCAGCCTAACTTACAATCTTCAATATATAAACAGGGTGCACCTGCCTCTATGAATTCATCCAAACAAACTTCCGAGAATTAGACCCCATATGCGGTAAGACCGCCATCGATCATCAATGTATGGCCGGTTACGTAGTTTGCTAAATCGGAAGCAAGATACAGAACACCACCTACAACCTCATCAGGATTTCCTAATCGCTTACTTGGCGTTCGAGAAATTATGGTATTTAAAAACTCTTGATCCTTTATGGCATTAGCGACTAGCTCTGTCTTAATGTATCCTGGTCCAACAGCATTTACCTGGATATTATATTTCGCCCACTCACTGGCCAAAACTTTGGTGAGTAATACAACTCCCCCTTTACTTGAACTATACGGAGCTGAGTTGGTTATCCCTACAACCCCACCTACTGAAGCCATATTCACAATTTTTCCGTAACCCTGATGAATCATTTCTTTCCCTACAGCTTGGCACATAAAAAAGTACGATCTTTGGTTGAGATCCATAATATAATCCCAATCCTCTTCCGTCACTTCCGTTGATGGTTTTCTTCTTGTGACGCCTGAATTATTTACCAATACATCAATTCTGGGGTAATTTTGTTTGATTTTCGCTACTACTTCTTGAATAGTATCTATTACTGATAAATCTGCAGGAATAACAATCGCTTCTCCCCCTGCATCCTCTACTAAAGAAGCTGTTTCTTCTAATTGATCTTTGTTACGACTAACCAACACTACATTAGCACCTAACGAACCGAAGCCAACTGCGATATCTCTTCCAATTCCCCTGCTTGCACCGGTTACTACAACAATTTTGTTCTTAAAATCAAATTGGTAATTCATAAAATAAACACCTCCTACAATCTAACTAAATTCTTAGTTAAAAAAATAGAGCCAGAGGAAAGGAAAATCCTTTCCTCAATCAAGTTCAAAGTTATACAAGTTTAGAACGAAGATACGCTACAATATCATTGTTCCCATTATTTGTTTGTTGAGCAGGTTCGATCGAATCATTGTTATACGATTTCCACAGCACTCCTACAGGCATTGAAGGCTGGCTAAGTATCCCCACATACTCCTGAGGAGTGCTCGCCGGATTTTCTTTGTAGCTAATATTTTCACGATAAAAATCATAGCCTTGGGACTTATTAAAAACGACACATGGACTAAAAACATTTATTAAAGAAAAACCGTTATGTCTAATTCCTTCTATAATAAGGTTCTCAAGGTGTTTAGCATCTCCCGAAAATCCCTGCGCAATAAAAGAAGCACCAGAAGCCCAGGACAACAATAGCGGATTCACAGGTACATCCGGGTTCCCCAACGGCGTTGTGGAGGATTGGTACCCCACTCGGCTCGTTGGTGACGTCTGTCCTTTTGTGTTCCCATACACTCCATTGTCCATTACGATATAAGTAATGTTCAAATTTCGTCTGGCGGCATGAACAAGGTGACCTACACCAATACCATATCCATCTCCGTCTCCGCCTGCTGCAATGACCGTTAGATCCGGTCGAGAGGCTTTAACTCCTTGTGCAATCGGCAAAGAACGTCCATGTGTTCCATGAATGCTGTATCCACCGTAATAATGTCCAATCTTACCGCTACAACCTATACCTGAAACTAAGACAGTGTTTTCCGGACTAATTTGTAGAGAAAATAACGCGCGTTGGATGCATTTCAATACTGAAAAATCACCACACGCTGGGCACCACGTAGGTGTATTCCCATTCGAATAATCTTTTATAGTAAGTGATTCTGGCATTTACATTACCCCCTAATTAATTCATTTTGATTAGACTCAATACCGTTCAAGGAATTCTCGAATTCTTCCAGTGTGTAATGCTCACCATCAAATCGAAGGAGGGAATGTAGATTTTTGTCCACAAGAGCAGGTTCAATAATAGATCGTATTTGTCCTGTTGCATTATATTCGGCGACAATTACTGTTTTCACATTGGATACGGCAGCTGATATCTCTTCCATTGGAACTGGATGTAATTGACGGAGCAAAACACCAACATATTTATCAGGATGAAGATTCACAATGTTCTCAATGAGCTCTCCCATTGAACCGGTTCCCACAATAGCAACTGGAGCTTCTGTATTACCTACAATTGATAACGGTCGGTTATATTGTATGTGATCTGTCTTATGCAATCGTCTCATGTGCAGCGTGTGTCGCACTTCTTTGTAATTAGGCTCCATAAATCCCCTTTCATCATGCTCATCTCCACTAGCAACATAAGCCCCACCTTTAATGCCAGGGATTGTTCGAATTGGGGGTGCGCCATCAACAGAACGATATCTCACGTACCCTTCTAAAGGAGCTGATTCGGTAAGAGTCGGACCTCTGTCAACAGCTACACTACGAATGGCTTTCTCTACGGAAGACCACGGGATAGAGATACGTCGTAATGCAAGATCAAGATCAAGGGCAATAATTACCGGGCACTGATAATAGTCGGCCAGATTAAGGGCTTCTTGAATCACAACAATACAATCAAGTACATTTGTTGGGGAAAGTAAAATCCGCGCAAATTCGCCGTGACCAGCATAGCGAAGATGTAGGAGGTCACTTTGTTCCGTTTTGGTTGGCATTCCAGTTGAAGGGCCCCCACGTTGGTTATCGATAATAACAAGAGGAATCTCAGTAGCACCAAGATAACTAATCCCTTCTGTCATGAGTGCGATCCCAGGACCACTGCTCGCAACAAATGTCCTTTTACCGGCAAAACTAGCACCAATCGCAGCATGAATTGCAGCAATTTCATCTTCGACTTGATAGGTTTTTCCACCGATCGGCGGAAGCCATTTGGAAAGGTTCTCTAAAATTTCAGAGGCAGGAGTGATAGGATATCCGAAGTAATGTCGAACCTCTCCAGCAATAGCACCCAGGCACAAAGCATCGTTGCCCGAAATTGTCACATTGCTTAGGGAGGAAGGTTTTAAGATATCCTTAGCTTTAGATTGCCCTAAAAGATATCCACGATGGGCTAATTTATTGTTTGATTCACCACGGAATCGGGCGTTTACGGCTTCCTCTATTAGAGAAAAGGGTATACCGAGATAACCGGCAATAATTCCAAGACTCCAAACATTAAATCCTAGTTTTGGGGATTCCTCTCGATTCTCTTCGGGTACAAGCGTAGTAGTCGATGGCCCGAATAACAGGCCTTTATCTTTTACTCTTGGTAAGTAACGTTTTGCTCCCTCATCATCCCATACTACTGCTATGTCAATAGCTTCTATTCGTGGTGGGGGAGATTCTTCACCTTCTTCAGAAATATAAATTTCAAATGCGGTATGTCCCCCTCTAATAATTGTGGAGAAATCTCTCCATGCCCGATGAGAATACCCTTGTGACTGCAAGATACTAGACAAAATCTCACCTGCTGTTTCTATACCTTGCCCGGTCAATCCCAATAACGCAGCAGACTTCATAATATTTTCCCTCCCATAAATTTATATAAAGAAGCTAAAAACTAACACCTAATATCTGATATATCAGATTATAGTATAAATTTATAATAATGTAAATAATCCATTTAATCAGAAATCAAATCGCTAACTTAGCACACTAACACTTAAACCTATGCGGTTAATGTCGGCCCTTGTGCCGACATTAACCGTATAAAATGTAGTAACCCGCTTTTGTTAAACTAAATTACTAACGGTTGGTTGTATGGAACTGACGAAGTCGTTGTGATACCATTTTCCACCTTTCATTACCCCGACGATTCGTTCTTTTTCCTGAAGAATCCTTACGTCCTCCAAAGGATTACCTTCAACTACAATGAGATCGGCAAACTTACCTGATTCCAGTGTTCCGATCATTCCTCGAGGTTTCATTGCGGCTCCAGCATCCCTGGTTGCTGCAAGAAGAACTTCCTTGGGAGTATATCCGAAATACTCGACAAAATTCTGGAGATCGCGAGCATAGGTACCATGCGGTGACCAGTTAAAGCCGAAATCTCCGCCTGGCAGAACACGCACACCGGCTTCTTTCAGCCTTTTAACGCTAGAAATGCTTTCATTTATTTCTTCCTGATATCCGTTAGCATCTAGAAATTCTTTTGTAACCCCAAACTCTGCACCGCGTTCGTACAGTCCTACATGCCATTCAATAGCCGGTACTACAAAGATTCGATCCCTTACGCTCCTTAGGAGTTCTACCGTTTCATCATCAAGCACATTTGCGTGACCAATAATATCCATTCCAGCCCTTACCGCTATCCTTACGGCTTCCGCCCCGCGTGCATGACAAACCGCCAATAGACCGCGGCGATGTGCCTCGTCAACAGCAGCACATACTTCTTCTTCGGTATACGCTAATTCACCGGGATAGTCGTTATCAAGCATTCCTTCTCCATCGATATAAATCTTAACTACATCTGCCCCGTTCTTGCGAATGCTTCGTATTGCCTTTCTTAACTCCCACGGCCCATCCGCTTTAATTCCTAACCCTTCCATTCCCAGCTTTAAATAATCAGGATTCCAATCAGGCATACCTCCTGTTGCGGTCACATCTCGTCCACATGCAAGATAGCGGGGACCTTCAATTTTTCCGGCGTTAATCGCATCGCGAATAGCAACATCTATCCGGGATATACTTCCAAAACTAATTGCCGATGTATAACCAGAACGGAGCATAGTTTTCGCGTTAAGAACTGCGTTAATTACTGTTTCTTCAACTGGAGAATTCAGATCAAGATCTTGAACACTGTTCGCCCCGTAATAGGATAAATGGGCATGCGCTTCAACAAGACCTGGCATAACGAAACGCCCACCAAGATCGATACGGGGTACTTCCTCAGCAACCTCCTGCAAAAAGGCTTCTGTGGAACCGACGCTGACAATCTTATCGCCCTCAATCATAATGGCCCCGTTTACGGGGTCTCCTCCCCGGCCGTCAAAGATAGTTCCATTCACCATTAACACACGCGTATTTTCCATCATTATTCCTCCCTCGATAAATAAATTTATTAACCAAAATGTAGCCGTTCATAGAAGTTTTTTTACAATTTCGAAATAAATATTCTCCCCCATAATTTGTGTAAAGAAGACAGGAACTAATATCTGATACATCAGAAAAATTGTTTTATCTTACCAATTTGCTATTAAGTATCGCCTTCACTACATCACTCCTTTTTTTAAAAGCTCCCCCTGTGTTTTCAATCAACAAGCAATTGCAAAGAACTTTGTTTTCACTTATGAAACCCCTTTCATTTTTTATGATTAATACCTGTTCGAAAAGATTTATCTATTAGAACTTTTCGAACAAGCAAATAAAACGAAAGTGATATTCCATGTAGAATCATAAATTACACTCAAAAAACTTAAGATGGATCGGTTTCT
>Ga0310822_100819_pt1 | contig 13616 bp, 10 predicted proteins | sample P4_ome_2_FD_201313 | JGI IMG/M metagenome (GOLD analysis project Ga0310822, IMG submission 201313) | Sorghum-adapted microbial communities from Joint BioEnergy Institute, Emeryville, California, United States - P4_Day56_Rep2 | ecosystem: Engineered > Bioreactor > SSF (Solid state fermentation) >... | reverse complement strand
TATAACGGTTCAAGCCATCAAATCTAGATGTAACTTGAAATGCTTGATATGCCCCTTCCCCACCCCAGTTCCGGGTAATAACCTGATATTCATAGAAGGATGTAGAATGAGGGTACATCGCATACTGCAGCAAATAAACTGCAGTCCCCGCCTCTGAACCGCCTAATGATTTACTTATCGCACTGAATTTTTCAGAAGCCAAATAGTAGTTGTAGTAAGTGTTATAACCATTTAAGTCCGTAACTCGATACAAGTAAGGTTCATAACGTTTACCTATCAATGTCCCGTTTTCAAAAATGCTGACTTCTTCCCTCTTCTTGGCATAAGTGATTGTTTTCTTCTCCGTCGTGGAGGGATGGCTAACGGTTATCGTGATGTTCTCGGTCATATTCTGCTTGTCGAAATTAGGATCACTCAAGTTACTCTGATAAGCAAAATCAATATTGCGTCCAATCGAATCCACGATTTTCGATATTACTGGGTAATTTTTTCCGTTCATCAAGCGATTGACATGTGTGAATTTAATCTCGTTTCCAAAACGATCCTTAATTCCTAATAGTCTTCCATCAGAGCCAAAGTAGGTTTTCTTTTTGTTCTGATCCACAAGCACATAAGTTGAAGTCATTTGACCGTTCGTATAAGTTGAGTCTCTTAAAAGCTCAACATCAGTACGACCGTAGTCCTCCAGTTTGCCTTTATTACTGGCGTCAAACTTCACAACATAGGCTGCACCAGTACCATCATGGTAATGAATATATGACCCCTCGATTTGCAAAGAAGGGAATGCCATCGACCAACCTCCGCCTAAGTCGTAACGTTGTCGGCTATAGGAGTTTTCATCAGGATAAATTTTCGTTGTGGTCGTATACGAGTTCTGCACATACTGAACCGTTTTATACTCGATGTTATAGTCAATGTATCTTCTACCGCTGTCCGGTTGATTTTTCAAATAATGATCTGCAACGTTATACGCTGAGGTTTGATCGGCATAATAACCCGGAAAATACGTTGCGTATTTATTTGTCGCGATATCCCAATAGAGCAGCGTTACATAATAACCTGCTCCGGAACCGACGGTTTGGGACGAACCGGAAGTAACGGTTACTCGCTTTGTACCCACTTCGGCCTGACTGGAGTTGTACAATCGTCCCAAAGTTAAATCCAGGCCATCCTTCCCAGGAAGAGTTAAGTCAATCTCAGAGAGCGTAAGAGTTCCAGTCGCTGGATCAATGGTTTCGCTGACGCCGCTGCGGTCAGCTAGATTTGGTTTATTCGATTCATTGACTAGTTTGGGGGTTACAAGCCCGTTAAGCACCTTTTCCAGTTGCTTATTATCGATTTGGGCGTGAACGCTGGGGGCACTCACTTGCGAGCCAATAATAAAAATCAAAATAGCCACTACAATATTTTTGAAGCATGATATGGCTTGTCTCATCAAAATACCCCTACTCCTTCCCTGCCAAAGCTTGTTTACTAGCCTCTTTCGCAGCTTGTAACTGACGGAGAAGCTCCGTTTCAGAAATGCCTGTTTCCTTGGATAATGAACGAATTCGCTCAAGGGTATCCGTATCTACAGAAGATGTTATTGTCTTAGCATTATTGGTTTGCATCAGTTGTTTTTCCGATTTCGATTGATAACTGGCGACAGCTTTTTCCCCTCCGGTTTTGTAGGCACCAAGCAACTCAGCCACTGTTCCTTTTCCGGTGTCGTATGCAATGAGCAAACTCAGGATATCCTTATCTTTTAATTTTTCCTTTTTGAATTGCGCATACGGTTGAGGATGAGCTTTTGCTAACTCGTTAAGTTGCTTCTGCTCCATCTCCTGTACCAAAATCACCTCTAACTCATCCCAATCTAGTCCGCTGTCTGCTTTGCGTTTCGCCAGTGCCATCGGATCTATGAGCTGCTTATTCGCTAACTCATCTAATCGATACAAATCTTCAATTGCGTATCCCTCCGAAAGGAGTTGTTCCATCTGATCTTGAGTTACTTGATAAAGATCTTTGGCATCAACATCCACCGCCAACGACTTCGTTATACTTGGGTTAACCTTGGGCTGAATTTCCACACTTTCATACACAACTTGTTCTTCACTTTGGAAATTCTCAAATGGGGATAGATCGTTATTAAGCTCCACTGTGATTGACGGTTCTTGATTCGGTACCTGAACGATGTGTTCAGTAGACGGTCCCCCGTGAAGAGCTTGATTCCATTGTTCTACGACCTCCTCGGCAAAGCCGATCGTTCCCGGGCCAATTAAGGAGGCCATTAACCCCGCGCAAAGCGGCAGTGCTAGCCATTTACGATTTGCTTTGTTCATCTTCATCCTTCTTTCACCCCTTTATGGATTTAACTGCGTTTTTACCGTCGTACGTTTGAGCAAATTCCCGTTTCGGTCGTAATCATATTGAGTTTGATAGCGATAGAGCCCTTGCTCATATTCCGTCCGGACTAGCCGGTTCGCATCGTCATAGGTGTATTGTTTAAGGGGGGAAATACTCCAACGCAATCGGTAAGGGTCAGAGCTAATCGGCATTCCATCCGCCACTGAAACCTTGAGATATATCACAGAATTCTGAACCAAATAAACCGAAAGATCGGTGTCTTGGCCATTAACAATCTGCTTAACGGCTAGTGGTTGCAAATTTGCATCGAACAGGTCCAGTCTGTACTTAGTTCCGTTAGGCGCTAACAATGTCAAGAAATAAGTATTGCTTTGTCCAACCGATAATTTATAAAAATCTCGATCAGTAGAGCTTGAGATATACGATTCATAGAGCTGGGAAACATTCATGACGGTTGCTGTTTCCGGTGCATCGTTTGGTTCATAGGTATCAAGTGCCGATACAGAAAGGTACATCGCGTCAAGACCCAAAGAATAACCAGCACTATTTGCATTTTTATCTGTCACTTCAAAACGTATCGTATGTTCCGCTTTATCATCTAATCTGATCGGTAAAGTTACTACCGAATCCGTACGTTCCTCAATTTCATATAAATCCAAAGTCTGCGTTACAGGCTCGCCATCAATCAGGATCTTGATGATTCCACCTTCCGAAGACTTCTCCATTCTTAGCTCTAGATCGTAAATTCCTTGTGTTGCAGTGAATGGAAACTCCACAAAGTCACCTAATTGATCGGCAGGATAGTTAGCAAGCAAACCCGCACTAAATTGGCTGTTTTCCAACAAATTTGGGGCTTCGCCAGTATTGGTTACAGCTGGCATATTTTCAAATTCGTACACCACTTTTCCTGAGAGTGTGCTTACAATGATACTTTCACTAAAATCAGATACAGCTGAGTCCTCAGCAACCGTCCTCATTTTGAGCGAATAGCTAGTACCAGGTGTTAACCTAGTCAAGGTATAAAAAGTCTCGTTTCCAGGAACAGAAGCAGCTAATACGTCATTCATGTAAATTTCATAGGTTACACTTGTGGTGGTAGGCACATCTGTCGAAACTTTCCAAGACAAATTGATCGTTGTATCCGATTGGACATCTGATCTAAGCTGAGTGGGTGGACTTAGTGGTATAGCTACAGGCTGAAGGGTTGAAGCTGATAAGGCCTCGCTATAATCTGATAAGGAATTGTCCTGCCCCTGCGCCCTAATCTTAAAGATGTAAGTTGTTGCTGGAGCCAACCCGGTGACTGTAAAGTTGTATTGATCACCGGTAGCTGTCCCTACTAACTGGTCGTTACAAAAAATCTCATAGAGTTTAATTGTTTCGGAGATTGAGACGATCTGCCATTCCAAATGAATCTCTGTATCCGAAATCGTTCGTGCGTGAAGTAGGGTAGGTGTTGGGATTGTTGTAGTTTCTGGGAGCGGATCTTGTGGATTTATGTCTGGTTGTGCTTCTTGAGGGTTTTGAGTCGGGTTTTGTTGAGGAAACTCGGGCGCGTTTTCGGTCTGAGGATTGGATTCGAGTCGCTCCTCACCTAATGGCAGCTCCTGCGTACCCGTTTCTTTCACTGAAATTGCTTTCTGGCTTTTTGCTGCTATAGTAGTAATTTGTCGTACTTTTGACTTGTCCGCAAATACGCTGGTGGACGATAGCGTCAATAGAACGATAACTAAAACAACAGCTATTCTCCTAGCAAATACTGACAAATAACATCACCCTTTCTGTAATATATTTCCTATAATATCATATTATATTTTATTTAGAATACTATTCTTCCATTGGGTTATAGTGTATATTAAATAATTTGGGATAATTTCACTATTTAATAAATATTTTGTATTTCAATTGTTAAAATATTTGCATTTGTAGGAAACAAAACTCGTCAAAATATATATGATTTTTCGAACATAATTCGCTGCAAACTACCCATTTGGCGGAAATATATTCGATTTTTCACATAAAATCTCAAAGTTCGGGCTGCAAGGGAGCAATTATATATGAAATTTCATATAGAATGGGCCAAATCCGCCATATTTGAGCGAATATATTCGATTTTTCATATATAATTCCGTTTCGGCGACAGAGCCGCGCCCCCAGCCCAGCCCAACCCAAAGGCGTATACCCCTCTCCTCAAATCATAACCACCCGTCCAACGGGTGGTTTGCTCTTGGGGTATAACCCCTTGTTGCCAAACTGCGCCTAAAGGCGGCGCTAGCCTGCTCTTTTTTGTATTCCTGCGCTCTTCGACGTCCTATTTCATTTCATAGGCCACTAAGTCCACATTCAAATCGATCCGCATCGACGAATTTGGTGAAGCGCAAGCCTTCTAGGCTCAGGTTGAACCAAGTCATTGCACCGCGAAAACGATGTCTCCATACGCTTGGCGTCAGCAGGATCTGACTGATCCCGCTTAACGATTCAACATTAACAAAGTCCTATTGACATGATCATAATATAAATGAAATATAGTATTGTAGCCATTTATTGTTTTTACAGGAGGCACCTATTGTGAGCCAAAAAAATCCTCGAATGATTCAATCCGTCCAGCGCGCCCTGGATATCATCAACTGCTTTGATTCCTTGCACGTCCAACTGTCGCTGACGGAGATCAGTCAGAAGCTAAATCTGAACATCAGCACGGTCCACGGCCTGATTAATACGCTAATTGCCTATTCCTATATCGATAAAAACCCAGACAACGGCAAATACCGACTGGGTTTGGAGTTTTTGCTCAAGGCGAATCTGGTATCACAGAGTCTGGATTTGAAGGAGATTGGGCACCCTTATTTAACCGATCTCACAAAAAAATACCACGAAACTTCTCATTTATATATATACCAACATGAGCAGATTTTCTGCGTGGATAAAGTCGAATCGCCTAACAATTACTTCATCATCAGCTCCAGAGCCGGCCATAAGCTGCCCCTCCATGCTTCTGCTTCGGGGAAAGTGTTCCTGGCCTACATGTCCGAGGCTGAACTTCAAAATTTCTTGAGCAATAACAAATTGACAGCACTCACCGAACATACGATTACGGACAAAAAAAAGCTCCTCAGCAACCTGCAACAAATTCGGGAGGAAGGCTACGGAATCGAGAGTGAAGAGATTGAAACAGGCGCTTATAGTATCGCCGCTCCAATCTGGGATGCCTCACACCGCATCGTCGGCACGATCAGTGTAGTGGGCTCGATCACTCGAATCAAGGAGAAGGAGAGCGAGATTCGAGCCGACCTGCTGGAAGCCGCTGCTGCGATCTCCGGCCAATTCGGTTACCGTGTTCATTCTTTTACAGAATAAAGACGATCGCATACTCGGAACGGCAGAATAGAAAATCTACTTTGCGAGAAGCAACAAAGCATGATGGAGCACCTCGGCACCCAGCCCGCAATCCTCCTTGGAGCTCCACTCTTCCGGATGATGACTGATTCCATTTCGGGAACGCACAAAGATCATCCCAAGCGGCCATAGGCCGTTAAACTGCATCCCGTCATGGCCTGCGCCGCTGACCAGCTCTGGGAGAGGGTCCGGCAACCCGGCAAGCTTCCCGGCAGCGGCGATCGCTTCCTTTACTTCCAGGGAGCTCGGAGCCGGCGCGACTCTTTGCATCAACTCAAGGGTAAGCTCCGTGCCATACTTTCGGCACACTTCTCCCGCGTAATCCCGAATGCGGCCTTCCAGCTTATCCCGCTCAGCCTCTTCCACGTCCCGCAAATCCAGCGAGAACTGCACTTGCCCTGGTATAACATTGACGCCTCCGGGCAGGGTTTGAATTTTGCCAATCGTGGCTACGGCATTCGGAAATTTTCGGGTCTCTGCATAGATGTAGCCCATGAGCTCCGTTGCCGATTGCAGCGGATCTCTGCGGAGGTTCATCGGCGTCGCGCCCGCATGACCAGCCTGGCCTTTGATTGTGAATTGCTGCCACAGCGGTCCGGCAATTCCGGTTACGAGGCCGACAGGATGACCGATACTCTCCAGCACGATACCTTGTTCAATATGAAGCTCGATGTATGCCTTGACCTGATTTGGAAGTCTGGCCGCCTCATCCAACCGATCAGGCGAAAGATTGGCTGATTTCATCGCATCAGCAATCGTAATGCCGTCCACGTCGGTATACTTCAGATGTTCGGACCGCAATGTCCCTGCAACGGCCCGGCTTCCGATCATGCCGAAGCCGAAGCGGGAGCCCTCCTCATCGGTGAAGGCTACCACCTCAATCGGGTGTGTGGTAGAGATGCCCTGCTCCTGCATCGTCTGGAGCGCTTCTATGGCAGCCAGCACACCCAAAGAGCCGTCAAACTTGCCCCCGGAAGGCACGGTGTCGATATGCGATCCCGTCAGCACGACGGACGCATCCGCGTCGCTTCCCTCCCGGCGTCCGATCAAATTGCCGGCTGCATCCTCGCGTACGAACAGACCGGCTTCCTTCATGTAGCGTGCAACCAGCTCCTTAGCCTGGCGTTCCTCAGCTGTAAACGAAAAGCGGGTGATTCCCCCGCTCTCCTGCGCACCGATCTCGCCAAGCTCCATCAGACGCTTCCACAGACGTCCGGCATTAACGATCATTGCCCTCTCCTCCGGCCTGTTGTTTCTTATCGTCTACCGTATGGGTCTTGTTGTTTAAGTCATTCATTTTAAATCTGAAATGGCAGTTCCCGTCTTTAAGCAAATATTGATCATGCTCCACTTCAAAATTCGGATTGTACCCTCTCGCAATGGCCGGATCGATCATTTGGCAATACAGAATGCCATACTCCTCCATACCGTCCTTCTTCCACTGGTCGCCAAAAGCGCAGCGGGTAAAATTCTGCTCAATCTCTAGCGGATGGTACTCTGTGACATATTCAAACAGGTCGCTGCGCCCCATATCGTAGTTCGGCAGGTAACTGTGAATGTCGTTGGGCTGTCCAGCCGCAGCTGCACGCCGGGCGATATCTCTGCCCCGCTCCTCTCCGAAAGTACGAACCCCTTCGCGAATCGCATCTTTGCCCTCTTCGCCGAAGCGGTCCACCACCGCCTTAGAGAGATGAGCGAACAGTTTCGCCATAATCGTATACGGATCTACCGGCTCCAAGCTTTCATCATGATTGATTGTCACATTGGATTGCTTGTCTGTCGATTGTTGTCCCATCATGAATACCTCCCGTGTAAAAAAATCAACTTTCCGCATTTGGGTGTCCTTGCCTTAAGCTTAATGTTGGGTCGTCCCCAAGTACACAGATTTGACAACGTCATTATTTCTCAAGTCCGCCGCTGCGCCATGCACGACAATCCGCCCCGTCTCCATTACATAACCCCGATGTGCCGCTGCCAGCGCCATGCGGGCATTCTGCTCTACCAACAGAACGGACACGCCCTCTTCGTTAATTTGCCGGATGGCGGCAAAAATCTCCTTCACCATCAGGGGAGCCAGGCCCATGGATGGCTCATCCAGCAACAGCAGCTTGGGTCGGGCCATCAACGCGCGGGCAATCGCCAGCATTTGTTGTTCACCGCCGCTCATCGTTCCAGCCAGCTGCTTCTGCCGTTCCTCCAGTCGTGGAAACAGCCCGTACATTTTATGAATATCCGCGGCAATCTCGGCCTTGTCGCGCCGAATATATGCGCCAAGCTTCAAATTCTCCAGCACGGTCAGATCGGGAAACACGCCGCGCCCCTCGGGAACCTGGGAAATGCCCATCTCCACAATGCGATGAGGCTCAAGATTGGTGATGTCCCGTCCATTAAACCGGATGCTTCCCTCCACGCTTTGGATCAGGCCGGAAATGCTGCGCAGCGTCGTTGTTTTGCCGGAACCGTTCGTTCCAATCAGCGCCACAATTTCTCCGCTGTATATATCCAGATTCAGCTGCTTCACCGCCTGAATGACGCCATAATTCACCTGCAACCCCTGAATTTCCAGGATCTTTACTCCCTTCTGGCCTGCATGCTGTCTCTCCGTCACCGTTCCTCGACCTCCCCGCCCAGATATGCCTCGATAACATTCGGGTCGTTCTGAATCTGCGACGGACTTCCCTCCGCAATCTTCACCCCATAATTCAGGACAACGATGCGATCGGAAATATCCATCACCAGGCCCATGTCATGCTCAATCAGTATAATCTCAAGGCTGTACTGGCTGGACAGATACTTGATTTTCTGAATCAGCTCGGCTTTCTCGACAGAGTTCATTCCGGCAGCCGGCTCATCCAGCAACAGCACCTCGCAGCCAGTTACGAGCGCGCGGGCGATTTCAAGCAGCCGCTGCTCGCCGTATGGGAGAGCACCTGCGAGTAGATCCAGCTTGTGCTCCAGACCGACGGTGGCCAGCTTCTCCACACAGTCCTGCACAATCGCCTCACGTCTGCGCTGGAGCGTCGCCCAGGATCTGAAAATGGCCGAAAACATCCCTTCTTTATTACACTTAGCATGGGCGATCAATACGTTCTCCAGCACCGTCATGTTCTTAATCAGTCTTGTATTCTGAAAAGTTCTTGCCAGACCGAGCTCTACTCTCTTATAGGGCTTAAGCTTGTTAATCACGGTATCCTTGTAACGAATCGTGCCGGAGGTCGGGCGATAGATCCCCGTAAGCAGATTAAACAGAGTCGTTTTCCCCGCCCCGTTCGGGCCGATAATCGATAAAATCTCGCCGCGACGTACCTCCAGGTTAATGTCGCTCAAAGCCTTCAGGCCTCCGAAATTCACCGACACGTTGTTCAGTTCGAGTACCTTCTCTATCATTTGTTCCCAACCTTCTTTACATTTCCGTAAAAGTTACGTTTCCGGTACTGCTCGCCCCAAAATCCCGAAGGCTTGAATATCATCATAAGTACGATGGCCAGGCCAAGCAGAATCATTCGATAATCGCTCACATATCTCAAGATCTCGGGTGCTACCACCAGAATGATCGCACCCAGCACAGAGCCTGGCAGACTTGCAGCTCCCCCTAATATGACCATCGCAAGGATATTCACCGAATCCAAATAGCGGAATGCATCGGGACTGACATACGAAATATAAGTCGCCCAAAATGCACCGGCCGCACCAGCAAAAAATCCCCCGACAGTAAAGGCCAGCAGCTTATAATAATTCGGACGGATGCCGACCGATTGAGCCAGCGTTTCATCTTCGCGTACCGTCAGCAGGCTGAGGCCGACGCCGGAATGCACCAGTCTATGAATGACAACATAAGTAATCAGTAACAGCAGCAGAATCAGGTAGTAGAACTCCAGCTTGTCGCTGAACACAAAGCCGAAGAGCGATGGCGCCGGAATGCCCGGCAGGCCCATCGGACCACGGGTCAGATCGACCCAGCCAACAAATATTAGCCGGACAATTTCTCCGAAGCCGAGGGTCACGATTCCTAAATAATCCCCCCGCAGCCGGATGACAGGACTGCCAAGCAAGAAGCCGAACAGCCCGGCAATGGCAGCCGAGGCGGGAAGCGCAATCCAGAAGGACAGATGGAAATGCAGCATCAGCAGCGCAGCAGCATACGCCCCGATCCCGTAGAAGGCCGCATGTCCAAGCGCAAACTGCCCCGCATACCCGATAATGACATTAAGGCTCAAGGACAGGATGGAAAAAATACCGATCATAATGACAACATGCAGCAAATAATCATTGACCAGCTGAAGCACTATCGGAAGGACAATGGCCAGCACAGTCGCGGCGGCTATGGCCGTTTTCTTGATCATACCTATCACCTATACCTTGTTGATCTCTTTGCTGCCAAGGATGCCCGAAGGTCTGATCAGCAGTACAATGATCAAAATGGAAAATGAGATAACACTCTTATATTGTGTCGAAATATACGCGCCGCCGAGCGTTTCGACGAGACCCAGCAGCACGCCGCCCAGCATCGCGCCCGGGATATTTCCGATTCCTCCGAGTACCGCAGCCGTAAATGCGTTAATTCCTGCCATATACCCCATCGTCGGATAAACCGCGTTGTAATAAATGCCCACCATCATGCCGGCGCATGCTGCCAGCGAAGAGCCGATGGCGAAGGCTAGGCTGATCATCCGGTTCGTATTGATCCCCATCAGTGCTGCGTTGGTCAAGCTCATCGAGGTCGCACGCATCGCCGTCCCTGTTTTGGTCCGGGTTACGAACAGGTGCAGACCCAGCATCAGCAAGATGGACAGCAACAATATCAAAATTTGGATTTCAGAAAATGTTATGCTTCCGAATGTGTAAGTCCGGCTGCCAAATGCGGTCGGAAAAGGATGCATCTCCGTTCCCCACAATTTCTGCGCCAGGCTGACCAGAAGCGTGGACACACCGAGAGCGCTGATCAGCGGCACGATCCGGTCTGCAAGACGCAGCGGCCGGTAGGCGAACCGCTCGATAAGCATGCCAATTCCTGCTGTAACGGCAGCGGATAGAATGAAGGCGAGATATAAAGGAAGCTGAAATTCCTGCATAAAAAAGAGTCCCAGAAAACTGCCGATCATAAAGATGTCGCCATGCGCAAAGTTAACGATTTTCAATATGCCGTACACCATCGTATATCCAAGTGCGATCAAGGCATAAATGACACCGATGGTCAGCCCGTTGGTTAGTTGCTGGAGGAACATCCGTAACACCCTTTCAAAGCCGAGGAACAGGAAAACGAGCTTTCCTGTTCCGGGTCACGTATTGACTGTTATTGATAAAGTTCAAATTTGCTGTCCTTAATCGTCAGCCGGGACGGCTCTGTAATTACGTCCCCATTCTCATCAAAACTGATAACACCAGTGGCACTATTGTAATCTTTCAGTGTTTCCAGGTAAGACTTGATAGCCTCACGCTCTGCTCCCTGCTCCTGGATCGCCTTGATAATGACCGAGGTTGCCACGTACGAGTATGCAGCGTACGTATCCGGCTTGCTGTTGTACTTGGCCTGGTACTCCTCATTAAATCGGGTCGCTTCGGCATTGTCACCGCCCGGATAGAAGAATCCGATCAGCTTGAAGCCTTCAACAGATTCTTTGCCCAGGTCAAGTAACGCTTCAGAATACAGGCTATCGACACCGATGAAATCAACGTCCAGGTTCAGCTTCTTCGCCTGCTGGGCGATCAGCGCCGCTTCATTATAGAAGCCGCCGATAAAGATAGCTTCCGGCTGCTTCTCCTTGATCTTGGTTAGCACGGTGCTAAAGTCCTTATCGCCCGGATTGAAAGCCTCAGCAGCCACAACCTCGAAACCATTCTCCGCCGCCGATTGCTGATAAACATCAAGCAGCCCGATTCCGAAGTCAGATTGTTCATAGATGAGAGCGACCTTACTATAGCCCAGTTCCTTCGACCAGTCAGCCAGGTAGTCAGCCTGGAACGCATCGGTCGTAATCACGCGGAAGGTATACTCCCCCGCATTCGTCACAGCAGGAGCGCTGGAAGAAGGCGATACTTGAACGATTTTGTTCTTGTTGTAGATCGGTGCCGTTGCCAGCGTCGCCGAACTGTTGAAATGGCCGACCACGCCTAAAATACTCTTGTCGGTTACGAATTTATTAGCGACGTTCACCGCTTCGTTTGAATCTCCCTTGTCATCCTGAATAACAATTTCGATTTGTTTGCCTTCTATGCCGCCAGCCTCATTGATTTGTGCAGCCGCCAGCTCGGCGCCGTTCTTGAACGCAGTTCCATATTGAGCCTGTGTGCCTGAGATCGGAGCTGCTAGACCGATCCGTATCGTATCCCGGTTAGCTTGAGAATCGCCGCTTGCGCCACATCCGCTCAGCAGCCCAGCTGCCAGGCCAGCGATCGCAAGTGCGGACAAAAATCGTTTCATTATAATCCCCCTTGAAATATAAATTAATCCTATGAGTTAAGTATGGTTTTATTATAATGAATCATTTCGAAATTGCAACATAAATTTTTGTATAGTCGTATTTGATTCGATATTGTCGAAATGATAAATCATCTAAACATGGCTCGCCCTCGGCAGTTTTACAGCGGAACGTTAAAGGAAGATTACGAGGTGTCATCGTATTTGAAAGTACATATTATGGATCTCACCCAGGTGACCGTCTTCAAAATGACGTATTTAATCATTTCGGCGTCTCTCGGCAACAGATGGTAGAACATATGGTTAGTCACGTTGGATATTAGCCATTGTTGCGAATTCATGAATAAACACCAACATTTGCAGGAAACACAACTCGTTAAAAAAAATATATGATTTTTCGAGTATATTTTGTGGCAAACCACCTGTTCGGTGGCAATATACTCGATTTTTCATATAAAATCTCAAGTCTTGAGCCTCAAGAGGGCGATTATATATGAAATTTCATATATAATCGGTCAAATCTGCCAGATTCGTGGGAATATACTCGATTTTTCATATAGATTTCCGTTTTGGCAGAAGAGGGTGCGTTCCCGACCAGACCAGACTAAACTAGACCAGCCACCCAAACCCAACGGCCGATCCCTCCCCCACCTTAACCAAAAAAATCCCCTCAAGCCTCAGCTTGAAGGGATATTCCTATCTATTCCAAATACCTTAATCCTCGATCGTCGACAAATCGCCGGCTGGGAGGTTGAGCTCCCAGGCTTTAAGCACACGGCGCATGATTTTGCCGGAGCGGGTCTTCGGCAGTTTGTCTTTGAACTCGATTTCACGCGGAGCGGCGTGGGCGGACAGTCCTTCCTTGACGAACTTGGCGATCTCCGCCTTCAGCTCCTCGGACGGCGTGAAGCCCTCGCGCAGCGAAATAAACGCCTTGATGATCTCTCCACGCACCGGATCCGGCTTCCCGATCACCCCTGCTTCTGCAACAGCCGGATGCTCGACGAGCTTGCTCTCCACCTCAAACGGACCAATCCGTTCGCCGGAGGAGTTGATCACGTCGTCGATCCGACCCTGGAACCAGAAGTATCCGTCCTCGTCCATATAGGCCGTATCGCCGGAAATGTACCAGCCCGGGATGCGGAAATACTCCTCGTACTTCGGCGCGTTGTTCCAAATCAGCCGCATCACCGACGGCCACGGGGTGCGAATCGCCAGGTTCCCCATCCGGTACGGCGGCAGCTCCTTCCCGTTATCGTCAATAATCGCCGCTTGAATGCCAGGCACTGGTCTGCCCATCGATCCCGGTTTGATCGGCATCGACGGGTAATTACAGATGAGCTGGCCGCCCGTTTCCGTCATCCACCAGGTGTCATGGATGCGGCGGTTATACACCTTCATCCCCCAACGAACAACCTCTGGATTTAGCGGCTCACCCACCGACAACACATGGCGC
>Ga0310822_100813_pt1 | contig 13674 bp, 12 predicted proteins | sample P4_ome_2_FD_201313 | JGI IMG/M metagenome (GOLD analysis project Ga0310822, IMG submission 201313) | Sorghum-adapted microbial communities from Joint BioEnergy Institute, Emeryville, California, United States - P4_Day56_Rep2 | ecosystem: Engineered > Bioreactor > SSF (Solid state fermentation) >... | reverse complement strand
ACCTCGTGACTCCGTTCGCCGATTCGACGTCAATTTCTCCTGCGTACTTCCTTATGACCTCCCGGACGATCGAAAGACCGATGCCTCTGGGCGGCTCGCCATCGCGCCGTTTCGTGCTGACCCCCTCCTGGAAGATCGCCGTCAGTTGACGGGGCGGGATTTCGGGGCCGGTATTTTCCACCGTAAACCGGTACGCCGAATCATCCTCCTGGCAGCACAGCCGGATTCGCTTTTCTCCTTCCGCCTCCTCGGCCGCCTCAATTGCATTGTCCAGCAAATTGGACAAAATCTTGATCAGATCAACGGAAGGAATCTGGTCAAATGGGTGCTGGCTGACCTCCAATTGCATCAAAATTTGACGTGTCCGTGCCTTTTCCCATTTGGTATGCAGCAAGACCATCAACGCCGGATTTTGTATCCGTACGGACAGATCGAGTACTTTGGCCTCCCGAATCAGGGTCCTGATGTACTCATGCGCCTTGTCGTAATACCTGCATTCGATCAAGCCGTACAGAACCTGCATGTGATTGACAAAGTCGTGGCGGATCGAACGCATCGAGGCAATCACGGAACGGATCTCGTCCTGATACGTTCTCTCCGTATCCCCGACGGCCGCTTTCAGCTCGCGACGGTACCATTTTTGCAGCAAGAGGAAAATTGCCGCCAGCAGCGCGACAAACAATGCATGAAAGACAAAAGTGTATGTGCTGCTGCGCAACACTTCCCGGCCGATGCTGTACATATTGTCCGCGCTGACATCCACACCGAGAATGCCGATCACATGTCCGGCTTCGTCGTAGATGGGTGCCCCTGCCGACACGTACTCCCCATAAATCGGGTCTTTGATGACATCGGAATAGTAGCTGTAGCCCTGTTTCACCTGCCCGATTTGCTGTTCCGTCACGTTGCAAATTTGTCCAGGCGGAAACGAAAGCGGCGAATCGGGCGGGTGGGCGGTTACAACGGTTTTGGCAATTTTTTGGCGATCATCGATTTGCATCGTATAGACGTACAAAGCACCTGCCATCTCACGAGCGGCTTGCAGCTGCTCCTGAATTCTGGCAAAGGCGGCTTGATTGCTTGCAGGCGCTCGCAACAGCGTCCTGTAGGCCGATACGTCCAGTTTCCCGGCAATATATGCTGCTTCCTGCATGCTTTTGGATGCGAGGGAGATGTGCACGGATTTCATCGTGTTTCGATAGGAAACGGCCACATTAACGGCTGTCAGCACGAGCAGTATAATCGCGGCTATCCATAACACCAGCATGACACGGGGTTTTTTATATATGGTTACAAACATGTTCTCTACCCCATTGCGGACCCTATGGCATCCCCTTATCTTACAGCCATTTGTCTCCAGTCTCGGTCACGTTCATTCTAGTACACCTGCAGGGACGTGTCTATATTTACTTCGTTTCCGATCAGCTTGCGGATGACCAGATCGGTTAGCTGCGGAACGATTTCAGTCGAGAACGCGATTTCCATCCGCTCGTATTTTTTGTGCGCGTCATACCCATAAGGGCCGATATTAATGGCAGGAACATTGAGGTCGCGGATGTCTTCGTAATTCACATAGTGCTTGGTCCCCCAACCCGGGTTGTTGTCGCTTACGGCGCGAATCCCTGCTTCGTCATCACGCAAGCAAACCATGCTCATGTCGCAAATATAAGGAAAGAAATTTTTTGCTACGATCGGATGGGCATAGTTCGGTTGAACGGCTTCGACTGCCTCCTCCAATGCACGCAGCAGCTGCCTCTCCCGTTCGTCTTTGCCGCTCAAATCGATCGGCGGTGAATACAGCGAGGAATAAAACAGGATGATCGCCGGGCTTTTGTCCCTCATCCAGCTCCACTCTTCTTCTACCACTCTCGCGGCAAACATTCTCGTATCCAATGTCTTGTCTTGCATAAGCTCCTCTTTGAAGGCTTTCATATGAAGGGCGAAGCTTTCCCCATGCTCCTCCAGCAGCTGCCGGTGCATCTCCTCGTAGATCATGACCCGGGGCTTCCACGGCAGCGGCTGATACGCTTCATTGCAGCGCTCGCGGTAACGGCGGTAGCGGTCTTCCAAAACACAGAGCGCATTGGCAAAGGCAATCTCCGCCTGCTCCTTCAACTTGTCCAGCACTTCCTTCGGCGACCAGGAAACGGTGAAAAAGTTGTAGTACACATAGGCTGACAGCGCGGTTTGAACCGTATAGGTCGGCTTCAAATCCATTTGCTTCAACGAAACCGGCGGTACCGGGATCTCACCCAACGCCTCGTCGCACAGCTCCGGATTGTAGCTGATCTGCCGCGTCAGCTCGGCGGCGAGAAAATTCGGGTCCAGGCCTTCAAAGCAGGAGCCTACATGCGTCTCCGCTCCCGTGATGAAAAAGGAAGGCAGGAGTTTGCCAATCGTCCCCTTGTAAACATAACGGTTTTCGTCTCCCTCATAAAGCGGCGCCACAAAATCCGAATTGATCAGCGCAATATATTCGAAGCCATGCTCTTCCTTCCAGCGTTTCAAGTCTTTGATGCCGGACAGTACTCCATGCGAACTGTCTTCTTCATCGCATTCAGCCAGCAGCACCAGGTTGCCCGCCAGCTCGTCGGGGTGCTCGGCGTAATATTTCAGCAAATATACATGGCTGGCCACCCCGCTTTTCATATCCAGCACACCGCGCCCGAAATGCCACTCGCCCGACTCCAACTGTTCTTTTACCAGAGGTGGCAGCGATTCCTGTCGAAGCGCTTTCATAAGTTCCTGCGGATGGCAAGCCTTGTCTTTCAAATGGCCAAAATCTTCGATGCCGACCGTATCGGTGTGTCCCATCAAAATGACGGTTCGACTGTCAGCAGCCTTGGTTCCCTTTACGAAGGCAAGCACATTGTACCGCTCTACCTCATCGTCTACGGTACGTGAAAGGAGCAGTCTGTCCGGATGTTCCTGAAAATAGGGCAACGAGGATAACAGCTCATACAAGGCTCGGGCGACATCGATCTCTCCCGGCGTGTTGACCACACTCTCTACCTTCACCAATTGATCTGTCAATTGCAACACCACTTCACGAGAGGACAACATCTGAACACTCCTTTTCGCAAATCGCGGATCTGGAATAGAAACGGCCCGTCATGCTTTACCCAGGTCCATCTCCCTACATAACCCATTCGTCAGACGCATGGTTCATCCTGCCGATGGTCTTGATTTTTTCTGGCAGCTACCCTTTGCAATCATATGCTTTACAAGGTGATATTGCGAAAATTCGGTAAATTTATCTATACTAAAAGTGTTTCTTCATCTCTACATGCCCCGGCGTTCGTTGAAAACTATGGAATGGGAGTGAATTGCATGCGTGAACAATTATTTGCCCGGCTTCAAGAGCTGTACCCGGAAATGGTGAGCCTGCGGCGCGACCTGCACATGTACCCCGAGCTTTCTTATGAAGAAGTAAACACGGCAAAAAAAGTGGCAGATCGACTGGCGTCACTCGGCATCGAGGTACGTACCGGCGTTGGCGGCATGGGGGTCGTCGGGCTGCTCAGGGGCGGCAAACCGGGGAAAACGGTTGCTTTGCGGGCCGACTTTGACGCCCTTCCGATCCAGGATGAAAAAGAGGTTGCGTACAAATCCCGCGTCCCTGGCGTCATGCATGCCTGCGGCCACGACATTCACACCTCCGCCCTGCTCGGTGTCGCACAGGTATTGAGTGAAGTCCGTGATAAGCTGCCGGGCAATGTCGTATTCATTCACCAGTTCGCAGAGGAGCTGCCTCCCGGGGGAGCGCAGGCCATGGTGGCAGATGGCTGTCTCGATGGGGTGGACGTCGTATATGGCGCCCACGTCGCTTCCGACATTCCTTGCGGCGTCGTCGGGATCGGGAACGGTTTTGTCTCCGCCGCATCCGATCAGTTTGAGATTGTCGTCTCCGGCAAGGGCGGTCACGCTGCCCATCCCCATCAGGCCATCGACCCGATCGTCATCGGCAGCCAGATCGTGATGAATCTGCAGCTCATAGCCAGCCGACGAGTAGATCCGCTGGAGCAAATCGTCGTGTCCGTCTGTTCCTTCCAGGGCGGGGATGCTTTCAACGTCATTCCAGATTCCGTAAATCTGAAGGGAACTGTTCGTACATATAATGAAGAGGTTCGGGAAATGGCCGAAAAAGCGATCTTCCAAATCGCGGAGGCCGCTTGCCAGGCTTCGGGCGCAAGCTGCGAGGTCGTCTACCGGCGCGGCTACCCGGCCACCTGGAACCACCCCGAAGAGACACAAGCGCTATTTGATGTCGCCAAACAAATCTGGGGCGACAAAGAAGTCATGGAAGTCCCGCCGGGCATGGGAGGCGAAGACTTCGCCTACTACGTCAAGGAAAGACCCGGTACATTTTTCAACGTAGGCGGACAAAACCCGGACATTCAGGCGACCTATCCGCATCATCACCCCAAATTTGACGTCGACGAGCGCTCCATGGTCCGCATCGGGCAAGTATTCATCGCCGCTCTGCTCGACTATCAGGAACGGCATCAATAGCGGAAATACGTTCTCCAAACGCAAGTCAAGCTGATCGGAGGCCCTAGCGAAATATTGAATGCAGGGCCTCTTTTTTTGCAATGTTATACCTCATGCCCCACGATCCAATCGAGCCGCTTGCTTTGCAGGCGAGCCGGAATCATCCTCATGGCAAGATTGCGAACAGCGAGCGCCAACGGATTTTCCAGCTGGACAATCCTGCCCATCATGCGCGAGCCTCGTACAATCGCCTTGGTGCGCTTGAGCCTCAGCAGCTCGTATCGCTGGCATGCAGCCTCTATGCCTGAAGCAGTTACCGCGTTTTCAGCAGAATTAGCGGCGTTTTCCCGATACTTGGACAAAGACAAGCACCGGGCCAACACCAGCGCGTCTTCCATCCCTTGTCCAGCTCCCTGTCCCAAATTCGGCAGCATCGGATGAGCCGCGTCCCCGGCCAGTGTCACCCTCCCCGCGCTCCAGGACTTTAATGGCTTCCGGTCATAGATGTCGTTCCATAGCATGGCAGACACATCTGTGGCCGCGATCACTTCGCGTATTGGTTCGTACCAGCCTTCAAAGCGTTTCAGGAGGTCTTCCTTGTTTCCGGCAAAACGCTTTTCCGCGCCCTCCGGCGCATTGATCGCCGCAAACCAGTGAATCCGCCCGTGGCCAATGTGCGAAAAACCAAACCGAACCCCTTTTCCCCACGCCTCAAACCCGCCTCCCGTCTCCACGGGGTAGCGTTCATTCCTGTAGACAGCAATGCCCCGGACAGCCGTATACCCGGAATATCGCAGCAGCTCTTCGCCAAACAGCTGCTTTCGAACGTTCGAATGAATCCCGTCCGCCCCGATCAGCACATCGCCGCAAGCCGCCTCGCCGTTTTCAAAAAACGCCCGAACCCCGTTCTCTTCCGTCTCAAAACGGCTGAACGAATGCCCCAGGCAGATCGACTCCTTGCGTATGCACCCAAGCAAGGCCTGCTGGAGGTCAGCGCGGTGGATCATATAGCTGTCCGCCCCGCATCTCTGCGCTTGCTCCCTCACCGGCAGCCTGACGAGCAGCCTACCCGTCCAGTCGCGAATCTCCGCAGTCCGGACAGGGGCGCCCAATGCCCGGACTCGTTCTCCGGCTCCCAGCCTATCGAGCGCCTTCATCGCATTCGCGGCCAAAACAATACCGGCCCCGATCCCTTTCAATTCGCGTGCACGCTCATAGATGACTGCCTCCCAGCCGATCTGCTCCAGGGCAATCGCTGTACACAGGCCGCCGATCCCTGCACCGATGACGATCGCTTTTCCTTGTTTGCCAAAACGATTCTGCATCCCGGCTCCTCCACTTTCCGCTTCGTCTGTGCTTTCTTGCCCTTAGTCTACGGGCTTTCGGCATCGGCGTCCAGCTTCTTCCCTTGTGGGCAACTCTTTGCAAGTCTTACAGCTCATTAGCATCTCTCCCCTTCGCCCTTCTACTTAGGAACACAGAAAACCTCCTTTTGCCCATGGGGCATAAAGGAGGCCTGGATTTGTACGGAATGAAGTCAAGCGTTTATCTGCACCCGCGTTCTTTCCAGGAGCAGCGCCTTGACTTGCTCCTGACCCTCCAGCTTCAGGGCGGCTTCCGCGAGCTCCTTCATCTCTTCGAAGGACAGATGATTGATCAGCTCACGGGCAGCCAGCACAGACGATGCGCTCATGCTGAACCCGTCAAGACCCATGCCCAGAAGCAGCGGGATAGCCAGGGGATCGGAGGCCATCTCACCGCACATGCTTACACGGCGGCCGTATCGGTGAGCGGCATCGATCACCTGCCGGATCAGACGCAGAATGGCTGGATGAAACGGCTGATACAAGCCGGATACTTGTTCGTTCATCCGGTCGCAGGCGAGGGTATACTGGATCAGATCGTTGGTCCCGATCGACAAAAAGTCGGCGTCCCGGGCAAACAGCTCGCTGGCCAGGGCCGCTGCCGGCACTTCGATCATCAAGCCTACCTCAATGGCAGGGTCAAACGGAATCCCCGCTCGGGCAAGCGTTTCTTTTGCCTCCGCCAGCAACCGGTTCGCCGCCCGCCATTCTTCCAGCGTAGCGATCATCGGGTACATCAGCTTGACGGAGCCGTAGTGCGAAGCGCGGAGAATCGCCCGCAGCTGGGTAAGAAACAATTCCTCCCGATCGAGACACAACCGGATCGCGCGATAGCCGAGAAACGGGTTCAGCTCGCTTTGCAGGTTCATATACGGCAGCTCTTTGTCGCCGCCGATATCCAGCGTCCGGATGACGACCGGCTTTCCATTCATGTCTTGCGCGACCTGCCGATACGCCTGGAACTGCTCTTCTTCATCCGGCATACTTGCCCTGTTCATGAACAAAAACTCGGAGCGAAACAGTCCGATACCCTCTCCGCCAACCTGCTGCACAGCCCGACATTCATCCGGATGGCCGATGTTTGCTCCCACTTCGACACGATGCCCATCCTTGGTCACCGTGGGCAGCGCTGCCCAGCGTGCCTGCCTGTTTTTTTCCCGCAACCAGTCGGCGCGCTTTTGTTCGTAGAACGCAAGCTCCTCCTCGCCCGGTCGCAGACAGAGCAGTCCTGCTGTCCCATCCAGCACGATCAGGTCCCCATCCTCCACCTGCTCCAAAGCCTGTCCGAGGCCGACGACTGCCGGAATCCCAAGAGCACGGGCCATAACCGCGGAATGCGAGGTGCCGCCTCCGATTTGTGTGGCAAAACCCTTGATCAGGCCGGTATCAAGCTGGGCCGTATCGGATGGAGACAAGTCATGTGCGACAACGATGACCGCATCAAGCGAAGTTCCTTTCTCTTCCCGTGCAGTTCCTTGCAGATTTCCCCATACAGCTTCTTGCAGACAGGACAGAAGACGCTGGCCCACATCCCGAATATCTGCCGCGCGCTCCCGCATGTACTCGTCTTCCAGCGATGAAAATAAAGTCGCCAGCTCGCCGGTCGCTTGCTGTACAGCCGCTTCCGCGTTTATGTTTCCTGCTGCCAGCAGCACCTCGATTTGACCGATCAGCTCCGGGTCTTGCAGCAGCATCATATGGGCCTGAAAAATATCGGCTTCCTTCTGTCCCAAACGCAACCTGGTCTCTTCATATAATGTCGCCAGTCCGCTCAATGCCAGCTCGCTTGCTGTTTTGAAACGAGCCAGCTCCTCTTCAGGCGATCTTACTTCCTGACTGATTTTTTGGTCCTGCTTTTTCCACACCTGTGCTCTGGCGATCGCGATTCCGGCGGATGCGCCTATCCCATGTACGCGTATGGTTCCCATGACTACTCGGCTCCTTGTTCCAGAAAGGCGGCCAGCTTATCCAACGCTTCTTCCTCATCGGAACCGTCGGCGGTCAGCTTCACGGTTTCCCCGTTTGCCACGGCAAGCGACATCACGCCGATGATGCTTTTGGCGTTTGCGCTTTTGCCCCCCTTGATCAAACCAATCTCACTGGAAAAGGAAGTGGCCGTTTTTACAAACAGCGTAGCCGGCCGGGCATGCAGGCCCTGGGGCAGTTGAACAACGACTTGCTTCTCTCTCATCTCGCTTCACTCCTATCTCGATTCGTTGAAAAGCTATACGGCAGGCAAGGCGGCAAGCAAATCTTCCACCTGATCGAGCCGCGTCAGCCCCGTCTCCTTATCCACAATGGATGTATAGACGTGCGGGATGACCTCTTTTACCCCTTGCTCCAGGCAGGTTTCCACGATGGGGCGGATCGATTTTTCATCAATCCCGCCCGTCGGCTCGAACACGGGAATGCCGTAGCGGACGGCTGCTTTTGCCATCATTTTGACTTCCTCCAGCTTTTCGGTTCCGCAGACCGGATAAAATTTGACCGAATGAACGCCGATCTCGGCAAGCATGGCGGCAGCGGCGTCGCAGGACACCAGGTCCTGAGCCTGCCCGCTGAGCGGACCGGTTGAGACAATAACCTTTCCCGGCGTGCCGCTCGGCGCTATCAGGGCATTGACCAGCGTGTGCCGGCTGTCAACCGCCTGCAAGGCACCCAACGTATAGCCGGCGGCAGGAAAAACCTGATTGACGTGATCGGGCTTCGTGAGCACAGCGGTCTCGGCGACCTTTTTCCACTGGCTTGGATCGCCTGCACCAAGTCCTACAGACACGGGAATGCTTGCCTGCTGGTATGCTCTGATCGTTTCCGCAGCTGCCTCCACGGAGGGGTAACCCTTGACCATAATGCCGATCAAAACGCGACCCTCTGCCGCATCTACGATCTGTCTGGCATTGTCCACATCTCTGGCCAGTACGTTTAAACGGATGACTGGATGTATCGTCACGACTTATCACTCACTTTCTGTTGTCCCATATCTCTTTGAAGCGTGCGGCAATGACCTTTTCCTGTCCCTCATGGAGCGGGCGGGGATCGATGAAAATCACTCCCGTATTGGCGTAATGGTTTCGCGTGAAAACGGCGGGATCGCCCTTTTCGAGGAGCCGGATCACTTCCTTTGCCGAAAATCCCGACTCGCGTTCATCAATCCGTACTTGTGTCCTGTAGATGTCCCGGCCAGCTTCGTCCTTGACCACACTGGCTGAAAGTCCGGACAACTGGTTCAATTCCTGGGCGAGCCGTTCCGCCCGATCACGCCATTCTCCGCCATGGCCTGCTGCCTGACTGTACCTGGCAAGCGCGGAGAGCAGTCCGACGATCGCCTCCTTGCCCGTTTTCATGGCGCGCCCCACGCCTTTATACTGGGCCCGGCACGCTTCGATCAGGTCTTTGCGGCCGGTGATAAAGCCCGATGTCGGTCCGCCAATTGCTTTCCCCCCACTGTATATGACCAGATCGGCCCCCATCGCCACATAGCGGCGCAAATCCTCTTCCGCAGCGGCATCGACAATCACCGGGACCTTGTGATCGCGTCCGAGCTGTATCATCGTCTCAAGCGACTGCATGCCTTTTTGCACCGCATGATGGGATTGCACGAACAAAAGCGCCGCTGTCTGCTCGTCTATCTCCGCACGCAAATGCGCTTCCTCCACGTGATTCGCATGACCCGCTTCGATGGCCTGCCCCCCTCCGAGGGCAACCATCTGCCGCAGCGACGCTCCAAAATGCACCGCGTGTCCTTTTTGCAAAATGATTTTGTTTTTCAGTCCTGCCGAGTCTGGCAAACGTTCGATCAGACGCAGATCGGTACCGGCGATGACAGCCGCCACGCTGATCGCGATCCCCGCTCCCGCTCCCGCCGTCGGACAGCCGTCCTCGCCGCCGGTAGCCTCCGCGATCAGCTTTCCCGCTTTTTCGATCAGTTCGCTGATCTCTACGTAATCCATCGCCGCCTCACCCATGGCCCGGGCTACCTCCGGATGGACGGCGCTTCCGCCTAGCGCCGTCATTTTTCCGCTTGCATTGATGACTTGCTTCAGCCCTAGCTGCTGATAGATGCCCATATCTCATATCCCGTCCTTCCTGATTCTGTTTCCGACCCCCTGTTTACTGGGTAGGAATGGGGAAAATCGCGCCGAGAACCATGGCTCCGATGATCGCTCCTCCGGCGATCGGCTTATTGAAGTAGTAAAAGATGGCCGCTCCTGCCGTTGCACCGATTCCAACCGGAATGGAGGCCATGATGGCGGAAATGACGATGAGCGGACCGAGATAGCGTCCTGCGGCATTCCCTGCACCCATCATGACATCGGCTCCAAAGGTAGAGTTGACCGAATTGATCGTAAATTTGCGAATCAAAATAATTACCGTTCCAATCGCCAAACCCAATACCGCCCCCGTCGTCAAAGCCAAGGGAAAGGAAATCAGTGGCGCAGTAAACCCGGCACCCAGCATCAGAGCCGGAACGCCGATTCCGATACCTGTTTGCAGAGAACCGCCGATGTCGAGGATGCCGACCAGCGGCCCCTCCAAAATCCGGGCAAACAGAAAGCTTGCGCCAAACGCGGCCGCAGCTCCGTATCCGCCTCCCTTGATACCCGCCTCGAGCATGGCGACAATCGCGATGTCGTTAAAAGCACCTACGTGATAGACGTAATACAGATGAGTACCGGCAAAGATTCCCGACGAGAGGCACGCGACAAAGAGGGCAAACGCCCATTCCGAATACCAAAATCCTTTTGCTTGCAGCTCATTCATTATTTCTTCACCGCCGATCCAAATGTTTCGTGAAGCTCAACCAGCCATTGCGGAATTTCTACTTGCAGACTCTTCAACAAAGCGACATCAAAGGCACGGAAGAAGCCGCTCAGAACAAACAAGAGTGCGACAGCCACGACCATCGTTTTTGTAATTCGGTTCCAGCCGCTGTCGTCCAGCCCTTTTCCGATCAGGATACCGAGCACGATGCCAGGCACGGCGTTGCCCATGACCAGGTGGGACATCCCGCCCAATACGGTGCCCCAGATTCCTGTGCGCTTCCCCGCATCCAAGGCCGCCATCCAGAAAACAATCGGCATGATCGGGTTGATCAGCCAGTTGGCGGCAGGGACCAGCACTTTTGTCGCCACCAGCTGCATCGATTGGGGAATGGCGGTTGCCGTCGAGTTGAGCAGCGTCACAACGACGACACCGACGAGTGCTCCGGCGAACGCCATCCGCTTCGGATTGTGCAGCGTTTCCTCGACGTTTTTGTTTTTCCAAAGAAGGATCGCAGCCGCCCAGTTCGGGATGACCCGGTGATCGACGTCCTGCGTCAGAGCTCCCGCCCCGACCACGGAAGCCCATGAGTTGAACAAGAAGCCAAGTCCGAACGAAAAATGGGAAATCGGATCTCCGGCGCAAGCATTCAGTTCTCCGAACGTGCGAAATGCCCCCATCCCCTGGACGTTCGGCGCGTGAAACATGCGAGCGGCACCCGCCCCCACGCCGAAGCCGACCAATGCGCCAATGACAATCGACTTCAAAACGATGATGATCGTTACCATGAACCTTCCCCCCTTTACTATCTATCGCTGACTTGCCACCTGTCCCAGCCTTGCTGTCTGTTCTGTCTGCGTTTGAAACGGAATGCTTGCCACGTCCACCACACCCAGCCGCACCTGGATATCTACGGTGATGTCGTACCTCGTTCGCGTGCGCGGGAAAAACAGGCCGAACAGACGCTCTTTGTACATGCTCTCTGTTGCTGATACGACCTCGATGCGGACCGGCTCGATACGAACGACGAGATCACTTGTCTGTCTGGCCACGACGTGCTTGATCTGTCCGAATATCTTGTTAAATGCTCCTTCCTTCGTATCCCCGCTGCCCGTCAGCCGCAAGCTCTCGATCCTCTCTCTGTACATGGCTTACTTCCCCCTCAGCTTTATGCATTCTTCGGTCATTCTTCTGCCGAGTTCCTCTGTATCCATAAAGCCAAAACCGATTACTTTCTTGCCGCTGCGCAGGGCTGTAATTCCCGCGTCCACAGAGCGCAGGCCATATTCGACGGGATAGCCGTACTTTGTCTTGGCCGTCAAAGCGCCTGCTCCTCCGCTGCCGCAAAACGACAAGCCGAGATCGGCCTCTTCCTGCTTCATGACATCTCCTACTTTCATGTCAGCCCCTACCCCAGAAATAACAATCGGGATCCCTCCGGCAGCCTCCACACCTTTGGCGATGTTCTGTCCCTTTCCCAAACGATCTCCGATGACGATCTTTACTTTTGTCATCCTTTCAGCCTCCCTTTGTGCAATGGTTTGCAGGTTTGTGTTCATTTCCCCTGGTTTGCTCGTATCGCCTCAAAATGGACAGCGAGCAGAAACACTTCCGTTCCGTCTTCCTGCGAGCACGTTTCCTCGCCAAACAGGACGCGGCTAGACAGCGACAACATTTCTGGGTGAATCTCCTCGAACAATTCCGCTTCGACCTGCGGCAGCTTTTCACCGCTTGCCATCCGGCGGACGAAAGCGAGCAGATGGGCGCAAATGGCCAGCCATCGATCACGCGGTATATCGATTTTTTTCTCCCGCATTTCCGACTCAATCATTCGCATGAGTCGTTTGCATTCTGAATATTCCGACATATTTTCATCTGCTGGTCCTGCTACTTCTCTCACAATCTCCTCAATCATGTGCATGTCAAAACCTTTCCTGATGAAATGACCTGTTGGGCAAACACGGTTTCTTTGGCAAAAATCGTTTCCTGTTCCGAATCGGTCAAAGCGGCGGGCACCTGTTCCTTTTTCAAGATTGTGACATCCGCATGGGCTCCAGGCGCTAGCGTCCCGATCTCCCGCTCAAGCCCCAGAACCTTGGCCGGGGCGGCAGTGCAAGCCGCTACTATGTCATACAAGGTGTAGCCCAGGGCGAGAAATTTGCTCATCGTATGCGTCAGGCTGTGGACAGGACCGTTCAGATTGCGCACATGGACGTCCGTGCTGATGGAGTAAGGGGCGATTCCCAGCGCTTTTGCCTGCTGCATGGTGCGAAAGCTGAAGCTGGCTTCGCCGTGCCCGACATCAAACAGCACTCCTCTGGCGAGAGCGGACTCTGCTTCCGGGATAAGCTGTCCCTGTTCATCCAGGATGCCTCCTTTTTTTCCATGGAACGCGTGCGTTACCACGTCCCCCTTGTCGAGCAGGCCGAGCACATCGGAAAGGGCTGGCGGAGCATTGCCGATGTGGACCATCAGCGGCACCCCGGCCTCTCGGGCAGCCTGCTTTGCCACCACCAAGGGAGCGAGGCCGTTCGCTTTGACCACAGACGCGCTCATCCTCGCCTTGATCCCGCGGATTGACGGCTGCTCGGAAATGAGCGTTACCGCGTCCTTCACTGCCAGTCTGGACATGTCGGACAGTTCGGCTCCGCCTTTGCACAAGCCGTCGCCTGAAATATTGAGAAACGCCAAAACACGTGTGACAGATGGCTCCACCGCCTCCTTCAGGAAAGCGTCGAATGTCCATGCCCCGGCGCTGCCCGCGTCGACCAGTGTGGTCACTCCCTGCTCAATGCCAACGGAATCAGCCCTAACCCCCAGCTGCGTGCTCTCAGGCATGACATGAGCATGCAAGTCGATCAGCCCCGGCGTAACAAAACATCCGGCGGCATCTATCGTTTCCCGCGCCCCAATAGGCTCTTTTGCCTGCCCCTCATCGGCCCTCTCGACGTCGAGGATGCGTCCATCTGAAATGACGATATCATATAATCCATTCAGCTTCTGGGAAGGATCGATCACCCACCCGTTCCGAATCAGCAAATCAGCACTCATCGTCTCC
>Ga0310822_100812_pt1 | contig 13675 bp, 10 predicted proteins | sample P4_ome_2_FD_201313 | JGI IMG/M metagenome (GOLD analysis project Ga0310822, IMG submission 201313) | Sorghum-adapted microbial communities from Joint BioEnergy Institute, Emeryville, California, United States - P4_Day56_Rep2 | ecosystem: Engineered > Bioreactor > SSF (Solid state fermentation) >... | reverse complement strand
ATGGACATCACGTCGACATTCTCGCCCATCATCAGGACATGCGAACCATTTACAAGTACAGTCACATCCGAGATGAGTTTGGACGGAGCCTGACCGGGCGTGAAATCGATAAAACGACGAACAGTCACGAAAAGCGCTTGACGATTAAGGATGTCATTGACCATCAGATGTTTCAGTATTTTGAAAGGCATCTTCCTGGCACCGAACCCGCCATTCGCTGGCGGGAAGTCGAGCGATACACGTTTGAAGTATCGGCTGCCTTGCTCGATCTCCAGAATTACGATGTGATACACACCCAAGACATCCTGTCCACACGCGCCCTGTCTCGTGCGAAGCCGCACCATATCCCCCTCGTCGCGACCATTCACGGCATCCTTGCAACGGAATATATCCATTCAGGAGCAATCGCAAGCAAGGAAAGCCTGAAATGGAAGTATGCCGCAGCCGAAGAGTATGTCGGTCACATGTCCTCCGATGCGACGATTGTACCGACCAGATGGCAAAAGAAGATACTGGGGGGCGAATACGGCGTCCATCCAGACAAACTCACCGTACTCCCTTATGCATTGGATTTGCCCCCGTTTTTAACCCGTTTCGACTTTGAACCGTACCCGCCTTTGACTGCAAATCAGCAGGCGGGAGGGAGATTGATTATCGCTTGTCCTGCGCGGCTCGTTCCGGAAAAGGATCATAAGACATTGATCGAGGCTTTGCGCATCGTAAAGGAAAGGGAGAGCAACTTCGTCTGCTGGCTTATCGGGGACGGAAAGTTGAGAGATGAGCTGGAGATGCAAGCGAAAAAATCAGGGGTATGGGATCATCTCGTTTTCTTCGGGGATCGATATGATGTCGAGGCTCTACTGAAATTATCGGATATCGTCGCGCTGGCGTCGATACAGGATATGCACCCGTATACGCTGATGGAAGCGCAAGTGGCAGGAAAACCATGTGTCGCATCTGATGCCGGGGGGATTCCCGAGGTAGTCTGCCACGAAGAAACAGGCCTGATCTTCCAGACGGGCAACAGCGTCCAACTGGCCGAAAGCCTGATTCGGCTGCTAACCAATCAGGAATTGCGTTTCACACTGGGTATGAACGCTGCCGGACGGGCTCGAATCCGTTTCTCTTCCAAAACCATGTTTGAAAAGACGATGGGGATATATGTTCAGGCAATCGAGAGAAAAAAGCACGGATCGGAAGAGCGGCGGGAGCAGCCGGATTTGTCTGGCAAGCACGGTTTGGTCTCAAAGAGAATAGATCGCTCCGGGAAGGCAGAGAGTATTTTCTCCTTCGACATCGATCCGGCAAAATTTGATGCTGCGCAATGGAGCAACGTGCTCAAGAGGGTACCGCCCGACTATTCGATACCGGATCCGGCCTTTATAAAAACATTGACGGAATGAAAAGAGGGGCATTTCCCCTCTGTTTGATCGCACAGAAACACCTGGCAGCCTTCAAGTGTTCACACAAAAGGCTTCGGCTTGCAAGAAGCATGTTCACCGCGTGAAAGGCGCGTTTTTGGTCGGAATGGCCAGTTTCCATCAGGTCACTTGTTTCATAAAAATAGATGTAAGCATAAGTGGTTCACTGTGTAATGATGGCTATTCGGCCTGTCCTGATACAAACGTGACGACAACATGGAGGTAACCACCCGGAGGCAAAAAAATGAATGAAAGAAGTCAGCTTCAAGAACAGCTTGCCACTTTCCTGAAGGTAAAACTGGGCGTTTTTCTTGCCAATCCCAGCTCGACGCTGCAGTATCCGAACTGGGAACAGCCAGTTGTCTCTATCATTCTGGTCGCTTACAACAAAGCTGCGTATACGTTCCAATGCCTCGAAACGATAAAAGCCCACGCTGATGTCCCTTATGAGGTTGTCATCGTCGATAATGGCTCAAGTGACGAAACAGTCCACCTTTTGAAAAGGACCCACCAGGCAGCTATCATCCGCAATGAGCAGAATGAGGGCTTTGTGAAGGGATGCAATCAGGGAGCTGCCGCTGCGCGCGGGAAATGGCTGCTTTTTCTTAACAACGATACACAGATCACTCCTGCATTGCTGTCTACGCTGCTCCGGACTGCGGAAACGACAAAACATTGCGGAGCCGTAGGGGCCAAAGTCATCTTCCCCGACGGACAACTCCAGGAGGCGGGCAGTATCATTTGGCGAGACGGCTCTTGTGCGGGATACGGTCGGGGAGATCAACCTTTCAAACCGGAGTATTCGTATGTGCGCGAGGTCGATTATTGCTCCGGTGTTTGTTTGTTTCTCAAAAAAGACGTATTTATGGAAGCGGGGATGTTTGACGAGCGTTACCACCCAGGATACTACGAAGAAACAGATTTGTGCATGAAGCTGCGGGAGCTCGGTTATCGGATTATGTATCAACCTGCTGCTGTCGTCATTCACTATGAATTTGGAAGCAGTTCCCCGGAACAGGCCATGCTGCTTCAGGCCAAACACAGGGAAGTATTTGCCGGGCGATGGAATCACCGGCTGCAGGATTACCATTTACCCGGAGCCGGTGCGAGCATCCGGGCCAGAGAACATCAGCGGGACAAAAAATGGAAGGTGCTCGTAGTCGATGACCGGATTCCAATCCCTGCGCTTGGCTGCGGATATCCGCGAAGCTGGATGCTGTTGCAGGGGCTGGCCGACGCGAATGTTTCCGTGACGCTGTTTCCTTTGCAATTTTCGGAGTCAGTGCAGCCCTACACGGAACAGTTGCAACAAATGGGAATCGAAGTCATTTACAACACGGGCGATCAACAGATAAACTTCCGTGACTTCTGGGAAGAAAGAAAGGATGCGTATGACCAGGTGCTGGTCAGCAGACCGCACAACATGCGGGAAATTGCCGGCATCATGCAAAACACCAACCCCAAACCCCAGATCGTGTACGATGCGGAAGCTCTCTTTTTCCACAGGGAAATCGGCCGGCAAACTGCGCTGGGCATCCCACTGACTGAAGAAACCGTACAAAGCCTGATTCTGGAGGAAATGCAATTGATGGCCCTGGCAGACAAGGTGATTTCGGTATCTGAACGGGAAAGGAAAACCATTCAAAGTCTCGGTGTGAAGCAGGTCCAGGTGCTGGGCCACCGTATCGAAGTCCAGCCAACGCCCAATCCATTTTCACAACGTCAAGATTTGCTATTTGTCGGAAGCTTTACGCCAGGATCGCCGAATGAGGATGCGGCACTTTATTTTGTAAACGAAGTCTATCCGCTCGTCTTCAAGGAATTGGGAGTCAATCTGTGGCTCACCGGCACAAATCTGCTGGATTCGATCAAAAACCTGGCTTCCGATCACATCAAGGTCACCGGGACCGTCCCTGATCTGCAGCCATATTACAATCACAGCAAAGTGTTTGTCGTGCCTACCAGATTTGCTGCCGGAATACCCTTGAAATTGCTGGAAAGCATGTCATACGGCGTCCCGGCCGTTGTGTCTCCTCTCATCGCGGATCAGCTCGGTTTAACGGAAGATACGGTGCTGATCGGAAGGGATCCTCGGGACTATGCAGATAAAATCATCGCTTGCTACACAGATAGTCTGGTATGGGAGCGCCTTAGAACCAACGGCCTGAAATTTGTAGAAACCGAATACAACGCGAGGCTGTTTCACCAGCAGATTCTGGATATACGAGAGGTGCAAGGAGCGAGCGGATGAATCGCGGGTGACGATCGCTCACAGGTCTCGTCTCAGCTTCTCCGGATGGAGTCAGATGGGGTGGATGGAAAGCGCGGTTTCACGTGGCGAAAAAGTGTCGCAGCACCAGATGAGCGACGGGGAGGACAGAAGGGGGGATGGAAATGGGGCAGGTCGATGTTTCCATTATTCTTCTGACGTATAACGGTATCCGGTATATCGATGAAGTTCTTCGCGCGATCTATCGGCAGCAAACAAGCTTTCCTTTTGAAGTGATTGCCATTGATTCCGGCTCATCGGACGGAACAGTCGACGTGCTGATGTCATATCCCGTCCGGTTTTATCCCATTGACAAGAAACAGTTCGGACATGGAAAAACACGGAACTACGGGGCCGAATTGTCCCGCGGGCAATACCTTGTTTTTTTGACGCAAGACGCAACCCCGGCCGATGAGTTTTGGCTGGAGGAGATGATCAGGGGTTTTAGCCTCGACCCCAGAGTCGGCTGTGTGTTTGGCAAGCAGATTGCCAGACCTGAATGCGATCCCTTTACACGGCGCGATTTGATGCTCCATTTCGAAATGTTTTCCAAGTCGGATGAGCCTCTCGTGCAATATGTGGAGGATACCCCTGAAGGCCGGGCTCTCTATCACCAGAATCCGCTCTGGTACGGATTTAACTCAAATGTCAATTCGGCTTTAAGGAAAGAGGCGTGGGCTGCTATCCGATTTCGCGATGTGATATACACGGAAGACCAAGTAATGGGCAGAGACATCATCGTCAATGGCTGGAAAAAGGTATATATGCCAAAGGCGGCAGTCATCCATTCCCATAGTTACTCCTCGTTTTTTCGCTATTTTCAGCGTTTCTTTGATGAATTGCGGGGGATGCATATGGCTTTCGGCTACACCGAAGATGTTTCGCTTGCAACCTTGATTCCCGCCTGTTATCGAATAGCCAGAGCCGAAGCGCAATTCATTTTTTCCGAGACCGACTATCGTCGGCACGAAAAGTGTTACTGGGTTTATTTTCGCTGGCGGTGGCATATCGCCAGAAGGTTGGGCGCTTATTTTGGCTGCAGACACGACAAGCTCCCGCATTTTTTGCGGAGGTTTTTTTCGCTGGAAAAAAATCCGGGGCCAACAATGAACGCTTGCTCAAAAAATGAGGTGGATCGATGAGGATTGCCATTGCCTCCGTTCAAGTTCCATTTGAATACGGGGGAGCAGAGATATTGGCCAACAATTTAAAAATGCAGCTTATTCTCAGGGGACACGAGGCGGAGGTCGTGACCATCCCCTTCAAGTGGTATCCGGCTGAGAGTCTGGAAAACAGCATCCGTATGTCCCGCTTGATCGACTTGTCGGAAATGAAGGGGAGACCGATCGACCTGATGATTGCCCTGAAATTTCCGATCTACTATGCCCGGCACGACAACAAAGTGTTATGGCTGCTGCATCAGCATCGCGAAGCATACGAGCTGTGGGGAACCGGTTTCGATGGTCTGGACAAAATGGAGGGCGGCGACCGCTTGCGAAAGATGATCGTCGAGGAAGACAGCCATGCCCTTTCTGCATGCGCCAAAACATACACGATCTCGGCGACTGTGTCAGAGAGGCTGCGTACGTACAACGGGATTGAATCGATGCCTCTCTACCACCCTCCGTTCGGATGCGAACACTTCTACACGGGAGAGATAGGAAACTATATCTTTTGTCCCTCCCGATTGGAAGAATTAAAACGGCAGCAGGTACTGATCGAAGCCCTGCGCTATACCAAGACACAAGTCAAGGTTGTGATCGCCGGCAGAGGAAAGGAAACCTTTATCAACAAAATGAAATCCGCTGTGGAAACATACGGATTGCAAGACAGGGTGCACTTTCTCGGCTGGATCTCCGAAGAAGAGAAAAGAAAGTACTATGCGAACGCGTTGGCAGTCTATTACGGACCGTACCAGGAAGATTACGGCTATGTCACGCTGGAGTCGTTTCTGTCCGGCAAACCCGTCATTACGCACGTCGACGCTGGCGGTCCGCTCGAGTTTGTAAGGAATGGCGATAACGGCTTCGTGCTGGAGCCCGATCCGAAAGCTGTTGCGGAAAAGCTCGACTATTTGTTCTCAAACAAGCGGAGCGCGCAAACGATGGGGATGAACGGACTGCGTTTGATTGAAGATATGGAGCTTGGTTGGGATTCCGTGATCGAGAAGTTGATTGGGTAAACAGCGGGGGGATGGGAATGACAAACATGGTATTTACGGACCGCTATCAGGATGGATGGGTATCAAAGCGCCTCGTTTTACCATTGAAAAATATAAAAGAAGCTGCGTCTCTGACGATTTGCGGGCGGCGCCACGAATATCCGGAAAATCTCACGCTCTCCTTTTACGTCAATGGCCAGTTGCTTCATGAGGAAATCAATCCGACGGAAAAATTCTCAATCACCGTGTTGCTTCCGGCGATGATGAAAGGTGTTTTGGAGATCGTGGCCAGCGATGTGTTTGTTCCACAGGAGGTGGGGTTGAACGAAGACGTACGGCAGCTTTCATTTCTGTTGGATGAAGTGAAGCTCACTGGGGTAGCAGATTTAATGGAGCCGTATCATCACTTGTTTTCGTTCACGCCGTCGAAAAAGGTTTATTTTCTGGATGAGGAAACTTGGGATGAGGTCGCTTATTCATTGCCCCCCGATTACAAAGTGCCCGATGAGGATATGCTGCGTGAATTAAAGGAACCGGGGAAGCCGAGAGAGTGCTCCTCTGCTTCTATCGAAGGAATCGTATACGATAAATTTTCAGGGGCACCTGCAGCGTTATCATACGTTCTCTTGCTGAATGAGAGAAAACAGCTCATAACCGCAACGGCTGTCGACGAGCACGGACACTATCAGTTTGACGAACTGTCTGACGGAAATTATATAGTTGTAGGCAGATCGTATCAGTATGGCGAACAGCAAATCCGCGTCACATTGAACGGGGACGGCATGGTGATACACATACCCGTATTGCCGCTTTAGTAAAAAGGTGAAATGCCAGGCCGAAGGGGAAATTTGCGAAATGTCGACGGCTTGGGCCAAATTGGAACCATAAACAAACGAGCATCCCGTTTCACTTTCAAAAGTGGACGGGATGCTCGTTGTTTAGGCCATCCCTCAACAGAGAGAGAAGGCATCCATACATACGGAGAGGGGGCTTATTTTTTGTGCAGGCGTACCTGTTCGTATACCTCCAGTGTCCGGTTCACCATGAAATCGTGCCGCCAGTATTTTCTGGCCCACCTCCTGGCATCGTGCGAGAGCTTTTCCCGAAGAGTTTTGTTATTCATCAGCATCAGAAGCGCTTGAAACAGCTCTTCACTGTTTTGGGGTTCGACCAGCAAGCCCGTATGGTGATGCGAGACGAGCTCCGCATTTCCTCCCACACGGGTGGTTACGATGGGCAAACCGATAATTTGCGCTTCCATGATCGCCAGGGAGTGATTTTCGACAAGGGAGGGAAGCACGAAAATACTCGCCTGTTTGAGCAGATGAAAGATATCGGATCGGTTGCCCAAAAATTCAATATGATGGTCCAGGTTGTGCTCTCCGACCAACGCTTCCAGCTCCGTTCGGTCCGGGCCTTCCCCGGCAAATTGGCAAACGAAGTCATCGCGGACGCGAGCCAATTTTGCCAAAGCCTCGATCAAATACCGCTGCCCTTTGTACGGAACCAGCCTGGCGGGACAAATAATGACTTGTTTGCCGTCTGACCGGGGGATGTGCTGGATTGCGTCCGTCTGTTGGGCTATCGCTTCTGCCTGTAATCCATAGGGAACGACCGTCAGCTTTTCCGGAGCCACAGAGAAGCGGTTTGTGAATTCCCTGCGAAGCCATTCGGTCGGGAGAATCGTGGCATCTGCGGAGGAGCATCCCAGTTTTTCTTCCAAATAGCTGTACTTCCAGCGCATCGAGTCCGCCTGATCGATCTCCCCGGTTAAAACAAACTCATCGTGAATCATGCCGTGAATCGTTGCGACATGCGGAATGTGTTTGGGAATGACACGAGATAGAGCCCGCGTGGAGATGATGTCCTGCGTATGAACCAGATCATACTGATTCAGTTCGAGCATGACAGTGGCCATCTCAAATACATGCCGCTCGATAAGGCGGTACCGCGCCCAGTGATCGAGAAGCGGAAACTCCCGGTCAAAATAATCCATCAAAATATCATAAACAGGAAGGTGAATCGGTTTTTTCTCCACGCTTTTTTTGTCGTCCAGCAAGTGCACCCGACTCATGTCCGGATGATGGCCAAGCAAATCTACTTGATGGCCGCGTTCTTCCAATCCTTGCTTTAAAGTACGTAAATACGTGTCTACCCCTCCTACGTGGGGGAGTATCCAGTACGTAGCGAGTAAAATGTTCATGAATAAGCCTCCGCTGCGCTTTATTTGTACAGCGTACTCATATGAGCCCGAGCGCGTTGAACTGCTCAAGCACAAAATTCTTCAATGCTCGAAGCTTTTGACTGCTTTCTTCCGAAGTGACACCTTTCGTCCCCAGATATACTTTTAGTTTTGGTTCGGTACCGGAGGGCCGCAGGCAAAACCACGACTCGTCATCTAGCCGGTACTTCAACACATCGGATGCCGGCAAGGGAATCGCGGTACTGGTGCCGTTGACCATTTCTCTACAAGTGCCTGCCAGAAAATCTTCCACGACCATAACTTTTTTGCCGGCAACCTCGGTAAAACCTTGCTGGCGAAAAAAAGACAGGGTGGCCCTGATTTTCTCGACTCCCGCCTTCCCTTTGAGGGATAAGGAATACAAGTCTTCGCTGTAAAATCCGTATCTCTTGTACAGTTCGATCAGTCCGTCGTATATGGACTTTCCCGATGACTTATGAAAAGCGCACATGTCTGCTAACATCAGAGCCGTTTGGATGCCGTCTTTATCCCTGACAAAGTCGCCAATCAAATAGCCGCTGCTTTCTTCGAATCCGAACAGAAACGTGTACTGACCCGATCTCTCGTACATGCTGATCTTCTCTCCGATATACTTGAAGCCCGTCAGCGTATCCACCGTATCTACACCGTAATCGGCCGCGATTGCTCGGGCGAATTCGGATGTGACAATGGTTTTGACGATGGTGCCGTTATCTGGCAGAAGCCCTTTTCTTTTTCGCTCGGATAGGAGATAGTCCAGTAAAAGGGCACCGATTTGATTGCCGGACAGTATCGTATATCCCTGCGGACCTTTTTTGACTGCGACACCGATGCGGTCCGCATCTGGATCGGTTGCCAGGATCAGATCAGCGTTTGTCCGTTTACCGTATTGCAGCGCCAGCTCGAATGCTTGCGGCTCTTCCGGATTGAGCGATGCTGCATTGGTGAAATGCGGGTCCGGATTCGCTTGCTCGGTAACGACAGTGACCTGATTGTAGCCGAACCGGCTCAGAACGAGCCTGATGGGTTCGTATGCTGTTCCATGTAAAGGGGTAAAAACGATGTTTACCTGCGAAGTACCCGATGGTTCAGGGTTCAGCCTGATCGTCTGCAGTCGCTCGACATATGCTTCCAGGATATCATCATGAATCTGCACCAATAGGCCGCTCTGCCTCAATGATGCTTCGTCACCACTTTCTACGGACAGTTCGTCTGTTACCTCGTTTACCTTTGCCATGATTTGTTCGGCGGTCGCCGGCGTGATTTGGACACCGTCGCTGCCGTAAATTTTATAGCCGTTATACTCGGGCGGATTATGGCTCGCGGTGATAACGATTCCCGCGAACGCATGCAGGTGGCGCACCGCAAAAGACAGAAGGGGGGTTGGACAGAGCCGATCAAACAAATAAACACGGATGCCGTGCCTTCCTATCACCTTTGCGGATTCAATCGCAAAATCAGACGATTTGTTTCTGGAGTCATAGGCAATCACTACGCCCTGCGCCTTCGCCTGTTGGCCAGACTCTGCGATAAAGCGGGCCAGCCCTTCGGAAATTTTTCGCACCGTATACACGTTCATCCGATTGGGGCCAGGTCCCATTTCCGCCCGCATCCCTCCCGTACCGAATTCCAGATCGGCATAAAAGAGGTCCTCTAGAAGTGGTTCATTATCCTTTGCGCGCTGTAACTCTTCGCGTAGTCTTTCGTCCAGATCGGGGTAATTCATCCAGCGATTATATCGCTCTCTCCAATTGATCATGAGCCGAAAACCTCCACATCGATTCGCACACATCTGCGAGTATAAAACATAGTATGAGCGGCGGTATAAATGGCAACCGGAGACAGTGCCACAATATTCATGTGCAGATTGGCTTTGGACGAGCCCGTTGTCGGTTTTCCACTCTTAAGCTGGTCGATACACACATACCTTTTCCGGCGAGTGATCATATGGATATTACATGTGTACATCAGGATCAGACAGAAGAGAGGTGCTTTCCGTTGAGGCTCGTTTTGCTTTCAGGAGGAACAGGGAAACGACTGTGGCCGCTTTCCAACGAATCCAGATCAAAACAGTTCCTAAAAACGATACGAACTCCCGATGACGAGATGGAGTCGATGATACAGAGGATATGGAAACAACTGAAGACGAAAAAAATGGACCATTCAGCCTATATATCGACAAGCAAAACGCAGGTGGACATGATTACCTCCCAGTTGGGGAGCAATGTGCCTCTTATCATTGAACCGGAGCGTCGAGACACGTATCCGGCTATAGCCTTGGCAGCAACGTATTTCTATTCGAAGCAGGGCGTAGACCTGAATGAAGTGATCGTCGTCATGCCAGTCGATCCTTGTACGGATTATCAATTTTTTGATAAAGTCAAGGAGTTGGAGGACGCGATACGACAATCCGACGCAGATATTGCATTAATCGGGGTGCAGCCCACCTCCCCATCCGAAAAGTACGGTTATATTATTCCGGTTCAAAATACCCTAAAAACCTCCGAAGGCTATATCCCTGTTGATTCCTTTACGGAAAAACCGTCTAAAGATGAGGCAGCCAAGCTTCTTCGGCAAAATGCATTGTGGAATTGCGGTGTTTTTTCATTTCGGTTAGGCTACCTCATTCAATTGCTGGAAGAAAAAAAGCTGCCGGTTGAGTTTGATGAGCTTGTGGAGAAATACGACCAATTGCCAAAAATAAGCTTTGACTATGAAGTAGTTGAAAAAGCAGATCGGGTTGTAGCGATCCCGTATCATGGCACCTGGCGGGATTTGGGCACGTGGGATACACTGACGGCGGATATTCAAACAAAAGTGATCGGAAAAGGCATCATTAGCGACGATAGCAGCAATACACATGTCGTGAATGAATTGGATATCCCGATAGCGGTAGTGGGAGTGCCGAATGTCGTTGTAGCGGCAAGCCCTGACGGCATACTGGTATCGGAAAAATCGGAAAGCCACCGAGTGAAGGATCTGGTGAAAAAGATAGACCAAAGACCGATGTTTGAGGAACGGCGATGGGGATGGTATCGAGTCCTCGATTATCAAACAAGGACGGATGGAACAGACATCTTGACCAAGCGCTTGTGTTTATACGCAGGAAAAAACCTCAGCTATCAATATCACCAGATGCGCAGTGAGGTATGGACGATTGTAGCCGGTATCGGTGAATTCGTATTGAATGACCGGTTGATTCGGGTAAAGGCAGGCGATGTCGTCAGAATTCCTGTCCATGCCAAACATGCAATCAAGGCAATCGAAGAGTTGGAGATTATCGAGATTCAAATGGGCACAAGACTTGTTGAAGAAGATATCGTCCGCCTATTCATGTCGTGGGATGATCTCTTGGACTCCTTGAGGCAATGACAGAAAGCGATCATGAGACAGGCGCCGCCATGCCAGAGGACAGGGGGCGCTTTTTCATGAATCTTTCCAAACTTATGTCGTTTTCTTTCCTATATGAATTGCCAAACATCGCCATTGTACCTTATGATGGATGAGCGGAACGTACATATACGCAAAAGCTTATTTGTCCGTCGCAATCATTTATTATTCTGCATAAGTCAGACAGAAAAAGGAGGAGTAGCATGTTTGCAAAGAAAGCGGCAGGTGCATTGCTGCTGGCATCCCTGCTGGTGCCGTCGATCGGACATGCCCAACCGGTTGTCCAGACAAAATCTGCTGTCCAGCCGGCTGACATGATCCTGCAAAACGGTGCCGTCTATACGGTAGACCGGAACCGGAACTGGGCCGAAGCGGTCGCAGTCAAGGGAGATACCATCGTTTATGTCGGTACCAACGAAGGAGCAAAAGCGTACGCCGGGGCACAGACTAAAGTGGTGGATGTAAAGGGGAAGATGGTTCTGCCGGGCTTCATCGACAGCCATACCCATGCCAGCAAGACGACCGGCATGATTTACACAGTCGATCTGTTTGAACTGGGGTCGATCGAAGAATACGTGAAAGCTGTCAAGGAATTTGTGAAGAAGTATCCAGAGGAAACCGCGATCCAGGGGCGGGGCTGGACGAACTCGGCTGCCACCGGAATTGGACCGCGTAAAGAGGCGCTGGATGAAGTATCCAAAGACATCCCGATCGCACTCACATCGGATGATGGTCATTCTCTGTGGGTAAACTCCAAGGCATTGGAAGTGGCGGGAATCACAAAAAGCACGCCGAATCCGGACGGAGGTCTGATCGAGCGCGATCCGGCTACTGGAGAGGCTTCAGGAACACTGCGCGAAAAGGCGATGGACCTCGTGCTGAAGAAAATTCCGGGGCTTTCAGTCGAGCAGTATATGAACGGAATTTTGGAATATCAGAAGCTGGCCGCCGAGCGTGGGGTCACGACAGCGCGCGATCCGGACATGCTGCGCTATCCAAACGTGCTCGAGGCGTACAAGCAGCTCTCTGAGGAAGACAAGCTGACTGTCCGCTTCCGCAACGCCATTACTGCAGACCCGGCGAAGGGTCCGGAGCAGGTGAAAGAGTTCATCAAGCTGCGCGAAGAGAACAAAGGCCCTCATTTTCAGATCAACGCGGTGAAAATATTCATGGACGGCGTCGTAGAGGGTGCTACCGGCTATCTGGAAGAGCCGTACAAGCACAAGCATACGAGGGGCCAGCTGATCTGGGACCCGGAAGTGTACAACGAGACGGCGGCGGCTGTCGATAAAGCCGGCTTCCAGCTGCACGTCCACTCGAATATGCGGAGAAAAAGAACGGACAGCGGGATGCTCGTCCTTCCATTGTTCATTTGCAATTGTTCAATCCAAAAGATATGGAGCGCTTTAAAAAGCTGGGCGTCATCGGAATCCCGCAGCCTTACTGGTTCTTGAAGGAGCCCGGGTTCTTTGAAGAAATCGAGGTCCCGTATTTGGGCCGGGAGCGGGCCGAAGAGGAGTACCCGATGAAAAGCATGATCAACGCAGGCATCGTGATGGCTTCCGGCAGCGACTACATTGTGACCCAGGAGTTTAATCCGCTGCACGGCATTCAACAAGGCATCACCCGGATTGAAGAGGGCAAAACGGACCCCAAAGATATTGCCAACCCGGATGAACGCGCCACACTGGCCGACATGATTGCCAGCTTTACGATTGACGGGGCTTACGCCAATTTTGTAGAGGACATTACCGGTTCTATCGAAGTGGGCAAGAAGGCAGACCTGGTCGTTCTGGACAAAAACCTGTTTGCGATTCCGGCAACGGAGATCAAGAAAACGAACATTCTCTGGACGCTGTTTGAAGGCAAAGAAGTGTATCGAAACGAGGCGTTCAAGTAAAGGGAATAGTGAATAGGGAATGAATTGGCTTTAAGTAAAAAAAAGCTGCTCTTCCAGTAGACGAATCTGCTGGAACGGGCAGCTTTTTTTACCTTCAATCAACATTCAAAGTGCGATAGACCTTATAGAACGGTGATCTTTTGCCGGTAGCAATCATCAAGCAGTCGAATGATCTGCCTTTACGTCCCTGCTTTCTTTGGCGGGGGCCTGGATCGCAAATTTTGTTTTCATCAGTACGGCAATGACCAACAATGCGATCCCGTTGATAATAAATACCGTCCGGATGGGAATCCAGCCTCCCAAAAAGCCTCCC
>Ga0310822_100808_pt1 | contig 13694 bp, 10 predicted proteins | sample P4_ome_2_FD_201313 | JGI IMG/M metagenome (GOLD analysis project Ga0310822, IMG submission 201313) | Sorghum-adapted microbial communities from Joint BioEnergy Institute, Emeryville, California, United States - P4_Day56_Rep2 | ecosystem: Engineered > Bioreactor > SSF (Solid state fermentation) >... | reverse complement strand
GCATCCCGCAGCTTGCGGATAATCTGTTCAGGGGTGTGTCGCTTGCGCTTCATCGGGTGTCCTCCTGCCCTCCTCGGGCGGTTCGGACTCCCATAATAGCTGGATCAGGCTCCGGGGGTCACCTCATTCACTCGACCGCCTCGACATCCAAATCCCCTGCACGGTGATGTTACCAGTCCGGTGGCGCGGTGCAACTGGGCGGCCAGTCGTGGTAGCACGCCACAATGACCGGCCGCAAGGCCTCGCACTGCTCGAAAACATGGCTCCGCCCCGTCTCACACCAACGGCCATCCTCCGACGGATCCGCCGACCACTCGCCTCGGTCGAGCACTATCCACTAACAAGACAGCCAAACGGATTCGGTGCCTGGAGCGTATCGAGTAGGGACGCGGCGCCAAGGTACGCCCCACCGCCACTCGTCGTATAGTAAGGATCGCGGAGAGTATAGAATGTCCCCGGCGCGGGCGGTGAGCCTGCACTAGTCATCTCAACCCGTAGGCTGATGCCAATACTGACGGAGCCGGCAAGAGTGGCGCTCGATCGGATCGACATCGCCCAGACACATACGCTTTGGCGGCCCGAATTAAGGTGATCCACGGAGTATCTGGCGCCGCTGATCGAGCAGATCAAAGCAATAGGGTGGGTCGACGCGGTCATCGTGCGGCCCTCGGGGGCGGGCCGTTATGAACTGATCGACGGCGAGCTTCGCCTCACGGCTGATCGCAGCGCAGGCCGCACGTCAATTGATGCCGTGATCGTCCACGCCGACGAAGGCGCGGCTGCAGCCATAATGCTCTTATGCGCCCTTCCGCCCGCAGAGCTCCCGGTCATCCACTCCGCGCGATTGGTCACGTGGGTACGTAACTTCGACCGGCAGAACAGAGGTAAAGGCACCAATGCGGCGGTCGTTAACTACCTGTATTGCGACCCGTCCACGGGTTCGCGAACGACAAGGGCCTCCCTGCTCAGCTGCTCACGGAAAGCAGGCTCACGGATGGCGACCTGGAGGAGGTGGAGGATACCACGTTGTACTGGCTGGCCACGCCGGAGTCATCTGCGAAGCGGACGGCGTTGGCCAGCTTAGGGATGCGAATGACAGCGGGGTCAATCTGGCGGTGTGCGCACGGCACCTGGCCAAGACCATGCGGTCGAAGTCGCGGCGCGGTCGGCGGGGCATGCCGTTCAGGATCACGGATCGGTCTGACGGCCGCTTCCCGTGCTCCGTTACGACGCGCCCGTTTAGCGGGGTGCACGCTCGCGAGCTTCTCGAGCGACTCGCGCCACTCCTGCGCAAGACGGCCGATAGAGCCGGCATCCCCTCGGTCGACGCTTTCATGGGGCTTCCTCGAATGGACGAAAGGCCGCTTCGTGCACGCCGCACAAAGGAGCGTAACTCCTTATTGGTACACGACTGGCGGCGTGCTATTGCCGCGAAATGGCAGTCAATTTCCGCCGCAATTCAGCACTTGAGGGAGGTAGCCCAGGCGTCTCGGTGGCTCGCTCCGTTCGACCGCCAACCTCGTCGCTCTACTACCGTCGGCGGCAGCGCGCGCACGCGGACAAAGGCTACGACCACCCCGCGGGATCAAGATCCGCATCGCACGGCGCGGCATCGAGTCCAACGAGCGCCTTAGGCTTCACGGCTGGGTGCTCGAGCGCACGCAGCCGTGATACAATCGCTTCCGGCGCTTGGCCGTGCGCTACGAGAGACGTGACGACATCTACAAAGCCTTCCTCTCATTTGGCACCGCACTCGTCTTCCTGGGCTTCTTCGAGCGGGGGGCGATAGGCGCCCTTAGTGCCCCCTTCGTCAATGAGCCCAAGCTTGGCCCTGATAAGTAAGCCTGCGAACAAAGTTGCCGATCTTCGGGAAGAGGATTTCACGCTCGATTTGCTTCCCGATCAAGTGTACGACAATGACACGCAGCAGTTCAGCGAAAGCGACCTGAACGCCGGAGATTCGGTCGAGGTGTGGCTTCCACCCACCTGCGAAACGGTCATCATGAACCAAGATGATCGGTGGCTGTTCGGGGCGCGTGACATCGGACGACTCGAATACGCCAAATCCGTGCGGCAAAGTTCCCAGCTTCGAGATATCTGGCCCCACGTTTGCATCAAAATCCCTCCGACACACAATATTCACGACTACTTCGCTTCGCGGCAGGTCGTCTGCCTCTAGAACCATGGACCGAAGACCCTCGCTCGTGCCCCTCAAGAGCACCGCCATGATGAGTGCCATCGCCGCGGATCGCGGACTGTCGTCGAGCTGGACTATCGTAGCAGTGACACCGGCGCCGATCTCCATGCGCGTGGTCCAATGTGCCGCTCCATCCGAATAGGGTTTGAAATACAGTCCGCTCGAAAAGTCACACAGCTGGTCCGCTACACTAACCAGGTCATCTAGAATCATTGAATCCCACGAGCTCGCCATGAGCAATGCGGCGGTGCCGATCAGTCCAGCAACCTCAGGCATCGGCTGATCGTTCGATAGAAGGGCTTGAATCGATTGCAGGATAATACGTCGTTCAATCAGTGTAGGGAGGCCGCTGAGCAGGGTCGCACCGGCAAGCGCCACGACGGGTAGTATTCTCTCCGCGTCCACCTTCTGGGCCATTCTAGGCAGTGCGGCATACCAGATCCGCAAGATTGCGTCTAGGCTCGCATCTTCGGTCGCTCCGTCGGCGACGGCGAAGAAGCGCTTTAGAACACCGCTCATGAGATCCTTGCGCCCGGCCGACGCGCAGAGAGCAAGACCGTTCTCAAGGAGTGAAACGGAGAAGCCGCCTTTAGGGCGGACCGACGACGCAGCAATCGCGGCATCGGTGTACGCAGTGACGGCGGCCGGAATATCTCGTTGCGCGGCGAGCGCCACGGCCTCTTCCTCGCGGGCCCTTGCGAGGATTAGCAAATCGCCCGTCTGCGCTGCAACACCGGCTGCATGCCGGGAGTGCATCACGGCCAGTCCGTATTGCCCCTGCTCGTTCAACACTGACGCAATCAACTCGTTCGCCGCGGCCTCGTCGGCTCGAAACCCACCCTCACTGGCCACGCGGTCTGCGATCCTATATTCGTCGAGAGCCTCGGCGAGTAACCGCTCATCACGGCGCACATTTCCGAGATTGATTCGGTTAATTGCGATGACATGCCTATCGGAGATCCTCTCACCAATCTCGATCGCCTCTATCGCATACCTCGCCGCGAGCGCCGTTTCACCGAGCTTACGGTAATGGCGCGTAAGGAGATTGCAGAGGACCGCTCGTTCACGAGGGTATTCCGATGGATCAAGCTGCTGATCGAGCTCCCGGGCGAGCTCGGCGGCTTCGCGTGAGCGATTGCCTTGTCCACTTATTGCCGCCGCCAAATTGATTTGCGCTGTGCGGATGCCGTAGTCATCTCCTATTCTTTGAAAATAGTCCAGTGCACGCTTGGCTTCTTGCTCCGCGAGCACGAGATCCTGGCTATGTATGTACTCTGCGGTGAGCATGGTTGTGATTCGGGCGGCGTCGAAGTCGTGCCCCAGGTCAAGGTACGCCAAGCGTAGTGCGCGGAAGCCCTCGATGCGGTCGGTCCAGCTCCTACCCTCTAGATTAAGCAGTAGCTCCGTCTCTTGAACCTGGAGAGTGTGTGCTGGATCAGTGCTTTGGCCCGCGACAGATCGGGCCGCATCAAGCGCGCTAGCGGCCTCTGCGCGAGCGCCCGTTTGCTGGAGCGCATGGGCAAGGCCAAGAAGCGCATGGACTTCGTCATCTACGGAGCCGTGCTCCCGCGCACGCTCGCTCTTGCGGCGAAAAATCGGTATTGCCGGGGCTCCGCCACCTTGACGTGCGGCCTGGTGAGCCGCGCGGTCCAGAATTAGGTCGACATGTCGTAATTCCCCAGCGCTGTGGTAAACGTGGAATGCGGCGACATAATTGCGCTGTTCCTCCAAGTATCCACCAAGCCGACTGGCGAAAAAGGCGAGTCGCGTCGGCGAACTCTGTAGCTGTCGTAATAGGGTCTCGCGCGGATGATCGTGGACGAGTTCCAAGCGTCCCTTACTATGGCGCAACAGAGCATTGGCCTCCGAGGTCAGCTGTGCGACGATCTCGGGGCCGTGATTCGTATCACCCAGGAGCCGATACAGATCATGAAGTGAGAGCGGCTGACCCGCGAGCACGAGGTACGATACGATTTCCCTGGCGCGAGGTGGGAGTGATTGAAAGGCCCTAATCTCAAGATCCTGCAGCGAAAGCTCCTGCTCGGGTCGCTGGCCTAGCGCGTAGAAGCGAAGGTAGAGCGGGCTACCACCGCTCAGGCGAAACAAGGAGGCAAGTTCGCCCGGCTCGGGGGGGTGGCCACGGAGAGTCGTTACCCAGGCATTGACTTCATCACGGTTGAGCGGTGGGATCTCCACCCGCAGACCGACCGGCACTTCCATGCGAGCGCGCGCGGTCACTATGAGCCCATTCTGGCCCGCCAGTAGTTCCCACATGAGCTCCGGTTCGGCCGGATTATCGACTACCAGGGTTTCACCGCTCACGGACTCCCAAGCCTCGAGCAGAGCCAACTTGGCACGCTGCTCTGTTGGGAACGTGATAGGCGCCTGGCCGCAACGAGAGCGAAGGGCATTCGCGGCTCTTGCCAGGCAGTCTATCCGGCTTAGCCCATGACAATCGACGAATATCCAGCCATGCTCAATCGCCATCTGTGCCAGGAGAACCGTCTTTCCAGCCCCAAGGGCGCCGGTCACAGCTAGACGACCAGCGATACGGAGAGTATCAAGGATGTCTTGTTCCACTTCGGGGCGGCGGAAACGGTGGCTGGGATTCGGTATCAGCGATGTGAGTAGATCCTCCCCATCCGCCATTTTATCCATCATTATAGCTTGATCTACAAAGCGGCTGCTGACCACTGCTGTCACATCGTCGCGGATGCGGTCATACAGCTCGGACGGGTCCGAATAGAACGCCAACGTAACGCCAGCGTTCATGGCGGAATCGATCAATGCCTCAAGGCGCTTATCTCTCGATCCAGGACCTTTGAACACGTAAATTAGTCGGTCCATCCCTCTGCGAGATGCGATTTGAAACTCATCTTCGACTCCGGAAATGTCCATGCCTGGCGCGATCCAACCGTATTCGTGTCGGTAGATCCCGATAAATACATCTGATGTTTCAATACGCGGCTTATAGACCGCGCGGGGCGGGTGTGGGCGGGCGCCGACATCCTCAAATAGTACGGGTTCATGATTGATTGAGATGATCGCAGCACGCACACGTGCGCGCTCAGCGGCGCATTCATTGATTGTCGAGCTAACAAATACCCTGAGCTTATCGGCCGGAGGACGCATCGATCCCCTCACCTCATACGCTGATTGCGGATGGTCCCTCTAGCGCGGAAGCCGAGCGAAGTGCCGCCTGAGCTGCGGGAAGGTCCTCGGCCCGGGCAAGGCGCATGTACCGGAGCAGCGCGTTAGCGTCAGCCAGGATCTGCGTCCGCACTTCATCGATGCCGAGTATCGGTAGAGAGCTATTGTCTGCGAGTTCAAAGCGGTCGCGGAGGGCACGTGTGATTTGCTCATCTAGTTTCCCGGCGGAGATGCCTCTGTAGTGGAGACCCAAGCCCGCATCTTTGCTGAGGATTAGATTGCAGATGGCCTGCTCAATCTGCCACGCCCTCACGTCAGCGGGAGACAGTTCCCGCAGGAAGTCCTTGATCATGGAGGAGCGTCGCAACCTCTCAAGCGTCACAGGGAAGTGGGTCCGAAGCATCTGTACCCGCTTCTTCGCGATCTCAGCTGGCGACGGCGGTTCCGGGTCACTCCTGATTGATATATCCGTAGACGTTGATGAGGCGATTCGCAGCGCGAGCCACGCTGTGGTGTGCGGAACGACATCGGCTTCGTCGACGACCGTGATTTCGAACTTCAATAGGGGCTTAACCCCTTGAATCGCTCGGATCCGTGCGGTTGCTGGTGCTGTCAGATCGGTGGTTGGTCCAGAGTAAACCGCGGCGCCAAACAGGTACGGCGCGATCGGACGCCGCGCGTACTCTCGCATCTTATGCACGAAGGGGTGGACCGTATCAATGATCTTGCCCCAAGTAACAAGGAACAGCATGGGCTGATGTGTGCGACTGAAGCCCAAACAGCGCCGTTCTAGCCGGGATGGCTCTGGCGAGAGTGCGAGCACGTAACCGCCTACTTCACGAAGTACAATCACCACTTCTAGAGAATCCGAATCTGTGACCTCAGCCCATGCATGAAAGGTCTCGAACGCCTTCGAGAGTGGCTCTTCATTCCGCGCAACCAAGGAAATGGTTGGTACCTGCTGACCAATTGCTTCCGACCAAGCGGAACTGTATGCGACACCGATTACCGAAGCAGCGTTAAGTTGCGACGGAAATTCATAATACCCCAATGCCGCCGCGCGTGGCGGGCAACCAAAATCGTAGCCCTTGGCAGCGGACGTCTTTGCGCTTCGCTTGGTCCGAAGGCGATTGTTCTCTCGTGACATCGGGGTCTACTATCCAAGATGAGCGCTAGCGGTGGCACCGGAACAGGCTAGATATTTCAGTGCGAACCGCACCTCGACCATCGGCAAGGGCGGCATATCAAAGCTCTCCTCCTCCAGCTCTCAGCCGCACCAGAGCGGATGAACGAACACGACTACCGTCGCCCCACGGTCGTCGACTTGTCGAGCCAGCGACGGGCACCGTCCCATGGACGGGCTTTATGGTTCGCGCCGGCGCTTGCGGCAGAGCGAAGGGCACGGCCTTCACCGCGAAGATCTCGAGGAGCAGCTCCGTATCTGCCATCTGCTTTGAGGCAAACTCAACCACCCGCCTGGCCTAGCATTATCACTTGCCCAATTAGCTATTGCGCGAGCTGCGGAGGCGGCAGAGGTCTTCCTCATGATCTATTCAACGGTGGTAATCGCGTGACGAGCGCCCTCGCGGCGGGTACTCTCGCGCTCTCGGCCTATGGCGAGGATGGAGCCCAGGCATACGAGCTGTCTTACGGGGCGGGACAGCCCCGGTACTCGTTACGGCTAACTGGGAACTTCTGCGCCGCCGTCTTCGAGCGGTGATTACGTGCGCCGAAGCGCGCTTGCCCGACCGATAGCCACTGTAGACTGGCCGCTCCGGAGGTGCCCATGCCGGTTCTGCGGGTCTCGTAGAGCTACGCTCGGGACAATCTGGCAAGGATCCTCGAACTCGTCGAGAGTTCCTGAGAACCGGTCATCATTACCGGCGTGATCACCGGGATGTCGTCGTTCTCCCCGCAATGGAGGTCCAGAGCTTGAGAGCGACTGTCCATCTTGCCCCTTTCCCCAAACCTGGTCCACTATGCGGGTAAGTTTTCGAGCCTCTCGGGGGCGGGGCTGAAGGCGCCGCCGGTCCGGAAGTGGACGGGCGGCAGGTGCCCCAAGCTGCTGTGGTGCCGATTGTTCTTGTAGTTCCCCTCTCCATCGGGATAGGATCTTTCTGGCGTCGTCCAAGTCCAAGAACCAGTGTTGCGACAGGCACTGACGCCGGAGGCTACCATTGAACGCCTCGATGTGGGCGTTGTCCGTAGGCTTGCCCGGCCGGCTGAAGTCCAGTCGGACCCGGTTCCAGTAAGCCCAATGATCCATCGCCTTCGAGGTGAACTCGGTCCCGTTGCCGACAGAGATGAGTGTGGGCAGCTTGCCCCGGCGCTCCCCGGCCTCGCTCAGGATGCGGCAAACATCTTCCGCGCGAAAGGAGGTTTGCGGCACCAGGGCCGCACACTCCCTTGAAAACACGTCCACGACCGTGAGAATGCGGATCGTACGACCACCGGCCAGCACGTCGTGGACAAAGTCCATGGCGCAGCGCTCATTGGCGGCAGCAACGAATGACCGCACCTGCCGAGGTACGGCGCTCTTTCGCCGCTTTGGCCGCTTTCTCTTGAGCACAAGCCGCTCTTCCCTGTAGAGCCGGTAGACGAGCTTGTGATTTACCCGCCAGTCCTCTCGCCTAAGGAGCACGTGCAGCCGCTTGTAGCCCCAGCTCACCCGTACGGCGGCAAGCTCGCGGAGCCGGCGACGGAGTGCATCCCGACTCGGTCGCTGGCTTTGGTAGCGAAAGCTCGAGCGACTTGCCCCCAAGACCCGGCACGCCCGGCGTTCGCTCAGACGGTATGCTTCCCTCGCCCACGCAACCACCGACCGCACGACGACCAGAGACAAGACGCTGTCACGAAGCTCGCGCCAGCGCGTCACAAGGATTCGCCGTAACTGGCACGAGGCGATCGAGAAGCATAAATTCGGCGGAGCATGCCGCCAGCCGTGACCCTGATCCACGAATCCTATGCCCATCGAAGTCACGCCGCTTTTTCGACGCGAGGTACTCCATGCGCGTGCCATTCGTGCGCTTATTGATTGGCTCGAGCTCGAGTATGGGGTCGAAAAACTGGCGCTAAGCTCGCAGCTGCGTGCGAAATGAGCTCAGATGAATTCGTTGCAGCGGTGCGTCAGCGGCGAAAGGGCGCATTTTCGGCCGCGCAACTGGAGCAACTGCGTGCCAAGTTCAACCGCGCGATTGCACCTATTCGACACGAGCTTCAAGTTGCCCTGGTGCTACAACGCGAAATCAACGATGCCGCAAATGGCGCTTACGGGTTAGCCTCGGACGAGATCGACCTGCTCTGGCGTACGGCCCCGCCGAGGACGCCGATCACTGGTTAGAGAGCAAGATGTAATAGCGACCCGGAAAGCACTTACCTGGCAGCCGGAAGCGATGGCGCCGGATTGGAGTGCGACTGCTCCCCTGAACACTCTTTGATTCTAACAGTCCCGACAAGCTCCAGACAGTCTGCGCCATGTATCTTCAGCACGTACACGTAAGAAACTTCCGAAACCTCTTAGACGTGCAAGTCACCCTCCAGCATGGCCTAAATGTCCTTGTCGGCCGGAACGGTATCGGAAAATCTAATCTTCTCCTTGCGCTGCGCCACGCGCTCGGTCCGGCCGCAACCTTCGGCGAATCGCCTCCATGGCCAAATGAGGACGATCTCTACCGTGAGCCGGATGGAAAGACTGTCTCCGATACCATTTGTGTAACACTTACGTTCGCAGGGTTATCGCGAGACGAACGGTCGCAATTCGTTGACATACTAGATGTGGGTCCCGACGGGGAGCTATCAGTAGCGCGCGTGCGATATGAGGCAGTTTGGGACAAGCGCAGGAACCGCTTCCGAATTGAGCGGTACGGGGGCCCGGAAGGCGGCAATCCTACGCCCATCCCCCATGACCTCATTCAGCGTCTTCCGCTTACGTTCTTACCAGCTCTGCGAGATGCTGAGGCTGCGTTGTCCCCCGGATATCGTAGCCGCCTGGCACGGCTACTCAATGAATACGCTCGCGAACACGATATCACTGAGGAGCGGGAACGGATCGTTGAAATCTTCCGCAGGGCGAACCAGGAGCTCGCCGAAACCGGCTTGGTGACTGGTATCACGAATAGGCTGACCCGGATCGCGAGCGAGATCGCCGGATCCGACTACTCGCCAGTAGCGGTGGAGGCCGCCGATCCTGAATTTACGCGCATTCTACAAGCTTTACGAATCGTCATCCCAGGCAATCCCGTGAGAGAGCTCGCATCGGGCAGCCTTGGATACAACAATCTCCTCTATATTGCAACTGTTATCGCCCATCTCCGTCAAAGCCCACCGGAAGATACACCAATCCTCCTCATCGAAGAGCCGGAGGCTCATCTCCACCCGCAGCTGGCAGTCCACCTTGGTGAGTATCTTTCCCGAACCCTGGTTGGGATGGCGCGACCGCAAGTCATAGTGACGACTCACTCTCCGACCCTCGTATCGCGGGTACATCCCAATCAGATCACCGCGATGCATGCCCGAAAGGATGAAGCTGGGCGCAAGAGAATTGTTTGTAGCTCCCTCGCCACACTGCGATTGGGCGACGAGGAAACACGGCAACTGAGACGCTTCATCGATATCACCCGCGCAACGTTGTATTTTGCCAAAGGTCTTATCCTTGTTGAAGGAATTTGCGAGGAATTGCTGATCCCACACCTCGCGCGGCCCTTGGGATATGATCTTGCTGCGAATCACGTATCGGTCTTGCCGCTCTGTGGCGTCTCTGTCCGCGCGCTTCGTTCCATTCTCAATGAGGATGGGCTCGCTATAAGAACCGCGATTGTGACGGATGGGGATCCAAGGGTCCATGGGAGTGGCTGGCGTAACGTGACGCCACGGCGTATGCAGAACGGACAGTTCGAGGTCGCCCCTCGTGTGAAACGGCTCCACCGAGTGTGCGCTGGCCATCCAACGATTCGAGTATTCTCTTCCGATGTAACACTCGAGTATGATCTTGCCGCGGCCGGCGAAATGAATCCGTTTTACATGGCAGCTTGCTGGGAGCATTATCACCCCAAAGGACGGACTCTGAAGCGAAGGGACGTAGAAAGTGCGGCGCCTGAGGATCGCGCTCTCGTGGTGTGGAGGGGCATCTGTCGCGCCGCTCATACTGCTAGCAAGGCGGGCTTTGCTCATGTTCTTGCTGAATGGCTTGAAGAGCACTCCGCAGTCGTTGCAAGCGGTGAGTTTGCTGTACCGAGATACCTTCGAGAAGCATTTGCTTGGGTGTGTCCAAATGTTTGGTCAAATGCGAATAGTTCTCCTGCCGTGCAATGAAGCTATCCAACCCTCCAGAGTCTGGAAACGCCACTGACGCTCAGCAATCTGTACTCCTTGCTTCCGATCGCATTCGCATCGTTCAGGCTGCCCCTGGCAGTGGGAAGACGTGGTTGGTGGCACAAGCAATGCGCTTGGAGCTACAACGCTGGGACGATTCCGTCGGCGGTATCGCTGCCATCTCGTTCACTAACGTCGCCGGCGATGAAATCCGTGCTGCGCTCGGCTACTCTCCTGGCCACCAGCACTTCATCGGCACTATCGACGCGTTCCTCTACCGGTATGTCGTACGGCCGTTCGCTTCGTGGGCGTACAGAGGGGGAATTGCACCGCCCTGCCTCATTCCAGCTGATTATGTCGATTTTCTTGATCAAAAGCATCATCATTACAAAGGCCTCAGTGTGGAGACCGGTCCAGGCAAGTGGCGCGTCAATATCTTCAAGTTCGCCTTCCATAAGCCGTACGACGACGGCACGCCATCGTTCACCTATACGGGACCGGGTGGTATTAACGAACGTACCTCGCCAGCGTTGGCAGCCAGGGTATTTGCTCTGAAGAAGAGATTGTGGCGGCAGACAGGCCGAATGTCTCATTCCGATGTGGCATTTCTGGCGGCTCAGCTATTGACCCGTGTTTCTCGTACGGAAACGATTATCTCGATTCTCTCGCGTCGATTTCCCTTTCTGATTATCGATGAACTTCAAGACACCGGACGCTATCACATTTTGGCGTATCGAGCGCTATTGAAGTCGCCCCACGTGCGAGGGCTCCTGGTGGGGGACCCTGATCAATCGATTTATGGTTTCAACGGTGCCGATCCCCGGGTATTTGCCGTTTTCGCTGAGTTGCCGGGTGCAAGAATTCTGCCCCTCGCCGAAAGCCTTCGATGCGCCCCGGAGATCTGCGCCGTGGCGAATCAATTATCGTGGAGCAAACAACGCATTGTCTCGTCAGAGGAAGTCGGCCCGGGCCGGGCCATTCTTCTCGTCCACGATGGCGACGTGATACCCCTGCTTCAACTTGCGCGGGATGTCCGCGCTCGAGTGCCCCACGATGCCGGTCCTGTCGCCATTTTGGCCCGGCGCAATGATGAGGTCAATGAACTACTTGGCGAAGCGGTTACGATTGAGCCACGCTTTCAATCGAGTCTCTTGCAAGCTCTCTTCCGGGCGGGGCGATACTACCGCGCAGGCCAGACGCGGTACGCGCTGGCAACCGCAGAGGCGGGTCTGGCGCGGTTGATGTTCGGAGGTGGCCCTCCGACTAAGGAGGAACTCGATAGAGTTGGAATAACGCGATTGGGGTGGAGGAAATTAGTCGGGGCTGCGATACTTGTTGCCGAACAGTATCTGCCAGGAGAGAGTGCATATGACTGGGGGCTGCGGATTTACAGTGCGATCAGAGACATTATCCGAACCGCCGGGCTTGATCAACTGGTAAGCAATCGGCGGTTACGGAGACTGTCGCCGAAATTGAAACATGTGCTGTTGCCCGAAGCACCGCGCGTCTCTCATGTCAATGAACAGGTACAGGTAAAGACGGTGCATGGGGCCAAAGGCGAAACCCATCACACCACAATCTACTATGTCTCGCAGCCGCGGCGCAGAGATGCTTGCCCATCTGAGTTGTGGTGGTCCACATCACAGGAATCGGAGGAAGAGCGGCGGATTGCCTTTGTCGCAGTAACTCGTGCGCGCAAGAACGCTGCCTTGTGTCTGCACAGGAGTTCCTATGAGGCGCTGATGAAACGTCGATCGGAATTCGTCAGGTTATTCCAAGTCGGGGAGCTACGGGCCGACCGGTCATCACTGCTACGACTCTTCTGTTTGGATGGGCGCTGACAGGAAGTGTTGATCCACGGCGTCCCGTGGTCTCGGCTCCGGTGTATGGCTGGCTGGTGATCTAAATCTCCGACCTTTCCCACAGCCAGATCGCCCGGAGCGTCCCCCGATGAATAAGCCACGAATGTCGATCCCTATCCAAGACAACTGCTAACTCGGCTACGGCAAGCATTTGGGTCAAGCGGGCCTGAACTTCTACAGCAGTCTTCCCGTATCCCTGCCAAAGGGGAAACTCAAGTACGTCGAGCTCGACACTCGTGCCCCAATCGTAGGAGAGAACAAGGCGTGCGTATATCGTGGGTGACAAATAGCCTCGCACGCCAAGAATAGAACATAGCTTGACGGGTTACCTATTTGCGAGAACGAGACGTTCTGTTTCGTGTAGTCACTCGCCGCATAATCAGGCGTTGTTAGAACGTCGAACGCTTTCAGGAACCCACGCCGGTAGGGCACCAATAGGAATTCCGACCGCGAGGCGCTCGTTCACGACCGCGAGGACTGCCTCATTGGACCCAAGCCGTCGCTCCAGTTCGTCGATGGCCATGGTCCTAAGCCAAGTCGTGGAATGGGGATAAGTGGCAGCCCAGATAAGAGTCTCCCAGTCCTCGTCCCGTGTGTTCCACGTGTGCAGTGTATCGTCACCCATGTGGTCGTGGCCTCCTTTCCCCTTAACAATCCTGAAGCGAGCCGGGGCGCGCCGATCTGCGGAATCCTATCGCTCCGCCGCTTCTTGGAGTTGACCCGGTTTCGTGGACACGCGATCCTTTGGGAGAAAGGAGTCCACGATGCCGAAGTCACGTCCGCCGTATCCGCCGGAGTTTCGGCGGCAGATCATCGAGCTGGTCCGGGCCGGGCGCACGCCCGAGGAACTGGCCAGGGAGTTCGAGCCTTCAGCCCAGACCATCCGCAACTGGCTCACACAGGCGGATCGTGATGAGGGCCGGCGTAGCGACGGGCTCTCCAGCGCTGAGCGAGAGGAGCTCAAGCGGCTGCGGCGCGAGAACAAGATTCTCAGGCAAGAGAAGGAGATCCTAAAAAAAGCCGCAGCCTGGTTCGCCCGGGAGAGCAACTGAGGTGACCCCCGGAGCCTGATCCAGCTATTATGGGAGTCCGAACCGCCCGAGGAGGGCAGGAGGACACCCGATGAAGCGCAAGCGACACACCCCTGAACAGATTATCCGCAAGCTGCGGGATGC
>Ga0310822_100807_pt1 | contig 13707 bp, 11 predicted proteins | sample P4_ome_2_FD_201313 | JGI IMG/M metagenome (GOLD analysis project Ga0310822, IMG submission 201313) | Sorghum-adapted microbial communities from Joint BioEnergy Institute, Emeryville, California, United States - P4_Day56_Rep2 | ecosystem: Engineered > Bioreactor > SSF (Solid state fermentation) >... | reverse complement strand
GTTCCAGAATCTGCTGCGCTCCCATCTCCAGCGTCTCCACTTCGATATTCGGATACTTTTCATTGAACTTGGGCAGGACGATTTCGAAGATGTTCTTGTCGCGTGCGGTGTAAATGATCAGCTTCTGGTCGCCTTCCGGTTCGGCAGGCTTCGCTTCGCCGGACGGCTGCCCGCCAGTATTGTTGCTGTCTGCCGGCTTCGCCTCCTGTCCGCCGCCGGAGCACGCCGCAACCGTCAGGGCCAGCGAGCTGGCAAACACGCCTCGCATCCATTTTTTCAGTGTGCTGTTGGACTGTTTCAAAACAAACTCCCCCTTTTTTTCTGTTACCTGTCCAGCAGTCTCGTGGACGGGAACGCCTCTAAAACGCTGTGGACGGCACCGATCAAGCCCGCCTGTTCGCCAAGAGCAGCCTTTTCCAGACGAGGCGCTACGGGCACCCACTCACTTAGCCAATCGGAAATCCGCTTCACCCCTTTATCATCGATATGGACCATCTCCCCGCTCAGGATCAACAGCTCCGGGTTCAGGATGCTGACAATATTGGCTATTCCGTATGCCCAGTTGAGGTACACTTCGTCCAGAAGTCGGACGGCTTCCTCGTGTCCTTTCTCGGCGTACCGAATCAGCTCTTTTATGACACTCGACCCTTCCTGAAGGTCAGAGAGAAATCCCTTGGCCTTGCATGCGATGCCGGGAGCGGAATAATGCGTCTCGAAAACACCCGACGCTCCGTCCTTTCTGGAATTGGCGGGACCGATCATCATGAAGCCGATCTCCCCTGCCGCTTCCCGGCTCCCACGGTAAAACTGTCCGTCCAGGATGATGCCGGAGCCGATCCCGGTGCCTACATACATGTAGACGACCGTGCTGTGGCCGACCCCGACGCCGCGGACGTACTCACCCAGGGTCATCATGTTTACGTCGTTGTCGATGATGACAGGCAGCCCGAGGCGCTCCTCGATGGTCTTCTGGATTGGCGAGCCCATCCAGCCTGTGCTGGGCGAAAAGCTGACCGTACCGCTCCCGCGCTGGGTAACGCCGGGCAGGCCGACACCGATCCCGAGCAGCCGGTCAGCGGGAAGACTGCTTTCCTCCAGCAGCCGCTCCAGCCCTTGGGCCAAATCCTCGATCACCAGCTCCCCGTTTCCAGGCTGTGACAGCCGCTTCTGATAACGCCCCAAAAACCGTCCTTTCAGATCAGCTACTGCCATATCCAGCGTGGAGCCTTCGAACACAGCCCCGGCAATCGCGTATGCCTGATAGTTGTACTCGAGCAAAATCGGCTTGCGGCCGCCGCGCGAGTCTCCCATGCCTACCTCGTGCAGGAGGCCTTCCTGAATCATTTCATCGACGAGGGCCGACACACACGGACGGCTGAGCTGCGTCTCCTTGGAAAGGTCGGCGCGGGAAATTTGTCCATGCAAAATGACCTGCTGCAATATCTCTTCCTTGTTCCACTTTTTGACAAGCTTGCTGCTGCCTGTTCTTTTTGAAGAACGCACGCTTTGCCATTCACCACCAAAGAGTTAGTTAATTTAACTAACAAAGTTATCCAAATTATACCTGTTATAGGCTGAATAGTCAAACTCTTTAGATGTATATGACGGTAGGGACAAAAACAGCTCCATGGATCGCAGGGAAGAGCTCTTACGTTATCGCACATTTCTCGTTATCAAGCAGAGTCAAGCGATATGCCAAATAGCTGTACACAAATTTTTAAATCATGACAAAAGTTGTCACTATTATCCGTTACAGTTGGCTTGCCATCAAATTTCGTTCAATTCGGAAGGGAAAGGGAGGAAAGGACATGCTTTTTGCAAAAGACAATCGATTGCCAACAAGAAAATACTTTCAATCGGGAAAGATGAAGCTCTCATACCTTGATTTCGGGGGTGAGGGTGAAGAAATTTTACTGATGCTGCACGGACATATGAACGATGCCAGAACCTACTCAGACTTCGCCTCCAAAATCGAGGGTTGGCGGGTGATCGGTTTGGACCAACGCGGACATGGCTGGAGTGAGCACTCTCCCGATCTGGATTACTCCAGAGAAAGCTACCTAAATGATATTTTTAGCCTTATTGACACGGAGCTTGGCGGACAGCCTGTCACCATACTGGGGCATTCTTTAGGCGGAGTAAACGGCTATCAATTTGCTGCACGTTATCCTGAACTCGTCAGAGCCGTTATTGTGGAAGACATCGGTGTCGAGATCAATGCCGACATGTCCTTTGCCGAAAAGCTCCCCAGCCGTTCCGCTTCACTGGAGGAACTGAGAGCATCATTGGAGCGCGCAGGGGTTAGAGCCATTGATTACTTTTCGGAAAGCGTGTTTGAGGATGAACAGGGCTGGGGATTTCGCTCCGACTTAAGAGGGATGAATATTTCTACACAAAACATAAATGGTGTCTGGTGGGAAGACTGGCTGTCCTCTACTTGCCCCATTTTGCTTATTCACGGAAAAAAAAGCTTTGTCATGGATATTCATCAGGCCAAGCTTATGGTTTCCCGCAGGCCCAATACAAAGCTTGAAGTTTTTGAAGAATGCGGTCACGGTGTCCACTCTGATGACCCGAATGGCTTCTATCGGGCAGTGCGGGATTTTCTCGATGGACTACGGTAAAACAGGCTAGCTGTCAGTGCTTAGCTTAGCTTAGCTTAACTTAGCTTAGCTTAACTTAGCTTAGCTTACCTTACCTGACCTGATCTTACCTTGCCCCGCCCCAAAACCCACTCCCAAAGACGCTGAAAAGAGCATCTCTGGATGAGATGCTCTTTTACGTTATACGAAGCCCTACTGATTTTCCCGAACGCTTTGCCACACATCGGTCACCAGCTCGGCGAAGGTCTCAATCGCCGCCTCGTCCTTTCGCCGCTTCAGGCAAATAATCGACGTCTCGGCACGCCGGGAAAAACGGTGCAGCTCCTCTACCGCTCCGGAACGCAGCTCCGCCTGGATGAGCGCGGTACTGAGAAAGGCGACCCCTGTGTGATTGAGCACCGACCGCTTGATCGTCTCTTCGCTCGTGCACTTGATGACGGATTGGGGAGAGTAGTTGATCTCCGCCAGGCACTGGCTGATAAACCCGTCGAGGTTGCAGCCCTCCTGGTAGGACAGGAACGGATACTGCTCCAGCACCTCGGAGAAGCTGCGCCCGGCAATCATTTCCGGCGTAGCGACCAGCGCGAACTCCTCCAGATCCACCACACTTGCATAAATATCCGAAAGATCGCATGTTCCCGCGATGATGCCGATGTCGGCTTCATGGTTGTTCACCCTGCGCAGCGCCTCCTGGCTGCTGCAGGAAATGACCTGCAGATTCACCTGCGGATGCATTTCCAGATATGACTTCAGCATGTGCGGCATGTACTGGGTGCAGTAAAATTCAGGAGCGGCGACAACCAGATTGCCAAAGGGGTTGTTCAGGTGGTTCAGCTCTTCTTCCATCAGCTGCATGACGGAAAACAACTGCTCCGTATACTGCCTGACCACCTTGCCTGCCGGGGTGAGGAATGTTTTCTTTCCCACCCGGTTCAACAGCGAATGGCCCAGCTCCCTCTCCAGCGCCTTGATTTGCAGGGTAATGGTCGGCTGGCTGTAGCCCAGATGCTCGGCTGCCTTGGTCAAATTCAAATGTTCGGCGACGACCTGAAAGGTCCTTAAATTACGAAGCTCCATCGTCTACACTCGCTTTGTCCGAATTGGAAGGCGTCAAACGCTCATTCCTTATTCCCCAAAGTGTACCCGATGGAGCCCATTTATGCTATGCCAATTTCACGTGAATGCGCATCAAAGACGCAACAGTCTCTTCGTTTACTGCTATTCCCAGCCCCGGTGATTCGCCAAGCCGGATGCGGTCGCCGGTAACGGGGAAATCCGCCACGTCTTTGGCAAACATCCGGGGGCCGACCATCTCGTTGGACCAGATATTCTTCTTTGCCAGCGAAAGATGCGCTCCCGCCGCGGTGGCGACGGCCGACTCCACCATCGAACCGATCTGCACGCGGATTCCCGCCATTTCCGCCTGGTGGTTCAATCGCACTGCCGGGTACAAACCGCCGCATTTCATCAGCTTGATGTTGATCCAGTCTGCGGCATTTTTCTGGGTGATCAGCCGCATCTCCTTGTCTCCCAAAAGTCCTTCGTCAACCATCACGGGGATCGCCGTCTTTCGGCGAATATCGGCCATACCGTCCAGGTCGTCGGCGTGAACCGGCTGCTCGATCCAGTCGATGCCCAACGCCTCCATATGCTTCAGCGCCTGCAAGGTCTCGGCGGCGTACCCCCAGCCCTGGTTGACGTCGACCCGGAGCCTGATATCGGGCCCGACTGCTTGGCGTACGGCCTGCACCCGGGCAACATCTGAGGCGACGTCCGTCCCGACCTTCAGCTTCAAGGTTCCGTACCCTTCGGCGACAGCCGCTTTGGCCTCTTGGGCCATGACCTCCGGCGGCTGAATGCTCATGACATAAGGAATGACCAGCTCGTCGTGAGAAGGGCCGCCCAGCAAACGGTAGAGCGGCTGGCCCGCCAGCTTGCCCATCAGGTCGTGGCAGGCGATGTCAATCGCTGCCTTGGCCGCCGGGACTCCCTTTGCCTTCTGGTTCATCCTGTCGTGAATCCGCTCGATGGAAAACGGGTTTTCTCCAAGCACAGCCGGACCCAGATGATGCTTGATGACCTCGATCGTGCTCCAGTAGGTCTCCCCTGTCACATGCTCGTCCGGAGTAGCCTCGCCGTATCCGACGACTCCCTCGTCTGTCTCCAGCCGGACCAGGATCGTCGGCATCTCGCGGAACGTATCGTAGGCTATGATAAACGGGCGGATCAACGGCAGCGCAATCGCGTAAATGTCGATGGACCGAATCCGCGTCATCCTATTCGTACCTCGCGATCAGCTTTGCCAGCTTGCCTGCGTCCACATTGCTGCCGCTGACGATCGTCAGCACTTTTTTGCCCGCGATGCCCGAAACGGCCCCTTGCAGCAGGGCTGCGACGCCGACTGCGCCCGAGCCTTCGACCATCAGGTGATGCTCTTTTGCCAGCCAGTGCATGGCCTGTGCGACGTGCTCTTCTTCGACGAGGAGTATGTCGTCCACGATCTTCAGCGCCAGATCCAGGTTGCCCTGGGTAATGCCGCCGTGCAGGCCGTCAGCAAGCGAGTCGCTGTACTCCACATCGACCAGGCGTCCTTCCCGGAACGAATAGTACCACGGCGGCGACGCATGGGTCTGGATTCCGATCACCTTCACCGCGGGATTGATCGCCTTGGCTGCGGTCGCGATCCCGCAGATCAGGCCTCCGCCGCCAGCCGGAACGATGATCGTATCGAAATCGGGCTCCTCCAGCAGCGCTTCCAGTCCGACCGTCCCTTGACCGGCGATGATCTGGTCGTCTTCAAATGCGTGCACGAAGGTTCTGCCCGTTTCCTCCGCTAGCTGGTATGCATGCGCCTCTGCTTCATCGTAGTTGTCTCCGTGAACGACCAGTTCCGCTCCGTACTTCTTGATTCCGGCCTTTTTCGTCTCCGGAGCCGTCTTTGGCACGACGATCAGGGCGGATACGCCTTTCAGGGACGCGGCATAGGCTACGCCCTGCGCATGGTTTCCCGCAGAAGCGGTGATAACGCCTTTGGCCAGCTCTGCTTCGCTCAGGGAAGCGATTTTGTTCAGCGCTCCCCTGACTTTGAACGAGCCTGTTTTTTGCAAGCATTCCAGCTTGAGCCACACGTCCGCGCCTGCTGCCCCGGACAGAGCGTCCGAACGCAGCAGCGGCGTCTTCGTCACTTGGCCCTGCAAATCCTTGTGCGCTTTGACAATATCGAAAAATGAAACGGATAGCATCCTGTAAAAACCTCCTTAGGCAAACTCCTTGTGCAAACGGCCGGGCGAGCCTATTAGGTCACCTTTGTCGGCAAGTCCTTATGCAAACTGCTTGACGAGTTGAATGAACAGATTGATCGCTGTCGGCATCACGTCTTCGTCGATATCGAAGCGAGGGTGATGATGCGGATAGGCGCTCTTTTCGCCGTTCATGCCGACAAACACAAAGGCGCCCGGCTTTTTGAGCAAGTAGTGGGAGAAGTCTTCGCCGCCCATGACCGGATCGACGTGAACAAGCAGCTCGCTTCCGAGCTTTTCTGTCACGACCTGCTCCACGAACTGGCTCATCTCTTTGTCATTGACCACCGGCGGCGTGCCCCAGTCGACCTCCAGCGTCCCCTTTGCTCCGAAAGCGGCGCAGATTCCCTCGACGGTCCGCTTCATTTCTTCCGCCAGAGCCCGGCGGGTCGCTTCCGAATGCGAGCGGAACGTGCCGGACATGACCGCCTGGTTGGGAATGATGTTGTACGTCGTCCCCGCTTCGATTTTACCCACAGAGATGACCGCCGGCTCGATGGCGTTCATCCGGCGTCCGACAATTCCCTGCAAAGCGCCGATCACATGGCTGGCGATGTAGATCGGATCGATGGTCTCATGCGGCATCGAGCCGTGCCCGCCCTTTCCTTCGATGACGATGCGGTAATCGTCCGCCGACGCCATCATCGCGCCGTAGGTGATGCCGATCTTTCCTTTCTCCAGCGGCTGCCAGAGGTGCAGGCCAAAGACCGCATCCGCCTGGTCGACCGCTCCCTGGGCCACCAGTTTTTCCGCCCCGCTCGGCAGCATTTCCTCCGAGGACTGGAACAAAAACAGCACGTTCGGCTTCACTTCCTGCCGGTTTTCCGACAGCCATTTGGCGGCGGCGAGCAGCACGGCCGTATGTCCGTCATGGCCGCAGACATGGGCGATGCCCTCGCGCTTGGAAATATAGCCATCCTTCTCGCCTTCCTCCAGGACTGGCAGCGCGTCGATGTCAGCCCTCAGCGCAATCGTCTTTTTCCCTTCGGTTCCTTTCAAAAAGCCGACGACGCTCGGTGCGGGAAAGTCGAGAATTTCGATGTCCAGCTCCTGCAGACATTTTTTGATGTATTCGCCAGTCTCGAATTCCACCCCGGACAGCTCCGGATTTTGGTGCAGGTAGCGGCGGTGGCCGACAGCCCATTGGGCGAGTTCTGGAGTGCACAAGGCTCTAGTCATGCAATCACGCTCCTAGCAAAAATGATGCAGGCAGGAAGCTCGCTGGTCCGCGAAACATCCCCCTGTTCCAATGTTTCTTAAAACGGCCCGTAGCCGATCAGCTGGGCCACGACTACTGCAGCGATGGCAACGCCGTACTGAAGGAGGATCAACGGCAGAATCCACTTCATCCAGCGCATCCACGGAATTCCGGCAATTGCCAGGCCCGCCATGAAGTACCCGGATGTAGGGATGAAAATATTCGAAATCCCGTCCCCAAACTGGTACGCGAGCACTGCGGTTTGTCTCGTCACGCCCACCAGATCGGCGAGCGGTGTCATGATCGGCATCGTCAAGGCCGCCATTCCGCTGCCGGACGGCACGATAAAGCTGATGATTGTTTGCAGCACAAGCATGCCAAACGCGGTCAGCGTCGCCGGAATCTCATTGATCAACGCTGCTGCATAGTAGAGGATCGTATCCAGAATGTGGCCCTCGTTCAGCACGACCACGACCGCGCGGGCAACGCCGATCACAAGCGCCCCTGCAATTACGCCGGAGGCTCCTTTCATGAATGATTCTACGATCGTGTTGGACGAGAGTTTCCCGATCAACCCAATGACAATTCCCAAAAGTAGGAACAGTCCGGCAATTTCCGTAATATACCAGCCGTATTTGATTACGCCGAAGGCCAGAACGACAAAATTGACCACAAAACAGCCGAGAATCCATTTGTGTCTCGTCGTAAGAACAATATCGCCGCGCAGCAGCTCCGAGGCGTCTTTCCCCTCAAAATTGCCGAAGAACCCGTGTGAGCGGTCCTTTTTCACCTTCATCGCATAGCGGTAGACAAATCCGACCGAGACGATGTACATTACGGCAAAAATGGCAATGCGGTACGCCGCCCCGGAAAACGTCGGAAGCTCGGCAATGCCTTGCGCTACCCCGACCGTAAACGGGTTCATGATCGCCGACGTAAAGCCGACGGAGGCGCCTACCAGGACAATCGCCGCCCCTGTGATCGCGTCAAATCCCAAAGCGACTGCCAGCGGTATCATAATGGCTATGTACGGAATCGTTTCTTCCGCCATTCCCATCAATGATCCCCCCATGGCAAAGAAGAACATCATGATCGGAATCAGCCATTTTTCCTGGTTTTGCAGCTTGCGTGAGAGCGTGACGATCAGAGCCTCAATCGCCCCGGTTGCTGTCAAAATACCGAAGGTTCCGCCGATAATCAAAACGAAAAAGATAATGCCCGCTGCTTCCTCCATGCCAGTATGGACGCTATTGACGAGTCCGAGCGGCTTTACCGGAGATGATTCGATGAATTGAAATGATTGCGGATCGACGACGCTTCTGCCGTTTACGTCCACGCGTCCGTATTCGCCCGCCGGGATCAGATAGGTCAAGACGACCGCGATCGCCAGCACGGCAAAGAGCAAGACGAAAACGTTTATTTCTTTCACCTTTGAAAGCGAAGGCTTGGTGTTCATTTCTGGTTGCGCCATAAGCAGTTTCCCCTCCCTAAACTTTTTTTAATAATAACATTTTTATATTTATGCAATCAATTGTATTTTTATAGGGCCAGCACTTAGCAGCGGGCCCTTAGATATTCTGATACTTTTGCCAGACCGTCGCGCAGCACGTCTGTGGCGCACGCGTAGCCGATCCGCACATAGCCTTCCATGTCAAAGCAGCTTCCCGGCGTCAAGAAGGCCCCGGTCGTTTTGAACAGGTTGATGCAAAACTCCTCGGACGGGATGTCCAGCTCGTATTTCAGCATTGCTGTCGTCCCGGCCTGCGGCTTCACATACGAGATAAGCGGTTCATTTTGCACCCAGTCGTCCAGAATTTGCAGATTGGTGCGGACGATTCCGAGGTTGCGGTCCATGATCTTGTCGTAGTTTTTCAATGCATGCACGGCGAGGACGTCGTCGATCATGCCGCAGCTGATCGTATTGTAATCGCGGTGCTTGACACATTCCTTGATCACGTCAAGCGGTCCCGCAATCCAACCGAGACGCAGGCCGGCAAGCGAAAACACCTTGGACAGGCTGCCTGTGCTGATTCCTTTCTCGTACAGGTCCGCAATGGACGGCACGACGGCCTCGGGGTCCTGATGCAGTCCGCGATACACCTCGTCGCAGAGCAGATAGGCATCCACACTGCGGGCGATTTCCACGATTTCGCGCAGCATCTCTTCGCCCATGAGCGCGCCGGACGGGTTGTTCGGATTGTTGATGCAGATCAGCTTCGTTTTCGGGCTGACCATGCTTCTCAGTTCACCCAGATCGGGATAAAATCCGTTTTCCGGACGCAGCCCGAGGAGCTTCACCTGTGCCCCGAACGATTCCGGCACCGAGTACAGCTGCTGATAGGTCGGATGTACGGTGATGACCTCGTCCCCCGGTTCCACGAGTGAGTAAAGCAGCAGGAAGTTGGCCCCGATGGCGCCGTTCATCGAAATGACATTTTCCGGCTTCATCGTTTTGTACAAACCCGCAACCAGCGAGCGAAACTCCGGCGATCCTTCGATATGACCGTACGTCAGCTTCATTTTTGCCAGTTCGCCAAAAAAGCGCTCCGGCTCATCCGACAGGCGGATCAATTCTTCCACGGTCAGAGAATCCACGCATGTCTCGGCGATGTTGTAGACCGCATCCATTTCATATTCATTCATCCACTCTTCGACTTTAAACGGTTTTACCTGCATCTTTTGTTTGCTCCTCCCTTTTCTTAGAGTTCGACTACCGTACCGGCACCCGTCTTTTCCGCCACCTCAAGCACAAGCTTGGCGGTCAGCAAATCCTGCAGGGCGATGCCGGTGCTGTCAAAGATCGTAATCTCTTCAGGCGACGTCCGTCCGGCTGTCCGGCCCAGGATCACTTCGCCGATTTCCGCGACGATAGCATCCTTCGCAACGACGCCTTTCTTTACGGGAATCTCCATTTCTCCAACGTTCACCGATTGCGTGACGTCATCTACAAAAACGCGGGCTGCGGCAAACAAATGCTCATCGATCTCCTGCTTGCCTTCCATGTCCGCTCCTACACAGGTGATATGCGTTCCCGGCTTTACCCATTCTTTCCGGATCAACGGCTGACGGGCAGATGTAGCGGTGATGATGATGTCCGCTTCTCTTGTCGTCTGCTCGATGTCCTCTACGGGAACAAATTCGATCTGGCAGCGCTTGGTGTACTCGTTCAGGAGATCATCCTGTCCTTTAAACTGGGAGACGACCATATTGAGCAGCCTGGATTGGATATTTTCGCAAAACGCAGCGGCTCGTTCGTAGGAGCGGGCGTTGTATACAGATACCTTTTTTACATGCTTCATGGCAATCAACGTGGCCAGAATTTGAAAAGGGGCTTGATGGCCGCTGCCGACGATCAGCAGATGCTCAGACTCCGGTCTCGCCAAGTATTTGGCGCCGATTCCCCCGGCAGCACCCGTGCGCATGCATGTGATATGCTCGCCGCTGAGGATTCCCCGCGGAGCGCCTGTCCGGCTGTCCAGCACCATGACCATTCCGATCAGCTGAGGCAGATTCTTCTCCGTGTTTTCTCCAAACCAGGAGACCAGCTTCAATCCGAAAATGTTGGCGCCTGTCAGATGGCCGGACTTGATGTCCATATCCGCTTTGCCCGGCTCGAATTCGTAGAAAACCATGGGGAACAGGGTAGCCTCCTTTTGGGCTTTCAGCGTATAGGCTTGTTCCACCGTCTCGATGACGCGGGCCATGTCCAAAATTTGTTCAGTCGTTTTCTGGTTGATGACGCGAAATGGCAACAACGCGCAGCACTCCTTTCCTCTCTCGATGTTCTTTGCTTTACAGTATCATAGTTGAAATTTATGAAAAAATGAGAAATCGCAATGGTAACCATTGCGAAAATTTAGGGGTTTGGGGAAGTGGATGGCTCAATTAAGTAGGGAGTAATTGCTGCAAAAGAAGAAATCACAGATCCTGTGGATACTTGGCGGCAATTCTAGCCGTACAGAGAGGATGCTTGGTGAAATATGGATATGGGGGACATCGTGGACTGGGGGTATATCGAACTGTGGCAAATGCTCTCCGACTCTCTGTTCCGCGATCAAACTCGTCTATTCCTTTTCTTTCTTCATGGATACGAAGGCAGATATAAAGAAGCAGATTCCTCCCACTAATAAAAGGGTTGGTAAAGCGATAGATAAAGACATAGATAATCTTAGAAGCAAACTTATTAAAGAAGAAATAATCATAAGAATAGAGGCAATAAAACTTATCATATATCTTTTCTTCACAGTTTTCTCTCCTTTGCCAAATGCAATCAGTAATTACGAATAAACCGCCCGAAACAGCAACTATTGCAGCCCCCGGGCGGTTTTGCACTCATTCTAATACCCCTGTACTTTCCTCTTCACCGGACTTTTCCTGCCCAGCTGGTGCTTAATATACAAGTATTGCTCGATCTCCCGCAGCAAGGTAAAAAGCGACGCGCGGGTTTCGAATTCTTCTCTCGACTGGGGCAGCGGCGCCTCTTGGATCTCTTCCCGCATCACCTGCAGCTTGTCGAGGAAGCGGTACGCCGTATTGCCCGGATGGATGGAATGGCTCAGGTGGTCGAGAAAATCCGCGATTTGATGCCCCTGCGGCACTTGCACGCTGAGTGTCGATACGATCGGCAGCATCCGCTCCAGGTATTCAAACTGTTTTTCCCGCATGACGAAATACTCGTAGTAGGTGTCTTCCTCTTTGCGGACGATGCGGTTCTCTACATCGCGCCAGGCCAGCAGCTTTGCTTCCTCCAGCATTTTTTCGGTCTCGATCATCTCGCGCCCGTCCCAATCGCTTTGGCCGTGGCGCAGGTAAAAGCAGAACTCCTGCAGAATGGTCGCGAAGTTCCTCTCCACAGCCGCCTGCATGCCCTTCAGCTCCTTTTCCAGGCTGGGCATGTAGAGGTTGGCCAGCAAGGCAACACCAACGCCGATCGTGACGAGGGCAAGCTCGTTTAAAATGACGGGCACGTCCATCCGCTCCGCAGAATAGAGATGCAAGAGGACGACCATGCTGGTCACGAAGCCCTCCTGAATGCCAAAGCGGACAGCCAGCGGGAGGAAGACGAGGATGAGAAGCGTCAGCGCCACAGGCTGAAACCCGAGGAGGGCAAACAGCGCAACCCCGACCACCAATCCAAGCAGGCAGGCGAGTATGCGGTTGATCGCTGTCCGAAACGACTGTTTTCGCGTCACCTGAATGCAGAGAATCGCAATAATTCCGGCCGAGGCATAGAAAGAAAGGCCCAGCTGCTGAGCGATCAGAATCGCCGCTCCCGTACCAATTGCGGTTTTTATCGTTCGGTATCCAATTTTTAAAGGCATATTGCTGTTCCGTCCTTCTTTGGTTGGTAATCTTTGTTTTGTTCTTGTCCCTTTTCCCGGCCATGTCCGGCAGAGCTTGTTTCCTCCTAATACAGTATCAAAAACGCCGTGCAAAACAAAGAGAGTCTCTCTTCATGAGAGACTCTCGCGGCATAGAATTCATAAACTTGTGCGGGTGATTAACATTCTATTCAAGCGTTACACGGACACTATCCGCAATCGCCCAGTCGCCTGCAGGAGCGACCTCGTATGTCGTGCCCGCTTCAAGCGCTCCGTCTTTCAATTCAAATGTCCCTACCTGACCCTTGCGGCTTGTCAGCTTGTAATCGGCAGTGAGCTTGGTACCGTCCGGTGCTGTCAGCGTAATGCTGCGCAAGGCGAAAAGCTCGTCCTTCGGATCTTCGGCCAAGGTGACAGACAGCGTTTTTTCATCCGCAGCCTTCACTTCTTCAATCGTCAGCGGCGCCTTCTCGGTTGCGACGAACGTGTTTTTCTGCAGCGTCGCCCAATCCGCTGTCACCGTGTACGTGGTGCCCGGCTTCAGCTTCTGTCCGTCAGGCAGTCGGAACTTTGGCGCCTGGCGGCCATCGGTTGCTTGCGTGAAAGGAACGTAGCCCGCTCTGATCGGTTCGCCGCCCTCTGGCGTGATCGTGACGGATATATCCCGCATCGAGGAGAGAATTTCATACGTTTTTCCGTTGTACTGGTTGTTCTCGTCGAGAGCGAACGGATTCGGGCGAGAGTTGCGGTACGCTACGATGACGTTTCCGTAGTCAGTGACGCCGTCTTCGAGACTGGATTCCACTTCAAACGTGTCGCTTGTAACCTGCTGGGTCGAACGGAGGGCAAGCTTCTCCGGATTGGCTTCAAATGTGCCTGCCTGTTTCCCTTTGTACGTCAATGTGTAGGTGGTTCCTTCTTTCTGAACGGTGGTCGGCACGATATACGTCGCTTCAGTGCCTGTCATCAGCTGCGGCACATTGCGGATGGTCAAGCCGTTGTCAAAGACAAAGTTTTTCTTCGCTGCTTCCAGCTCCACCTCTTCTTTTGGCAAAGGCTTCGCGAACTTCACGACCAGCGTAATCACGTTCTGCGCTTCGATGCTCGTCACTCTGTTCTCGGCTGCCTGCTGAACCTGCTGGGCCTGCTGGGCCGTACGCTTGGCCTCGACCACCAGATAAGCCGCCTCGGCTCTGGATGCTTTCGCCTGAGACTGCGCATTGCCCAGGATTTTCTGGAGGGCCGCTCTATCTGTTTTGCTTGCTTTCGCCACGACATGCACCAGT
>Ga0310822_100804_pt1 | contig 13755 bp, 13 predicted proteins | sample P4_ome_2_FD_201313 | JGI IMG/M metagenome (GOLD analysis project Ga0310822, IMG submission 201313) | Sorghum-adapted microbial communities from Joint BioEnergy Institute, Emeryville, California, United States - P4_Day56_Rep2 | ecosystem: Engineered > Bioreactor > SSF (Solid state fermentation) >... | reverse complement strand
AAAAATTCGACAAATTACTTTAATATTTGATGAAAGAATAATGCAAAGCGCTTACAAGGCAGGGGTTCGTTCCGGGTTCGCGTTCCAAGTACCTTAGATGACTGCCCACGCTAGCTTGACACTGACGTGGAAGTGAACGACCTGGCGTTTGTGATGGGGGCGGGCCTCGATCAGAAGAAGGACAAGATGATCGAGCTTACTGTGCTGGTGTTCATTCCCAAGGGAGGGGGCGGGTCGCAGGAGATGGGGACGGGAAGCGGAAGCGGAAGCGGGGGGAGCATGGGGTCGACGATGGTTCGTTCCGCATCCGGGATTACAATCGCCCAGGCGATGTCCAAGCTTCAGGAAAAATTGCCGCGCCGCATTTTTTGGGGCCATAGCCATGTCTTCGTCATGAGCGAAGACATCGCCCGGAAGGGAATCGCCCCGCATATCGATTTTCTGCTGCGCCATCCGCAGACGCGGGAACGCACCTATATTTTTGTCAGCAAGCAAAAGGCGAAAGATGTGCTGGGCCTGCTCCCGCCATTGGAACGCGATATTTCCGAAGTGCTCCGGGAACTGGATAAATTGAAGATCGGCATCCGGGTAACGACCAAGGATTTGGCGGAGATGCTCAATGGAGACAGCGGAGATGCCGCGATTCCCTGGATTGAGATCAATCCCTCGGAGCCGGAAAGCAGGAACCATCAGAAAATTGCCTACATCACGGGTACCGCCGTGTTCAAAAAGGATAAGATGGTCGGACGGCTGAACGATTCGGTAACCCGGGGAGTACTCTGGCTGCGCAACGAACTGAAGACAGCCATCGTGACGGTTCAACCGAAGGGGGCCGGAGGGCCGGTATCGATGCAGCTGCTCCGGGCCAATTCCGAACTGATTCCCTCGATCAGGGACGGGACGTGGAAAATAACGTGCAGAGCCGAAACTGTAGATGATATTATCCAAAATTCGACAAATTGGGATCTGATGAACCCGGAATTTGACAAACGGCTGAAAGTGGAACTGCAAAGAGAAATCGGCAACAGGGTCCGCGCGGCATTGAATACGGTGCAGAAAAACATGAAGGCGGATATTTTCGGCTTTGCCGAAGCCTTTCATCGGAAATATCCCGACCTGTGGAGAAAGGAGAAGGATCACTGGGGCGCCATCTTCCCGACCGTCGAGGTGTCGATTGAGACCAGGGCATCCATCCGCAGGTCGGGAATGACTTCAGTCCCGGGAGGTTTGCCGGAACAGGAGGTGAAGCAGAAATGAAAGGATTCTTTCTGCTTGGAGCCTTGTGCGCGGCGTTTCTGACGGCGGTGTGGGACTGGCCGGCCATCCGGCGCGGCGGCGCAAGGGAAAGGGCCGCCATCCTTTCCCTGATCGCCCTGGGAATGCTTCTTTCCTTTCTTCTGATTCGTTATCCGGAGCTCCCCGGTCCGAGCCAGCTGGTAGACGGGATCTTCAGACCGTTCGGAAAACTTCTTGAGAAGTAGGCCGGCCGGATCGATGCGGGACTCCGGAAGGCATGTTGAGTTCAATGTTACAAACAGAGCGCCTTTCCCGAACCACAGGCCGGCTTCGGGAGAGGCCGGATGACCATGTCCCGGGGGAGGAGGCGTTCCGGCAATTTTCGTCCGGGACTCGCTGCCGTCTCCGGTTTCTCCCTCTGCAAAAAAAGTCAACCACAGGCAATTGCGGGCCGGATGGAGTCAATGGCAAGGAATCGGAAGGGGCGGCTTTTTGATACACTATCGGCGAGTCCGCAGATGCTGCCGGTGCCGGTTCCTGCGGGGCTGTCATCTCGCAATTTCAATCCCATGCCAATTACGAAATCTTTTATTTCCATAACGGGAAGGGCAATTATCTGATCGGGGACAAAATCTACGCGCTGACTCCGGGAGATCTCATCATCATGCACGGCATGACCCTGCATTGCCCCAGCATGGGCGGGGGCTCCCCTTATATCCGCTCGCTGATCAACATTGATCCCGCCTACATCCGGGCCGTGTCGGGACCGCTTTTTTCCTTCAATCTTCTTGAGCCTTTTGAACGTTTAAGAAACTATCGGTTTCATCTGCAAGGAGGGCAGCGGGAGGAGGTCGAGGAGCTGCTGGCCAGGATGAACCGGTTCAACCGCCCTTCGGATCCCTTAGCCCGGGAAGGTTCCGTCTCGCATTTATCGAACTATTGCTGCTGATCTACAATTACTCGAAGATGCCTTCAGCCGTCCGCGAAGCGCCTCCTTCAGAGAAAGAAAAAATCGTGCAAAAACTGATTACCTACGTGGAAAACCATTATATGGAGGAGCTCAGCATGGACCGGCTGGCGGGAGCGCTTCATCTGAACAAGCATTATCTGGCGCGGACCTTTCGGGAGATCACCGGAGTAACCGTGTTCAACTACTTGTTCCAGCGCAGAATCAACGAAGCGAAGATTCTGTTTCTGCTGGAGCGGGATGCCTCCGTTACGGAAATCTGCTACCGGGTCGGGTTCAAGAGCCTGCCGCATTTTTGCCGCCTGTTCAAACAGATGGTAAACGAGACGCCGGAACATTTTCGCAGGTCTCTGGAAGATGTGCCCAAGGCAAAGGTTCGCTGATGAATGGTTATACCGCAGCATCGCCAAAGTGAATTGGGCGGCGCTTTCGGCCATATCCAGAAAGGGAAGGATAGGAATTCGGCCCCGCAGGAAGCCCGGGAGGCTGCCGATCAGAAGGAGGATCTCCATGAACAAGGTAAAAATCGGATTGATCGGACTGGGAAATATCGGCCGCACGCATGTCGGCTATTTGCAAACGATGGATAATATCGAACTTGTCGGAGTCTGCGATCTCGTAAAAGCGTACGCTGTCTTTCTACAAAAAACTGAAAGATATCGTGGACAGCGGCGAGCTCGGCAAGCTGACGAGGGCAACCTGGATCAATACCGCCTGGTTTCGTTCCCAGGCTTATTACGACAGCGGAGACTGGCGCGCAACCTGGGCCGGTGAAGGCGGCGGCATCCTGACCAACCAATGTCCGCATAATCTGGATATGTATCAATGGCTCTTCGGCATGCCGGCCAGGATAAGCGGCCATGCCCATATCGGAAAATATCACGATATTGAAGTGGAGGACGAAGTGACGGCCTATTTCGAGCATGAGGACGGCATGATCGGGCACTTCATCGTTACGACGGCGGAATCGCCGGGTACGAATCGGTTGGAAATCGTAGGGGAAAACGGCCGTCTCGTTTACGAAAATAACAAACTGGTATTTTACAAAAACCGGATTTCCATGCTTCAGCACCTGCGCGAGTCGAAAAACGGCTTTGGGAATGTCGAGTGCTGGCCTGCCGACATTCCGGTCCGAACGAATGTGCCTTCCGGGCACAAGGTTGTTGCGGAGGCGTTCGTCAGGGCGATCCTGAACGGAGGCGGGGATTTGATCGCGCACGGCACAGAGGGGATTAAGGGGTTGACGATCGGAAACGGCATCATGCTGTCCTCGTTCACCAGGCGAATGGTCGATGTCCCGTTCGACGGGGACGAATATGAGGCGCTGCTTCAAGAACGGATCAAACATTCGAAATATGTCAAGAAGACTGCAGTGCGTGAGCAAATAACGGATATGAGCCAATCCTTCACCAAGTAATTCCAGACGGACCGTATGGAGCTGCCGGCCGGCTATACGGTCCGTTTTTTTGCCGGAATTTTGCCGCCGGTGATTTTCCTTCGCCTTCCGGCGGAAATTCCTGTAAAATAAACAGCGGAACCATTCGCAAGTCCAGCCGCCCATTTGGGATTTTTTCACGAAAGAAGGTACAGACATGGAAACGCCGATTACACTGGATTCGCTTCAGCAATACATACGGCAGTTTGATCACCGTCCGGAAAGGCGTCTTGATTATTTTCTGAAATTATCGGAAGAGGTCGGGGAATTGGCCGAGGCGATCCGAAAGGACGCCAGAATGGACGGGAACGGCCGGATCAAGGGGACGATTGAGGAAGAGCTGTGCGATGTGCTGTACTACATTGCCGCACTCGCCAACGTTTACGGCATCTCGCTGGAATCCTGCTTTCTCCTGAAGGATGAGCTGAACAAGGTGAAGTGGAACCGTGCTTGAGGTTTTCGGGCTTTGCCGGGTCCGGGCGGGGTGTTTCTCTGCGGAAGGAAAGATGTTTTTCCGGGATCGCGCCGGCCGCTGCTTCACCGACTCCCATTCATCATCCGAAGCGATTTTTTGCGGCCGATTCGCAGAGGCTCCCCGGTTCCCCCGCCTCACCGGCATGGATAAGCGCTTTACTGATTTTGCAAAAAAATATATTGAAAGCGTTTGGGCACATTTGTATAATGGACTTGAACCGGAAAGTTCCAGATCAGATTTTCAAGCTGAACCAGCAGGATACGCTGCGGTATAAGGACTCATCCATCATGTAATGAAGCGGATGAATTTTTTTGTGGTAGGTTAAGCGCTTAACCTTATTTCCTTGAGGGAGGAATGTTTATGAGTACGATCCGGCTCACCATGGCCCAGGCGCTGTTGAAATTTCTTGACCACCAATATGTTTCCCTGGACGGACAGGAGCATAAATTTGTCCGTGGCGTGATGGGCATTTTCGGCCACGGCAACGTGACGGGCCTCGGTGAAGCTCTGGAAAACAGCGCGGGCGGGCTGGTCTACATCCAGGGCAAGAACGAGCAGGGCATGGTGCATGCGGCCGCCGCGTATGCGAAGCAAAAAAACCGGCTGCAAATTTTCGCCTGCACCAGCTCGATCGGGCCGGGCGCCCTCAACATGCTGACGGCAGCGGCCACCGCTACGGTCAACCGCATTCCGGTGTTGCTGCTCCCGAGCGACAATTTCGCCTGCCGCCAGCCGGATCCGGTGCTGCAGCAGCTGGAAGTGCCCGGCGATTATACGGTATCGGCCACGGATCCGTTCAAGCCCGTCAGCCGCTATTGGGACCGGATTGAGCGGCCCGAGCAGCTGATGGCCGCCGCGCTGCAGGCCATGCGGGTGCTCACCGATCCCGCCGAGACCGGGGCGGTCACGCTGGCCCTGCCGCAGGACGTACAGGCGGAGGCTTACGATTATCCGGAGACGTTCTTTGAAAAGCGGGTGCACGTGATTGAACGGCGGCCTCCCGCGGAAGAAACGCTCGAACGGGCGGCGGCGCTGCTGGCTGCAAAGCGCAGGCCGCTCCTGATTGCCGGCGGGGGCGTGCACTACTCGGGCGCGTATCGCGAATTGCGGGAGTTTGCCGAAGCTTTCGGCATTCCGGTCGCGGAGACGCAGGCGGGCAAGAGCGCCCTGTCGTGGGAGCATCCGCTGAACGTCGGGGCGATCGGCGTCACCGGCTCGCTGGCGGCCAACCGGCTGGCCAGGAAAGCGGATCTGATCATCGGAGTCGGCACCCGCTATTCCGATTTCACCACCTCCTCCAAATCCGCCTTTCAGGAGCCGGGGGTACAATTTTTGAACATCAACGTGAACGCCGCCGATTCCGCGAAACTGGGCGGCATGCGTCTCACGGCCGACGCGAAGACGGCTCTGGCCCGGCTGAAAGCTTTGCTGCAGCCGCGGGGCTACCGCGCGTCCTACGGGGAGCAGGAGATCGCCGGGCTGCGCGCGGAATGGCTCGAGGAGACCGAGCGGCTGTACCGCGCGGAACACCGTGAAGGGCTGGCGCAGACACGGGCGCTGGGCGAAATCAACCGGTTTCTCGGCCCGCGCGATGTCATTGTCTGCGCCGCCGGCAGCCTCCCCGGCGATCTGCACCGGCTGTGGCGTTCCGCCGAACCGAAGACCTACCACATGGAGTACGGTTTTTCCTGCATGGGCTACGAGGTCAGCGGCGCCTTCGGAGCGGCCCTGGCGGACCCGGACCGGGAGGTTTACGCCCTGGTCGGCGACGGCAGTTACCTGATGCTGCATTCGGAGCTGGTAACCAGCCTCCAGGAACGCGCGAAGCTGACGGTTCTGCTGTTCGACAATCACGGCTTCCAGTGCATCCACAACCTGCAGCGTGAGCACGGCAGTCTTGGCTTCGGCAACGAATTCCGCTACCGTTCGGATCAGACCGGCCGGCTGACGGGCGCGTATGTGCCGATTGATTTCGCCGCTTACGCCCGCAGTCTCGGGGCCCGGGCTTACACTGCGACGACCGTGGAGGAGCTGCGGGAGGCGCTCCGGCTGGCGAAGCAGGAGACGGTCGCCACCCTGATCGATATCAAGGTGCTGCCGGGTACGGGAACCGGCGGGTACGAATCGTGGTGGAGGGTCGGCGTGCCGGAGGTGTCGGAAAGCGGACGCGTGCGCAAAGCCCGCGAGAAAATGGAAGCCGAAATTCAATCGGCCAGAACGATCTGAAGGAAGGAGCCGGGGGCCATGCCTGCACTGTGGAAGTTTCAAATTGGCATTCATCCCATCAACTGGGTCGGGGAAGACGTGAAAGAGCACGGGGATGCCACTACGTTCGAGCAAATTATGGAAGACATTTCCGCCCTGGGCCTGAAGGGTACGGAGATGGGACGAAAATACCCCAAAGATCCGGACACGCTGAAGCGGGAATTGTCCGCCCGCGGGATCCAGCTCGTCTCGCAGTGGAAGTCGGTGCTCTTCTCCGACCCGGCCTTTCGGGCGGAGGAGCTGCGCGCTTACCGTGAGCATGCCGAATTTTTGCGCCGCATGGGCAGCAAGGTCATCAGCACGGCGGAGATCGGGGGCTCGCAGCATTTTGATCCCCGCCGCGGTCCGCGCGAGAAGGAAGTGGAGCGGCTTACGGCGGACGGCTGGAAATGGCTTGCTGAAGGCCTGAACCAGGCGGGGGAGATTGCCCGGGAATACGGCATGAAGCTCACCTACCACCATCACGGCGGCACCGTCGTGGAGCGGCCGGAGGAAATCGACCGGCTGATGGAGCTGACCGACCCCCGACTGGTATACCTGCTTTACGATACCGGCCACGCCTATTACGGGGGCTGCGATCCCCTGCAGCTTCTGCGAAAGCATTATCGCCGCATCGCCTATATCCACCTGAAGGATATCCGCAAGGACATTCTTGAGCGGGGAAGGCAAGAGGGCTGGGATTTCATCACCTGCATCCGCCGGGGCGTCTTTACGGTTCCGGGCGACGGCTGCATTGATTTTGCCCCGATTTTCCGGGAGCTGATCAGCCGCGGCTACGACGGCTGGGCCATGCTCGAGGGCGAGCAGGATCCCGCGCTGCACCATCCATACCAATATGCGAAGCGTTCGCTGGAATATATTCAATCGATAACCGAATCGGAGAAAGAAGGGTGAGGGCGATGAACGAACTGACGTTTCCGGAAGGCAAGCGGCTGGATTTTGTCGCCGTCGGGCGGCTGTGCATCGATTTGAACGCCAACGAGATTAACCGTCCGATGGAAGAGACGATGACATTTACCAAATACGTGGGAGGATCCCCTGCCAATATCTGTATCGGGATGTCCCGGCTCGGCTGGAAAACCGGCTTTATCGGCAAGGTCGCCGACGACCAGATGGGGCGTTTCATCACGAGCTACCTGGAGCGCAACGGAATTGACACGTCGAATGTCGTGACCGACAAGACCGGCGCGGTAACGGGGCTGGCATTCACCGAGATCAAAAGCCCGACCGACTGCAGTATTCTGATGTATCGCGACAATGCGGCGGATCTGAAACTGGAGACAACCGAGGTGCAGGAAACGATGGCGGCGGACGCCAAAGTGCTGCTTGTCTCCGGTACGGCCCTGGCCAAGAGTCCTTCCCGCGAGGCGGTTTTCCTCGCCCTGGACTACGCCCGGAAGCACGGCGCGGTGATCGTGTTTGACCTGGACTACCGCCCCTATACCTGGACTTCCCCGCAGGAGACGGCCATTTATTACAATCTGGCGGCGGAAAAATGCGACGTGATCATCGGGACCCGCGAGGAATTCGACATGATGGAGCAGTTCGAGAGCCATGAAAAAAGCGATGCCGCCACCTCCGCCAAATGGTTCGATTACCGTGCCAAAATCGTTGTGATCAAGCACGGCAAGGACGGATCCATCGCCTATACCCGGGACGGAGGAAGCCATACCGCTTCCGTTTTCCCGGCCCAGGTGATCAAGACGTTTGGAGCCGGCGACTCTTACGCCGCCGGATTCCTGCACGGGCTGATGAATGGCTGGAGCATAGAGAAGAGCATGGAATACGGCAGCGCCTGCGCCTCCATCGTCATTTCCAGCCACAGCTGCTCGGATGCGATGCCGACGGCGGAACAGGTGGACCGGTTTATCGCCGAGTGCCGAAGCCAGGGCGGCTCCGGCAACTGACCGGGGGCGGATCAAGCGGCGGAACCCCTTACGCATAAGCGGATGGCAACGGAGCGACGGATCCGGCATTCCGGCCTGCAAGCCGAAGAACAGCGGCGGGGGAAAGCCGGAAGCGTCCGCTCAACGCCCCGGCATGCGGAAAATGGCCGTATTTAGCAAATCCCAACAACGATGGAGGGTTACCGGAAATGTCCCATACAACTGAAACTGTATTGCAGAACTGGATTGGAGGCCGCTGGGTTCCCGCGCAAGGCGAACGCACCGAAGCAGTCGTCAATCCGGCGACGGAGGAAATTCTCGCTTATGTTCCGCTGTCCGCGCGGGAAGACGTGGACCGCGCGGTGGAAGCGGCGGCGGAGGCGTTCAGGAGCTGGAGCCGGACACCCGTGCCGAAGCGGGCGCGGATTTTGTTCAAATACCAGCAGCTGCTTACCGCGCACTGGGAGGAGCTGGCCCGGCTTGTGACCCGGGAGAACGGCAAAAGCTACAGCGAGGCTTACGGCGAGGTGCTGCGCGGTATCGAATGCGTCGAATTCGCCGCCGGCGCGCCGTCACTGATGATGGGCAGGCACCTGCCGGACATCGCCACCAATATCGAGTCCTCCATGTACCGTTACCCGGTCGGTGTGGTCGGCGGGATTACGCCGTTCAACTTCCCGATGATGGTGCCCTGCTGGATGTTCCCGCTGGCTATCGCCTGCGGCAATACATTCGTGCTGAAGCCATCGGAGCGCACGCCGCTGCTGGCGAACCGGCTCGCCGAGCTGTTCCGCGAAGCGGGCCTGCCGGACGGCGTGCTCAACATCGTACACGGGGCGCACGATGTGGTGAACGGCCTGCTGGAGCACCCGCGGGTGAAGGCGATCTCCTTCGTCGGCTCGCAGCCGGTAGCCGAGTACGTGTACAAGACGGCCGCCGCCCACGGCAAGCGGGTTCAGGCGCTCGCCGGCGCCAAGAACCACACGATCGTCATGCCGGATGCGGATCTCGACGCTGCCGTGCAGCAGATCATCGGCGCCGCCTTCGGTTCGGCCGGCGAGCGCTGCATGGCCTGTTCCGTCGTGGTCGCTGTCGGCGGGATCGCCGATGAGCTGGTGCGGAAGCTGGTGGAAGCCGGCGATCACATCCGCATCGGCAACGGGCTGGACGAAGGCGTGTTCCTTGGCCCGGTTATCCGCGGCCCGCACAAGGAGCGCACGCTGCGCTACATCGAGACCGGCGAGAAGGAGGGCGCGATCCTGGTTCGCGACGGGCGCAGGGACGCGGCTACCGACGGGAAGGGCTACTTCGTCGGCCCGACGATTTTCGACCATGTCCAGACCGGCATGAAGATCTGGCAGGACGAAATCTTCGCCCCGGTGCTTTCGATCGTCCGGGTGGACACGCTGGACGAAGCGATCGAGGCGGCCAACCGTTCGGAATTCGCCAACGGCGCCTGCCTGTTCACCCAAAGCGGCAGCAGCGTCCGCCAGTTCCGCGAGAATATCGATGCCGGCATGCTGGGCATTAACCTGGGCGTCCCGGCCCCGATGGCCTTCTTCCCGTTCTCGGGCTGGAAAAACTCGTTCTACGGGGACCTGCACGCCAACGGGATGGACGGCGTCGAATTTTATACCCGCAAGAAAATGGTCACAGCCCGGTGGTAGCACCGGCAGACTGCTTGACAGGAGGAACCGCGCATGCCGCTCGTATCAATGAAAACCATGCTGCAAGAGGCCTTAAGCGGACAATACGGCGTGGGTCAATTTAATCTGAACAATCTGGAATTTACCCAGGCGATTCTGCAGGGTGCTGAGGAGGAACAGGCCCCCGTCATCCTCGGCCTCAGCGAGCCCTACATTCCCTACATGGGCGGTCTCTCGTGCGTGGCCGCGATCGTTCGGGAGCTGATCGATTATATGCGGATCACCGTGCCCGTGGCGCTTCACCTCGATCACGGCACGTCTTTTGAAACCTGCATTCAGGCGATGAAGGCCGGTTTTACCTCGGTCATGATCGACGCGTCGCATCAGCCGCTTGAGGAGAATATCGCGCTGACGAGGAAGGTTGCCGAAGCCGCCCATGCGCTGGGGGTAACGGTCGAAGCCGAGCTCGGCAAAATCGGGGGCCGGGAAGACGACCGGTTCGTCCACGAGGCGGAAGCCGCTTATGCGGTTACGGAGGACTGCGTCCGTCTGGCCCGGGAGACCGGCATCGACTGCCTGGCCCCGGCGCTCGGCTCTGTGCATGGTCCTTACCGCGGCGAACCGCGGCTCGGCTTCGGGCGCATGCGCGAGATCGCGCAGCGGACGGGACTCCCGCTCGTGCTTCATGGAGGCAGCGGGCTGCCCAACGATGCCTTCCTTCAGGCCATCGCCTGCGGAACGGCCAAGATCAACATCAATACGGACAACCAGATGGCCTGCACGAAAGCGGTCCGCCGGGTTCTGGACGGGCGGTCGGAGGTCTACGACCCACGCAAATATTTGGGTCCCGCCCGCGAAGCCGTGAAACAGTCGGTCCGGGCGAAAATCCAGCTGTTCGGGTCGTCAGGGAAAGCGAAAGGATGAGCCAGCATGAATGATGTGAAGATCGGAATTATCGGGGCGGGACGGATTGGAAAAATTCATACGGACAACCTGCTGCACCTGCCGAATGTGCGGATTGCCGGAATTGCCGATGTGCAGGCCGATTCGGCTCTGCGGGAGTGGGCCGCGGCCAGGGGGATTTCGCGGGTAACCGACGACAGCCTTGGCTTTATCCGCGATCCCGGGCTGGACGCCGTGCTGATCTGCTCGCTGACCGACACCCACGTGCCGCTGATCCGGGAAGCCGCGCGGGCCGGAAAGCATATTTTCTGCGAGAAGCCCGTCAGCATGGATGTCCGCGAGACGATGAAGGCGCTTGGCGAGACGGAGAAGGCCGGAGTGAAACTGCAGATCGGCTTCAACCGCCGGTTCGACCGCAATTTCCGGCGGATCCGGGAACTGGTGAGCGAAGGCAAAGTGGGCGAGCCGCATATTATCAAGATCACTTCCCGCGACCCGGCCCCGCCGCCGGAAGGCTATATCGGAAAATCCGGCGGCCTGTTCATGGACATGGCCATACACGACTTCGATATGGCCCGTTTTTTGAGCGGCAGCGAAGTCGAGGAAGTGTACGCCTGCGGCAAGGTACGGGTTGATCCGGTTTTTGCCCGATACGGGGATGTCGACACGGCGGTAACGACGCTGACATTCAAAAACGGTGCCATCGGCGTCATCGACAACAGCCGGAAGGCGGTATACGGGTACGACCAGCGTGTCGAGGTATTCGGCTCCGGGGGAAGCGTATCGGCGGACAACGATTTTCCGAATACGGCGCGGATGAGTACGGCCGAAGGCATTTTCCGCGACAAACCGCTGCACTTTTTCCTGGAACGGTACAGGGAGGCTTATCGGGAAGAGCTCCGGATGTTCGTCGAAAGCATTGTGGCCGGGACGGACGTGCCGGTCAGCGGATATGACGGCCTGCAGGCCGAGCTGATCGCATTGGCGGCCGGGCTGTCCTGCCGCAGCGGCCGGCCTGTGCGGCTGGAGGAGGCGCTGGAAATGGCCGGGGCCGAAACGAACTAATCGAAGGAGGAGGACCATCATGGCGGATTTGATCGTAACCGGAAGGAACATTCCGGAAGCGGACGGAAAGGTGCTCGCCGTTACCCCGGAGTCGACGGGCTGGAGCTATGTCGGCTTTGAAGTATACTCGCTGCGGGAAGGGCAGACGCTGCGCCGGGAAACCGGAGACAGGGAAGCCTGCGTCGTTTTCCTCGGCGGAAAAGGGGATGCGGTCACCCGGAATAAGGAATGGAAACATATCGGCAGCCGGATGAACGTGTTTGAGAAGGTGCCTCCGTACTCCGTGTACGTGCCGTCGGGCGATTTCTTCGAAATCACGGCATCCACCCCGCTGGAGCTGGCGGTTTGTCTGGCTCCGGGCGGCAAGGGCACCCTTCCGGCCCGCCTGATCGAACCGGAGCGGGTTGGTGTGGAAATACGCGGATACGGCAATCTGCAGCGGCAGGTTCACAACATTTTGCCCGAACAGGAGCCGGCGGACAGTCTGCTTGTCGTCGAGGTCTTTACTCCGGAAGGCCATTGGTCGAGCTATCCTCCGCACAAGCATGACCGCGACGATCTTCCCGGGGAGTCCCTGCTGGAAGAAACCTATTATTACAAAGTTCAGCCGGAGCAGGGTTTCGCCCTGCAGAGGGTTTATACCGATGACGAAGAACTGAACGAGACGCTTGTCGTGAAGAACGGGGAAGCGGTTCTCGTGCCCCGCGGCTATCATCCGGTTTCCGCGCCGCCCGGTTATGAGGTATACTATTTGAACGTAATGGCGGGACCGAAGCGGACCTGGAAATTTCATAACGATCCGAAGCACGAATGGATTCTGAAGCCGCCGGGAAAATAAGCATTGCCTGCGAAAAGTGAAAACAGACGAGGAAGACCTATGAAAGCGACGATCTATGACGTAGCGAAGGAAGCGGGCGTGTCCATTGCCACTGTTTCCAAAGTCATCAACAACAAAGGAAAAATCAGCGCGGAAACGCGAAAAGCGGTACTGGAGGTTATGGAGCGCCTGGATTACCGGCCCAGTGTCATCGCTTCGGCCCTGACCGGCAAACATACGTATACCTTGGGTCTGCTCGTTCCGGACATTTCCAACCCCTTCTTCGCCGAGATTGCCCGGGCGGTGGAGGATCAGGGGCAAAGCCTCGGTTACAGCGTCATGATCTGCAGTACGGACAACCGGGATGAGCGGGTGGAACGCTACGTATCCCTGCTCCTGCAAAAAAGCGTGGACGGGATCATGATCGCCACCGGTATCGGGGACAAGGCGATTCTGGAGCAGCTGCTGGCGAGGCGGATCCCCGTGGCGCTGATTGCCCGGGAAATGCCTTTGCTTGCCGCCCATACGGTCGTGGTGGACGATTACGTGGGCGGCTGCCTGGCCGCTGCCCATCTGCTTGGGCTCGGCCATCGCCGTTTTGCCGTCCTGAGTGAGAGCATGAAGGTGATCAGCAGCCGGGAACGGACACGCGGCTTTCTCCAGACGCTGGAGGAAGCGGGGATCGCGATGCCGGATGAAAACCTGATCGTCTGCGACTACCGGCTGGAGGACGGTAAGGCGAAAACGCTGGAGCTGCTGGCCTCGGGCAAGGCGCCGACGGCGCTGTTCGCCTGCAACGACCTGCTGGCGATCGGCGCGATGCAGGCCGCCAAAGAGAAGGGCATCCGGGTACCGGGAGACCTGTCGATCGTCGGCTTCGACAATACGATCCTGGCAGCGGTAACCGACCCCCCGCTGACCACCATCGCCCAGCCGATAGAGCATATGGGCAAGCGCGTGGTGGATCTGCTCGTTCAGGAATTGAGAGGAGAGAATCCGGTCAAGCAGCGGATCGTGCTGCGTCCGGAACTGGCGATTCGCGCTTCCACCGCACCGCCGA
>Ga0310822_100796_pt1 | contig 13815 bp, 8 predicted proteins | sample P4_ome_2_FD_201313 | JGI IMG/M metagenome (GOLD analysis project Ga0310822, IMG submission 201313) | Sorghum-adapted microbial communities from Joint BioEnergy Institute, Emeryville, California, United States - P4_Day56_Rep2 | ecosystem: Engineered > Bioreactor > SSF (Solid state fermentation) >... | reverse complement strand
TTTCCGCACGTACGCCACCGCACGAACCTACCCGGTTAGTACCCCAAAACACCCACCCGAAAGACAAACACCGCAGGTCAAACGAGTATCAACTCCGAGAATCTGCCGAGGTGTCCAAACTCAGGCGACCGGCGCAACACGACCGTGATACCGGCGTTCCCACTTCTGCCGGTCCTGATCCACCATTCCCGTTACGAATCAGAAACCGCGAGATACGGTGGAATCCGCCGATTGCGGACGACGATCCGGATATGCGGCCATCTGCCAGCCGTGTTCAACGCAGGTGTTTCAAAATTGAAACCGGATTGCGCCGAAAGTCACGTATGTCATGAGCGGCAACATAAGAGTATTCCTCTCTTGCCGCATCAAAAACAGACCGCTGAAGATCAGAGTAAAACCGATCCTCAACCCTCCACAGCGGATGACAGAGAACTACACACCGGTCACCCCTAGCAATTACAGGGACACCTTGGATGTCCATCTTCGAGGCTTGAAGCGCATTCGCCGCTGCATTCATCCACTCACCATCCGCTGGCAATGAGCGACTGATGTTGAGCGGCTCGCCAGCAGCAAGTTCAAGCATATCCAGCGCCAAGCGCCAGTCGAGGAGCGAATGCAACTGTGCGTTGTTGTAAGAGCGAAGGCAATCTGGACAAGACGTATCACACTTTTCAGCGTGTCTCTTATCCTCCCAGGCCGACCGCAACTCATTCAATGCATCCTTAACCATTTGTGAAAAGACATTTTCCTGACCAAGTTCGATCGCATAACCCGCTCCATTCTCGGCCGTGTCCGCAAGGAAAATCCAGGCACCGATCTGAGACCCAACCTCCGCACCAGCGGCGCCATAGACGGGAACGCGCACCGGCAATGTGCCTGCCGCGATTTCTACTGGATCGAGATCGAGGCACACCTGAGCAGCGCGCCGAAGCACCTCGGCGAATGATGTGTATGCCGCCCGCCCAGAAGCAAGTTCGTAAAGCCCAATCGATCCACCGCCAATATTAAACTGCTTTGGGCTGACTACCAGCGCATCGGTCACCCTAATCTCACCGATCGTTCTCAACGGTTCAACAGCGGCCGGCGCAGTTTCAGCAAGCACACTCTTATCTGCCTGCGCTCGAAAAACATATCCCCGGCCAAAGTTATCATTAATCGAGACGAGCCTACTCTGCGAGTAAATCCGCAGTTCGAGGTTCATCACACCGCGCACGGACGCCGGCACCCCACTCGGGACGAGATTAGGGGGTGAAATCCTGCTCAACACTTCCTGGTCGTCGTCATATGGCCGAGGCCGGTATGTTGTCCGGAAACCGCGAGGCTCATAGAGTTCGATCTTTTGTTCCGGCTTCCCGCATACATCGCACTTCAGATTGGACGACAACTCCAGTCGTTCACAATTTGCACAACGCCCAACGATCCGTGGCAACCCGAGTGGATCAACCGCTAAAACCCGGTTGCCAACCGGCTTATAGGCTACGAACCCAGCAACGGTGTGAACCTCACCATCTTTGACAATTTCGGCACCGGGTGCAAAACTTCTAATCGCCAACTCAAGCGGGCGGTCACTCACCACAAGATCTTGTAGCTGCTTGCTACTGCGAACCTGCTCTCCCCACAGCATCCTGACCCGCGTTGGAAACCCAAACATCGGGACTACGCCATACCTGGCGAGCGCCGCGCTCAGTTCGGTATCCGGCGATCCTTTCTCTTCCTCGACAACTCGATCAATCCGCTGAATAAGACCATGACGGATACTCGCCCTGATATCTTGCACGTCGCCCGGCGAGAGCGGAGTGTGCGCCGTCAGCCTATCAATAATTTCGTCCACCTCGCGCGCCTCCGCCAGCCAAGCAGCGACGCTCTCACGATAATCACACCATTCAAATATCTGACCAAACGTTCCATGATTACTATTTGGTGTCCATGCCGGCCCATCGATCAAGCGAGAAAAAGCAACCCGGAGACACTCGCTCGCGACAACGCGCTCGACAATCCTCTTGCGACCGAGATCAAGGAACGGTTGGGGTGGGGTATCGCCGGTAATCCGTTCCGGCCGGTTAAAGTAGTACTCATCGTGTGTGCGGTCACGGCAAATCGTGACCGCATAGCTGATGATCTGACCAGCCCGACCTGCACGACCAACCCGCTGTTGGTAATTGAACCGCTGTGGCGGCATATTTGCCATCAAAGTCGACTGCAGTGAACCGATATCAACGCCGACCTCCATGGTGGTCGTGACCGATAACACGTCCAACTCGTGGGTTAGGTCATACTCGCCAGGTGTAAACGCGCCTTTAAACCACCTTTGGCGGTCGCGCTGCGCGGAAAGAGGCTTCGTCTGACCCGTCAACTCCGCAATTGACAGCCGCCGTGGCTCCTGATGCGCGAGCCAGGCGTAGTAGTCGGTGTCACTGGCAATATAGGCGGACACCAGATCCGCCGCGTTGCACTGTAGGTTCACGCACACCCCCAAGCTCTCATGGAGGTGAGCAAAATGACACCGCGCACACCGCCACACGCGTCCTTCGCCGGGTTCGAAGATCAACGAGGTGTTGACCGCAGATGTCCGTAGGAGCCATCCGCTCACAGCGCGCTGATGCGCATCACCGTTCATAAGCCGATTAAGCTGATCCACCAATGCGGTTAGCTCAATACCACGGCGCGCTGCCACAGCCTTGAGATACCGCCCAACTGCTGGCGGCGTAACCGCGGATTCCTGCACCCCAGCGCGGCGACTGTTTTCAGTCCGGCCGATCAGTCCGAGAATTCGGATGACGCTTCCGATCAACTGGTACTGCTCGTCCGTTGTAAGCGGCCCGTCGACCGGCTCCCACCCTGCCACATGTACGAACGCGATCCCGACCGATTCGAGGTCACGCCGCGCCCGGTCAAAGGTCGCATCGATCACCGAGTCACGAAGTGCTGACAGCAGCTTCGCACGTCCCTGGCTAAGCGGCGGGGTCGTCCACAGACCAGGCCGAGGAGCCTCGAAGGCCAAGTACCATGGCGTTTCCCCATGCGTCGTGCCCTCGAGCCATTGGTTATGGCGAGCAGGGCCTCCCGGATTCACGCCAAGTGACACCAGTACATCGGTCACCTTTTGGCACATCTCGGCAAAGCCGACCGATCGACTACTGCCAAGCCTTTCCAGCGCGTCGTTCAGAGCTTCCTGCTCCGCCGGCTCAAGCGGTAACTCCTGAAGTTGTTTCATTCGGGCGACGGCAGCCAGTCCGAGACCCTTCTGCGCGGCACTACCCGGACGCTCGAAGAGCACGGCGTCGAGCTTGGCGTACGCGTCGGGCCTGGTCGCGATTTCACGCCGAAGTACCTGTCTCACAAGGTCACGATGGTGGTTACGCGCGACACCCGCAGCCGTCCGTGCCGCATCATCACGGCTGTCTGTGAATACGATCGTCTTCGCGTCCGCTATCGCAGCACTTCCTGACTTCCCGGCCGCTAGCAATCGAACGAGCTGCGAGAGATACAGCTGCGTGGCGGCTGGCGCGCCAGACGTATGAGCACGGATCGCTGACGCCACTTGGCCGGAACGGAAGGCACCCTTGGGCAACGGGGTTCGGGGGGCGTAACCGCAAGCCGGGCACCGATCAGGAAGCCCCGGGATCCGATCGTCCGGGCGCGCTCCCTTATGGACCACCGAAATACCGGTTGGGCTTGCACCATTGATGGTTGCAATGCCCAGTGCCGGGTTCCAGTTCACGGGAGCGAAAGCCAGCTCAACCTTGTCCTTTGTCCACGTCTGCAGTTCACCGGGCATGCCCGGGCGGTACCAAACAAACTCTGTGGACGGCCTCAGAAAAACCGGCTTACCGCTTTGACTCTCATTCACCGGACTCGGTGAGAGAAGGACTTCACTGCCGCGGCGATCAACGACAAACCCACCGAGACTAATATCGCCGCATTCATAGCAGTACAAGAGTTCAAGGACTCGTGACCCGCAATCAGCACAGGAAGTGGCCGGATTGTTGTAAACCCTTCCGATTCGGCGGTCAGGAGTCGAATGCGGGACGCCAATGCAATGCGGATTGCTGCAGGCCCACATGCCACGCGGAACACGCACAAATACATGCGCCCGCAGGGCGATCACCGGCTTCGACGATGCAGAAATATCTGCCGAAACTAGCTGTTCAAACGCTTTTTCTAGCAGAACCTCCCGATCAGGATTTCCTGGGAATAGTCTCTCAGCGATGACGTCAGTAGATGTCGCGCGGAGTCGATTCTCGGTGTCGTCATAACACGCGGCTGCGATTGCATGCGACAGATCAGAAACGTCCACAGCTCCACGATCGAGTTCCTGCGTGTCAATACTACCGGGGGGTTGCAGCGGAATCTGACGTCCCGGTAATATCGAAAAACTTTCACTCGGCGCCCCGAAAAATTCTTCTAGGTACCTCAATCCGCCTGACTGTTCGTCAATCGAAGCCGACGTTGCGATCACCCGCAATTGAGGACTGTCCGACGCCAAGCCCAGGCGGCGCATCAAGGCGCGGAGAATCATCGCCACTTCGCTACCCTGCGTCCCGCGATAAAGATGGAGTTCGTCGACAACGAGGGTGAATACATGGCTAGAATCCGACTTCAGCCAGTCGGCCGTCTGCTCAAAAATCGGCGCCTCGATATGGCGCATCATCATTGTGTTGAGCATCGAATAATTGGTCACCAGCACATCTGGCGCATTCGCGATCATGTCCCAGCGGGTAAGCATTTCGCCGGACTTCGGGTCGGGGAACTGACTCAGATCGACGTCCCTTCCCCCATTCTTCGCATCGACGAGCTGCTGATACTGCCTGGAGAAACCTCTCAGTTCCGACGCCACCTCGGCCATCGATTGTGGGGTCCGGTTAGCTGGCCCCATCGTGTTACCCGTGTAGCGTCCAAACCAGATGGGATGGCTCGGGTTCATTAGCCGCAGAGTTCTGATTGCGCGGCGCAACCGCGTCATCTGATCTTCGACGAGTGCATTCGTCGGATATAAGATCATTGCCCTAACGGCAGATGGCCGAGTCTCCGGAGCACGGAGAGGTTTCCACACATCGGAGGACTCCCACCACCAGACCGCTTCTGGCTGACTACCCCACTTCCGAGACTCGGCCGTAATGCGCAGCAGAACAGGGAGGAGAAAGGACTCGGTTTTCCCTGAGCCGGTGCCGGATGTGACGACGACGTTTCGCCCTGGTTCGGAGCCGTCTCGAAAATGATGCAACACCGACTGCGCCTGATGCTCACGCAACGAGAGCTCATCTGGATCGACACTCGGGAATAAAGCGGCCCCCACGGCGCCGGCAATATCGGTAGAGATGCCAGCCTGCTTAGCCAACTCTTTGAGTTGTACCGAGCTTGCGTACGGGACCACGGGCTCGATCATTAAGCGACCAAGCAGAGCACCAGGCTGCTCCAGGAGTTGGCGACGCTCCGACATCACTGACTCATCGTTTAGCCAAAAGGCGGTGTCAAAGTACCGGAGATACGCATCGCGCAGGCCGTCTGCGAGAGAAATTGGCGTTGTAACCATTCGAGCTAAACCTCTTATTCCTTATGTCAAGAGCAGCGTGTTCAGTAAATCGGCAGTATCTCGGTCAACGGCGTAGTAGACCAGGCAGTTCCGGTACCGACCCTTAATTGATAACCGCTTGTTACTAGGCAAGCTGCCCGACAACGCCACGAGCGCACGGCCGTAAAGGCCGGGTAGATCGCAGCCTTGCGGTGTCAATAGTGCTTGGGCTTTTTCCGAGTAGGCAAAGAGTGGTGTCCCCTGGTCGTTGGCCGCGAGATGCTTGACCATACGCACCGGGGCAATCGCGCACGAGTTCGCGTCGACATCAGCCTGCGACCGATAAAGGTAGATAGTCTCGAAGCCGCGCCGGATCCGATACGCTCCGGGACTTTCTGCATCTCCCGAAGGCATCCAGCTTGCGGATGCTACGTCAAACTTTTCCGCTGTTTGAAATCCCGGCATCTGCGCCTTCGGGAGAGCAGCGGCGACTTCACTGATTCGCGGAAGGGTTCGCAAGATCGACCACCCAGCCTGCGGGGCGATCGTTACTTCGGCGTCTTGCGCAAACCGGTCTAGGAGCTCGATATCGATGTTTCTCACCACGACCGAGTCCGGGCTGCCCTCTTGGCGCTGAGTTATCAGTTCGCCCCCGTGCCGCACTGCAAAGTGTTCCAGTTGCTCACGAAGGGATGGCGGCCAGAAGCCGGCTAGGCGGAAGGAGCCGTCTGCCTGTTGCCCGAGGCAAGTCGGCCCCACCTCCCACCGAACGGGATTCCAGTATGCGTCCCGCTCGACCGCGATATGGCCAAGGACCTCCATCGCCTGTATGAAATTGTCGACAAACAATGCCGACCCTTCCAGCTGCATGGCGATGGAACGCAGCGACGAGATCGAGCCGCCACCCAGGTGCATCAACGCATCCAGTACCGCAGCCCAGTTCACATCGCTGTCCGCAACCTGCTGTAACTCGCTGACGCGAATAAGTGGCAGTTCGTCAGCAGACTGCGTTTCCCCCCGTCGGCGCTTCTTGTACTTAGGGAGCCATCCCGGATACCGCTTGACAAGCCCACATGAGGTGCATTCACCTTCAATAAACTTCGGCGCCCAACCCCCCATGGCGGGTGGCAATTGAATGCGGTGAGCGCCCGTCACCACACATGACTTTGGATCCGGGCTACCGATCTCGATCTTCACGGTAGGTGCTCCGGCTCGCGGTTCGCCCCACGCGATCGTTGACCCGGCATGGACTGTGGCCGTGATGCCCGAGTCACCCGATGCAGTTAGCCCGTCTACAAAAGGCCCATTTATTGCGCCCTCGACTGCGGTCAAGACACCCAGTGCCGATTCGAGCGAATAGGTTAGTCGTGGCGCGTCCGACCACTGTGTGTCGAGGTTATCGCTGGACCGCAGTCTGATTGTTGCCTGCTGGACCGGCGTTTTTCTAGAACCGCAATATAACGCAACTTGATAGTCGTCCTCCTCAAGCGCCAAGTCATTCAACAAAACGACAAGCGCGCCGGCGTTCGAGGACCACTCGCCAATCTGATCCTCTCCAAGCGAGCCAGTGATCGTAATACGAAGATAGCTGTCACTCTGGGCGGTCGCACGGATTTCAGGTGGATTTAACCGTGACCACTTCCGTATACGGGAGGGGATTCTCAGGCCGCCCGCAATCGTCAACTGATTCCGGGCAATAGGTACGAGTTCGTTAAAACTTGTCGACACAGTCGGCGCGCCGAAGAGTTGAACATCTTTAAAGAGTACCCATCCAGTGGGCAACCCAAGGATTGATTTCACACGTTCAAAACCCGGACGCGCGAATTGGTTAAGGATACTCTCGACCTCGGCCACTGCCTGGAGACCACGGCGGTCTTCAGCACGCACCAACACCAGGGCGTCGACACCAAGTTGTAAGCGTTCTGCCTCGACATAGGCCGATTGCAGTTCGTCGTAGACGAGAGGCATTACCCCTCTTGGGAGATGGCGATAAGTGACGCCACCGTCATCGCCAGCATGGCGGATCTGTACGACTCCATCAAGCATAGATCGGAAATCAATTGCTTCCGTATACGACGTTCGCCAAAGCCCCGCTGTACCAGGCTCGAACGCTAACGGGAGCCACCTCCCGTCCGCGCCACGAACTTCCATCGCCCCGTCCATTTCGGCATTAACTGGGCGAAGCCCGAAAGAAATGTCTAATGACTCGCCCATGAACCCATCGCGGAGATTGACAACAACCAGGGCCCGGGGGCCGACCGAGGTTGTGGAGACCGTTACATCACCCCCCACGCTGCCGTCCCAGTTTGCCAATTCAATAGCAGCAATTGAGGCGAGACGCTCATGCGTATCAGGCCGATTCCACAGCTTCCGTAGGTTCGAGGTCGCGGACGTACCCTCTGAAGTCAGCCAGGCATCCAGGTAACGGATCAGATCCTCGGGAGCAAGGCGCATGCCGGCACTAAGCCCATATTGCGCAAACATCGACGGCAGCTTTCGCCGATCGTGGTGCCGCACTAGTGCTTGCGACATCGGGAGGCCAACAAACCGATAGTTGAGGGCGTAAGCAGTCGGGATTCCCCTGGTGCCGTCGAGGTTCTCAAGCCAGAGATTCAAACACCGCCATAGATACTCGGCATGCTGCGAATACTGTTTGCGCAGTGCTGCGTCATCGTCGGGGAGGCGAAGTAGGCGTGCCAGCCGTGCGTAGTATGCGTTCGGAGCGAGATCCTCATCGTCACCCATCGCCTCGGCCGCTAGCACCGTCACCGCAAGAAAGCCCAGGCATGGCGGGGGCTCCGCCTGACGCTTCTTGCGAGCTCCCGGAGCCCATCCGCGCGTCCGAGCAATCACTTGGGCCAGCGTGAACCGCCCGTCAGATCCCGATGTGACAGCGCGGACGACACGAGCAAGCTCCCCCCGGATGTCTGCGCCCGCATACCCCGCGGCTGCGGCGATCTTCTGGAGTTCCTCGTCCTCCAGATCCATGTAGGCAGGGCCCGGATCCTCAGCGATGGGATAGATCACGTCAGCAATAGCCTGATTCCAGGCAAGGTATTGCGACCAGGCCATCTCCGCCCCCGCTCCCCTGTTTCCAGCTCCAGCGGATTCACGCGTTCCAGCCACTGGCTCTGCCCCCTCGTTGTCTCAGATGACCAGACTCGCCGAGGATATTTGACCACTCCGACAAGTCGAGGGGCCTGCGTCCCCACCCAGCACATACCCTGTCGGCGGCCGACGCAGATCCCCGTCCCAGGCGGTGCAGCACCCAGCCCCGCCCGTCTGACTGCTCAGCATAGGGTGCCAATTGTGGACGCACATGTACCAGACATAGCCCGCGACGAGGTCATCTGCGCCGTTCTCGCACTCGACCCTGACGGTAGGCGCACTGGCGCCGTTATGAGAAGAACCTTCGATCAGATATATGACGGCGCCCGTACAGGCCGGTATAAATGGAGCCACCTCTACAAAACTGAGAAGACTCATTTTGGCACTCTACTGGAAATTAACTTACAGCGGGAGTTCGGTTTTGAGGACGGCCTCAAGCTCGATTACCGGATATCTGGCCATGAGGTTGATGCCAAGTACAGTCAAACTCTATGGACGTGGATGCTTCCGCCAGAAGCCGTCGGCGAACTTTGCCTAGTAATGTCGGCGTGCGACAACGAGAGCACGTACTCTATGGGGATCATTCGAGCAAGTGAGGATTTCCTCAATCGAGGTAATAACCGCGACTCCAAAAAGACGCTATCCGCGTCCGGGCGGCGCGCTGTTAAATGGATCTTTGACTCCTGCCCATTTCCCCCTAACGTTTTACTCCAATTGCCAGATACCGATATCGAAGCAATCTTCACGAAACGATCTGGCCAGCAGCGGGTGAATGAACTGTTCCGCAGGGCATCCGGGCGCTTAGTTAGCCGCGCAGCCATCGAGACCGTCGCGCAGCAGTTGGATCCCATGAAACGCGTACGCGCCAACGGTGGCGCGCGGCAGGCCCTCGCCGCCGAGGGGGTTGCGATCTTCAGTGGGGACTACGTCTGGCAACGAGAAGCTGCAGCGGCACTCGAGCTGCCTGTTCCATCGGAGAGCCAGTTTGTGAGCGCGTACTTGAGGGAGGCGCCCTCCGGGGTTCTGATCCGCGGCACCCGCTGGACCCTGGCCGACTCCACGACAGCCACCCCGATTCCGCTTGCGATGTACGCGCGATCCCCCTCGTCAGCTCACTTGTCAGAGGTCTGAGCGACGATATCGCCACGTCTCCGGGCGTGGCACAAAGCCGCCGCCACCCCCGCAGCTGGCAAGATGACATGCAGGTTCTCACGAGGGAGCAGCGGATGACCGACCTGAGCGTCGTCGAGATCTGTGCTGGCGCCGGTGGCCAATCGCTTGGATTACACCTGGCAGGTTTTAGGCATCGACTCGCCGTCGAGCTTGACCCGGACGCAGCCGAAACGCTCCGCCGAAATCTGGCTCGGCTGGCCGAACAAGCTGGTGAGCCCGCACCCACCATCGCAATCGGTGACGTCGCAGACGAGGACGTTTGGCGGCCAGAGGACTACATGGGGGTATCGCTGCTCGCCGGCGGCGTTCCCTGTCCTCCCTTCTCGATTGCTGGACAGCAGAAGGGGGCGAACGACGAGCGTGACCTCTTTGCGTGGGCAGTCGAGGCCGCCGGCCGGATGATGCCGGACGCAGTTCTTCTTGAGAACGTGCGGGGACTGTCGATGCCAAGGTTTGCTGGCTATAGGCAGGCCGTCCTGGACCGGTTTGCAGAACTCGGCTATTTGGCCGACTGGCGTTTGCTAGGAGCGAAGGACTTCGGGGTGCCACAGCTACGTCCCCGATTCATCCTTGTCGCACTGCGGGAAGACTTCGCCCCCTACTTCCGATGGCCTGAGCCAACACCCACTGTCCAGACGGTGGGCACGGCGCTTTACGACCTCATGGCGGCAAACGGTTGGCCCGGCGCTGAAGCTTGGTCGAAGCGCGCCAACCGCATTGCACCCACCATTGTTGGGGGATCAAAGAAGCACGGAGGGCCCGATCTCGGGCCTACTCGCGCAAAGCGTGAATGGCGTCGCCTCGGTGTAGACGCTCACGGCATTGCCGATACAGCGCCTGGGCCAGACACTCCCCCGAATCACCTGCCGCGGCTCACAAATGCGATGGTCGCGCGCCTTCAGGGATGGTCCGGTCCAGACTTTGAATGGGACTTTGGCGACCGTAAAGGGAAGAAAACTGCGACCTACCGGCAGATTGGCAACGCCTTTCCTCCACCCATGGCACGAGCGATTGGAACTGCGATTGCAGCCGCGCTCCGGCAGGAGGGTGAGCCGGATGGACTACATGGCACTGCCGAGACGTTTCATGATGAAGTCTATCGCGTGTTGAAAGAACACGGATCCTTTATGTCCATCGCGGGAATAAGCCGTGCACTTGGCGGTTCAATCAGCAAGGAGGAGATCGAGCGCAGGATCGATTTCATTAAGCGTGACTTCGAGGTCGAAGAGCGGCCTCGTGGCGGTACACCAACCTACAAATTGGGAGCCTGGCGGGCTTTCCGCGGACAAGACGATCACACTCGCCATCGCGTTTTTGCAGAACCACGCCTACGCTCTCGAGTAAGCTAGCGGATTCAATATTCGCTCGAAGCGGCCACTGTCATAAGAGATTTCCGCCTCGCCCAAGATTCAGGCGAACAAACCTACAATCGGATCGACATCTGGATACATGAAAGTAGAGCGGGGCCAAAGCGGAGAACCCGAACTCGCCGGCGAGACAAAGCGATACACGACATCACCAGGCCGGTCTCGCAACATGGCAGCCATCCGGCGTACTAACACAAAGCCGGAAATCGAGGTACGTTCCAGCCTTCATCGCAGAGGCTTTCGATTCAGGAAAGACTATCCGATAAGAATCGACGGAAAGATAATCCGCCCAGATGTCGCGTTCACAAAGTACCGGATTGCCCTTTTTGTCGATGGATGCTTCTGGCACAGCTGCCCCGAACATGGGCGCGAACCGTCTGCCAACAGGGGATACTGGCGCCAAAAACTGGAAGGGAACGCGCGCCGCGATAAGCAGCAGACAGCCGCTCTTGAGTCGGATGGATGGACAGTTCTCCGGTTCTGGGAGCATGAATCGACTGAATTGATCCTTGAACGAATAATACTTGCGCTCGAGGAGAAGAAATCGAGGATGTAACACAACCTCGAGCAATTGTTCCTTCAACTGCTTCAGGAAAAGGCACCAGCGCGCAGCAAAACTACCTGTAACCATATCAGCAACTTTAGCTGTTCCCGGTCATGAAGTTGGTTGCAGGCGAGTTGAGTCCCGCATAGTGGTGTAGCGCGGTTGCTGGGTTCGTCATCGTGTCGGTGATGGACGTAAAGCGGCCACCGCGTGATCCGTCGAGTCAACCTTCCACAGAATCCTCGAGGAGCCCCACGATGACCGCACCCCACATTGTCGACCCTGCGGGCCTTCTTGGCGAGGCCCTGGCCGAGGCATCCCCAGATCTGATGCGCTCGCTGCTGCAGACCGTGATCAACGCCTTGCTGTCCGCGGATGCTGATGCCGTGGTGGGCGCCGAATGGGGCCAGCCCACCCCGGGACGGCGGGCACAGCGCAACGGGTACCGCCACCGCGGCCTGGACACCAGGGTCGGCACCATCGACGTCGCGGTTCCCAAGCTGCGCAAGGGAACCTACTTTCCCGACTGGCTGCTCGAACGCCGCAAGCGGGCCGAATCCGCGCTGATCACCGTGGTCGCCGACTGCTACCTGGCCGGCGTCTCCACGCGGCGGATGGACAAGCTGGTCAAGACCCTGGGCATCGACTCACTGAGCAAGTCGCAGGTCAGCCGCATGGCCACCGACCTCGACGAGCACGTCGAGGCGTTCCGTCACCGCCCACTCGATTCTGCTGGCCCGTTCACCTTCGTCGCCGCTGATGCGTTGACGATGAAGGTCCGCGAAGGTGGCCGCGTGGTCAACGGGGTCGTGCTGCTGGCCACCGGCGTCAATGGTGACGGACACCGCGAAGTCCTGGGCATGCGGGTGGTCACCAGCGAGACCGGCCCAGCTTGGAACGAGTTCTTCGCCGACCTCGTCGCCCGCGGGCTGGCCGGCGTACGACTGGTCACCAGCGACGCCCACGCCGGGCTGCGCGAGGCGATCGCGGCCAACCTGCCCGGCGCGGCCTGGCAGCGGTGTCGCACCCACTACGCGGCCAACCTGATGAGTATCTGCCCCAAGAGCATGTGGCCGGCGGTCAAAGCGATGCTGCACAGCGTCTATGACCAACCCGATGCCCCAGCGGTAGCCGCGCAGTTCGACCGGCTCATCGACTACGTCACCGACAAGCTGCCGGCGGTGGCTGACCACCTCAGTGCTGCACGCGAAGACATCCTGGCCTTCACTGCGTTCCCCAAAGACGTCTGGACCCAGATCTGGTCCAACAACCCCGTATCGGTTAACCGGCCCTCCCACGACACGACCGTGGATGCGGCGTGAGGTTCGAGGCCGCCGGTCATGCGGGGCGCATGCTGACAGGGCCGAGAGGGGTAGGCGATGACTGTTCGGGTGCGTACCAGCAGCGAGGGCTATGCGATCGACGGCCCGTGGGAGGGGTGCGCAGCGGCGAACGCAGAGCAATGATCAATACCTGTGGATGAGCCTTGGCGTGGGGGCGTGAAAATGGGCGCACCTTCCCGAGGATGATCATCACGGAATCAGGTATTCGATCAAGACCGGCGTTGGCGCGCTGGTTGGGAAGGTACGCCCATGCTCACCGTAGTTCACGATGGCCAGGAGGCCAACGACGAAACCGGCGGACGCTCATTGCTCGACGAGATCGTTCGCGACGGCGCGCGGCAGATGTTGGCCGCGGCGTTGCAGGCCGAGGTCGCCGCCTACGTGGCCGCCTTCGCCGACCAACTCGATGAGGACGGCCGCCGACTGGTGGTGCGCAACGGCTACCACCAGCCCCGGAAGGTGCTGACCGCCGCCGGCGCGGTCGAGGTGAAAGCGCCGCGGGTCAACGACCGCCGCGTCGACCCCGACACGGGCGAGCGCAAGCGGTTCTCCTCGGCGATCCTGCCGGCCTGGGCGCGCAAGTCTGCGCAGATGAGTGAGGTACTGCCGCTGCTGTACCTGCACGGCCTGTCGACCAGCGATGAGGAATTGTCAAGACCTGTGGATCGGGGTGTTTCAGGCGACCTCCGTTCCGGCTTGCTGATCGCCGTCTGAGGGCGGGGTTGGTGGGGTGATCTCGGTGGGGCGTTCGAGCAGTTTGCCCTTGTG
>Ga0310822_100788_pt1 | contig 13879 bp, 14 predicted proteins | sample P4_ome_2_FD_201313 | JGI IMG/M metagenome (GOLD analysis project Ga0310822, IMG submission 201313) | Sorghum-adapted microbial communities from Joint BioEnergy Institute, Emeryville, California, United States - P4_Day56_Rep2 | ecosystem: Engineered > Bioreactor > SSF (Solid state fermentation) >... | reverse complement strand
GACAGTCCGGGGCATTGGCTATAAGTTTGAGGTGCAGATTTGAAGCGCATTTCACTGAAACTCAACCAGAAGCTTTGGCTGTTGGTCAGCTCCGGCGTAATTTTTACCGTGTTCGCCACGTATGGACTGACCCAGTATTTATATGAGAAGTTATATATCCAGAATATCGGGGCTTCATTGATATATCAGGGAGAGCATATCGCCCGGATGTATCAGGACAAAGGACTGACACCGGAGTTTCGCAGTATTGTAGACCGAATAAACGAAGCATCCGAAGCGGAAATTTTTGTGACTGAGAATCCGCGTCAACTGGGTGCCTGTCTGCCTTTCGAGGTAGAATACGATGCTTTGATTACCCGGGAAGAACGTGCTCGTCTTGTAGCCGGACATACGGTTAGTAAGGTGGGATACGAAGAGCGGTTCGGCCGGCAGATTATGGCGGTGATTGTTCCGTTGCTGGACGAAAAAAGGCTCGAAGGCGCCTCTTACCCGCTGCGAGCGCCCCCCCTGCCGCTTGGACAGTTGGTGGAAGATACGCTTGAGATATTTGCACCGTCGATTATGGAGAAGCGAGTCAGGCTTATACTCGATGCAGATCCGGAAGCGATTGTCTGGGGCGATGAAGATCGTCTGGAACAGGTGGTATACAACCTGTGCGATAATGCGCTGAAGCACTTGCCTGAGGAGCACGGCGTTCTCCGTGTAGAAGTAAATCAAATCGTACATCTGCACGGCGGGACATTTGCGATCGACAGCAAGGTCGGTGAAGGGACGACAGTCACTGTGAGGCTCCCGGTTTATGCTGAACAATAACCGGAGGGCCTTATCAGAAAATGAAGAAAAGGGAAGGAGTGGGATTATGAGACGTTACCCGCAAATCATCATCGGCTGTTTTGTACTGCTTCTCGCGTTTTATCTGGGCGGGTGTGGCAATGAGAAGCAGAACGGGGAGAGAAAGGTGCCTGAGAAATTGCAGGTACAGTTTGTCGCTGAGCCACAGTCGCCACAGCCAGAAGAGGAAACGACGTTCTCTGTAACGGTGACCCAGGGAGGGGAGAAAGTAAACGACGCGGACGATGTGAAATTCGAAATTTGGCGTGAGGGGCAAAAAGAAAAACACACAATGGTTCCAGCGGAAAAAAGCGGGGAGGGTGTGTATTCTGCAAAACAGAAGTTTGATAAACCGGGAACATATTATGTAATGTATCATATTGACGCGCGTGGACTGCACAGTATGACCAATCACAAAATTGAAGTGAAAGACAAGAAAAAGTGAGCGAACGCTTGTTTTTTTACCGTTATTTCTCTTATTTATGAAATGAGAAGAGGTCTTCAACAGTGCAGACGCTGTACCAGGAAAAAGCGACCGGACGGAATCAGGTGTGCGTCGCTTCAGCATATTCTTGCGTTTAGCTCGCCTTTGGGATAAGGAAACAAGCACCCTGGCCTTTATCGCCTCATACTGTATAGAGGAAGGCAGACAAGGAGGCAGACGATGAAGGCTTCATATGTGGGTATTTTGCTTAATCAATCGATGTACCGGGGAATTCCGAAGGGACGAACACAGACGGAAGTGTTGGCTTTCTATGAAGAAGGCGCCCGTTTGTACGGATTGAAACCGTGCTATATTCGTTTGGCTGACCTGCGCCCTGGTCATAAGACCGTGCTGGCTTACGTCAAAACATGCGGCGTGTACCGCCGTGTGCGCGTTCCCACTCCTCGTGTCATTCATAATCGCGCATTGCTGTTTTCAAGCCGTTCGAAGAAAAAGCTGAACCTTCTGGCCAAAAAGCATATCGTATTTAACAGGTGGAATCGTTACAGCAAGCCATATATCCATTCTTTGCTATGGGCGGATCCTAATCTGCGTTCGCATCTGGCTCAAACGATGAGCGGGACAGTCGAAAATCTGCGGCAGATGATGAAGAAAAATCATGCGTTATTTATTAAGCCGGACAGCGGCAGCATTGGTGTCGGCATCATGCGGCTTGCCCGGATGGGCAATGGATTCAAACTATCCTACGCGGTATTGGAAAATGGGCGGAAACGCTGGCGGCATACGTTTTTTACCAAATCGCTTCCCGCGCATCTTTCCAAGAAACTGCGTACCCGGTCTTTTCATATTCAAGAGGAACTGCCGCTTTTGACGTACCGCGGCAATCCTTTTGATTTACGCGTCACGGTACAGAAAGGCGCAACCGGAGAATGGCAGGTCACCGGTATGGCAGGCAAAGTAGCGCCAACCGGCAAATTCTTGAGCAATGTGGGCCAGGGAGGGAAAGTCTATCGGCTTCACATTCTCCTGGCAGAATATCCGGATTTGCAAGCGGATGTAGTGGAAAGCGAGGTAAAGACATTTGCGCTTCGTGTTGTGCGTCGGCTTGAAGCATCTCTTCCCGGCCTTGCGGATGTGGGGCTTGACATTGGGCTTAATCGGCAGGGCGTGCCGCTGTTTATTGAGTGCAACGGACGTGATCAGCGTTATGCGTACCGGGAAGCCCAGATGCCCAAAGAATGGAAAGCAACGTACTCGAATCCAATGGGATATGCTCGCTATTTGCTTGACAGGGGAAAAAAGAAACCATAAAAAGGCAGCATCCCTTTGGGTGCTGCCTTTCTCCATGTGGAGATGAAAGGACTTTGCTGTTATTTCATTTCTTTTAATTCATCCAGCTTCAACGGCTCAACTGGCGTGGTCGTATCCATATGGCCAAGAATTGTTTCCACTTCTTTGCCATCAACGAGTACTTTCATGTTTTTATACCCGAATTGACTTAGGATGGTCGCCATTTCTTCAAGAAGAAACTGTTCACCGGTAGAACCAAGATTCGCCTGCTTAATCTCCGGCGACAGGCTAACGATTGCTGTGTCACCTTCTTTTTTCAGCGATTGGATTTTCACGTTTTTCGGTATAAGTGAGGTAAGGTTTTTGTTTTGTGGACCGTTCTGCCAGGCCATCAATGCAATGGTCGGCAGGTTCTCTTCCTTTTTATACTTGATCGTGCGCGGCTCTTTGTACTGCTCCATCAGATTGGAGTCGCTGAACACCAGCATCACTTCTTTTTCTTTTACTTCTTCTCCGTTTTCCGCAGGTTGTGCTTCTCCGTTCGCAGGCTCGGTCGCAGGAGTCTGCTGTCCGTTATTGTTCTGCGGCGGCTGTGCAGGAGGGGTTTCATTGTTGTTTGTATTGTTGGCAGGAGCCGGAGCTCCGCTTGGTGTGGACGACGTGCAGCCGGTGAGGGCCAACATAATCATAAGTACGATAGAAAAAAGTGCATGAGTAAGACGCATATGTATCCTTCCCTTCTGTCTGAAATCACCTTAGTTTCTATTCTTACACAATAAGTTACCAGAAAACACCTGCTGAAGTCCTAATCTCTCCATTGTAGTTAGACGCTTGGAAGTTTAAAACGGTGCACCTTTTTGTAAATTTTTTGTGCTACAATATAGATCGAATCAGAGAGTGGGAGATGACATCATGGAGAATTCATCCATACTTTCCATTGTGAAAGCGATTAGCGACGTGTTTCCACAGGAAGCTTCGATCGCCATTGCGGACAAGTCGAAATTTATTTATTATCAGCCCAGCAGAGCCATAGATTTGAAAATCAAGCCGGGAGACGATATTCATGAGAGCACGTTGACAAGCAAGGCGCTTACCCGGAAGCAAAGAGTCGAGCAGTACCTGGAGAATAGCGTATTCGGCGTGCCGTATTACGCAATGAGCACGCCGATTCTTAATGAAGGGAATGCAGAGGGGTGCATAACGGCAATCTTTCCGCCAACGGCAACGCCGGGAGTGCCAAAGCTTCCCCGTCATCATTTTCTCATCGGCAAAGGCGAAGATCGGTGGGTACCGATTCCGCTGCATGAAATTCATTTTATCGAATCGGACAAGGGGAAAACATACTTGTATACAGAGCGCGGCGTGTACGTGAATAAGTATAGTTTGGTGGAATTGGAACGCATTCTTCCATCGGATTTGTTTGTCCGCTGCCATCGCGCGTATATGGTCAATGTCTACTCCATTGCTGAAATCCATCCGGATTTTCATTCTACCTTTATGCTAATTATGAATGATGCAGCGCGTACACGTGTACCGGTGAGTCAAAAATATGCAAGTTCTTTCCGGCGCCTGCTGGGATTTTAGGGAAGAGGCAATCCTCTTCTTTTTTTTTGTAAAAATCATGAGGAAAGTAAGGAGAGGATAGGGAAAAAAAGAGCTAAGGAAGAAAAAGGCGTTCGCCTTTTCTTTCATTTTTATGGCAGGGCTTGTGGCTAATGGGGTGTTTTTTATGAAAAGTATGACCATCTGGTAAAACGCTTACATTTTTTGAAGGAAATAGGATTGATTTCACGGTCATTTTTTCTGGCTTATCTATATAAATTCTGCTTTATCGTCTTTTTGCGGCGCGGACGTATAAGGCATGCTATTGTTTATATTACAAATTGTTAAAATAATAACGTTTTCATAAAGGAGCGTATCTATATGTTTGCGAAACGTTTACGGAATGCGTCGCTTCAGCAACGTCTTGTAACGGCCAGGGAAGCGGCTGGCTGGATTCAAGACGGAATGACGCTCGGCTTAAGCGGATTTACGCAAGCCGGGGATGCTAAGGTCGTACCGCGCGCGCTTGTGGATCGTGTTAAACAAACCGGTGAACAACTAAAAGTTAACGTATATACAGGGGCGTCTCTTGGTTCGGAAGTGGATGGCATTATGGCCGAAGCAGGCATTATTAATCGTCGCCTTCCGTTCCAGGCAGAGAAGAGAATGCGCAGCAAGATTAACAGCGGAGATATCATCTATGTGGATCAGCATCTTTCCCATACGGCAGAGATGGTGCGGGCGGGCACAATCGACCCAATCGACATTGCAATTGTGGAAGCGGTTGCGATTACGGAAGAAGGCTACATTGTACCAACAACATCGGTCGGCAACTCTGCTATCTTTGTTGAGCATGCCAGAGAAGTCATTATCGAGTTGAATCTGGCGCATCCGCTTTCGCTTGAAGGGGTGCATGATATATATGATGTAGGGCCGCAGGGGAAACGGCAGCCGATTATGCTTACAGAGGCTGAGCAGCGTATCGGTACCCAGGCCATTCAGGTGCCGCTTGAAAAAATCAAGGGAATTGTCGTAACAGAAGAGCCGGATACAGCTTCGTCCATTGTACAGCCGGATGAAGAGACCGCCACGATGGCTGCACACTTAATCGAATTTTTGCGTGGTGAAGTAAAAGCGGGCCGTCTGCCGAAGACGCTGGCGCCGCTGCAGTCCGGTATCGGATCGGTGGCAAATGCCGTATTCCACGGTTTCCTGGCATCCGAATTTACCGATTTGGAAGTATATTCGGAAGTGCTGCAGGATGCGGTATTCGATCTGCTGGATGCGGACAAAATCCGCTTTGCTTCCGGCTGTTCGATTATTTTGTCACCGGAAAAAGGGAAGCAGGTCTACCGGAATTTCGAGAAATACAAAGATCGCCTGATTCTGCGTCCGCAGGAGATTTCCAACCATCCGGAAATTATCCGCCGCCTCGGCTTGATTGCTATCAACACGGCGCTTGAGCTTGACATCTACGGCAACGTGAATTCAACTCATGTAATGGGAACCAACATGATGAACGGCATTGGCGGATCCGGCGATTTTGCCCGTAATTCCCGCCTCGGCATCTTCGTCACGAAGTCGATTGCCAAGGGCGGAAAAATATCAAGCATTGTGCCGTTCGTGTCGCATGTAGATCATACGGAGCACGATGTAGACGTTATTGTCACAGAACAGGGCATCGCTGATCTGCGGGGACTTTCTCCGCGTGAGCGTGCCCGTATTATTATCGAGAACTGTGCGCATCCGGATTACCGTCCGCAACTTCGCGCTTATTTCGAAGAAGCTTGTGAGCGCGGCGGACAGACGCCGCATGTGCTGGAAAAAGCGTTCTCCTGGCATACCCGCTTCCAGAAGGAAGGCACGATGCTTGAGGGACAGACGATAGATAAAGCAACAAATGAAAAAGAACCGACGCGAGTGTAAACATACAAAAGCTGTCCATGCAGGTACAGTGAGTGGAGAGTACAAATAGAGAAACGGATAGCCGCCTTTTCCCGTGGAAAGGCGGCTATCTTTTTTCATGATAGCGGCCACGCCCGCGCGTTTTTCTCATTCCTTTTTTATTCGCTTTCCTGTATAGTGGAAAAAGACGCTACGGATAATGGGAGTTTGATAAAGGATGAAACAACACCAGGAGGATACGTGCGAAATGGGATATATGCCGCCCGGTGTATCCGCGTCTTCCGCCATTCCAAAAGCCGAGACGACGGACGGATTGACCTCGGAACAACTGGTTGAAGATGATGCGCCGGACGCGTTTTTCTTTCGTGCGCTTGAGCAAACAGGCATTCGCCTAAATGAACCTCAAATCGAAGCCGTGCGTGCTGTGGAAGGCCAGGTACTGATTAATGCCGGTGCGGGAAGCGGTAAGACGACCGTCCTCACCTGCCGTACCGCCTACCTTATGCTGGTCAAACGCGTACCGCCCCGCAATATCGTATTGGTTACGTTTACCCGGCAGGCAGCCCGCCAGATGAAGGAGCGGTTGCTTTCGATCCCGGGGGTCACACAGGCGATGGTGGGGCAGATTATCACCGGCACCTTTCATTCGCTGGCGCGGACCATCTATTTTCACAGGCTGGCGAATCCGCCACGTATCATGAGCGAGAAACAGAAGGAATTTATGATCGAACAGATTACCAAAGAGATGGCAACCGGCGAACAGTATGAACCGGAAACGCTGCTGTCACTCCTTGCGTACTTGAAAAACAACCTGTTCGTGGTAGGGGATACATGGGTAACAGAAGAAGTAGAAGGGCTGAAAGATGATGCGAGGCGTGTGCTGAAGCGGTATGAAGAGCATAAGCGGGAGAACAATCTCATTGACTATGAAGATCTCATTACCGGCTGCATCGAGACTTTGCGCGCCCATCCTGACTATCTGGCCGCGCTGCGCCGCCGGATGGCGTATGTCATGGTGGACGAATATCAGGATACAAACATCGCACAATATGAAATGATTCGATTGCTTTCAGCGGAAGCCAGCCTGTGCGTAGTGGGCGACCCGGACCAGGCCATCTACGGCTGGCGTGGAGCTGACCCGTCGATTATTCTCCGCTTTCCAGACGAGCATCCGGGCTGCACACGCATTACGCTTGATATTAATTACCGTTCGCCTGCGGGCGTTGTTGGATTGGGCAATGAAGTGATTCGTCATAACCGGAAACGGTTTAAAAAAGAATTGAAAGTGTTGCCCGGCGAAGCGGGCCTGCCAAAATATTTCATGGCCCGTTCAGCGGAAAAGGAAGCGGAGGAAGTGCTGAGCCTTATCGAGCGGCTGGTTAGCTCCGGCGAGTATACATACAATGATATTGCCGTTCTGTATAGGACCCACAGTACGGCGCGCACCCTATATGAAAAACTGCTTTTAAGCGGTATTCCATTTACGACGCATCGGGACGATCCTACGTTTTACGAACTGTCTACCATTCGGCCGGTGCTTGATTTTCTCAGGCTGTCGCTCGATCCGTACAATGAAGAGGCGCTTGAAGGCATCCTGCCGTGCCTGTATATCAGCAAAGCCCGCTACATGAAAGAAATTCAGATCGTATCTATTCAGCGTGGTGTATCGTATTTAGAGGCGCTTGTGCACCTGGACGCACTGCCGTCATTTCAGCGTCGCAGGCTTGCCGAGCAGGTGGGCTGGCTTCGCAGCATTGCACGACTGAGTCCGCTGCAGGCGGTACGCGAAATCCGCAACGAAGCAGGCGGCGGGTACGATAAATTTCTCGGCAGCGAACAGGATGGCGCGGTGACCTACCACAAAGAAATGCTGCGTGACGATTTGTTTGAACTTGAAGAGGCGGTGAAAGCATTCGCCACCGTACCGGAGTTTTTGGCGTATGTCGATACGATTCTCGCACAAAAAGAGACGCGCAGAAAGACGCAGCAGATAAGCCAGGGCGTCACGCTGCAGACGATTCATAGCGCCAAAGGGCTTGAGTATCCGGTCGTCATTCTTATCGGGGCTATTGACGGTGTATTGCCCCATAGTATCGCGGTCGATCCGGAAGAAAAACCGGATTATTGGCTGCATAAAAAAAGTGAGGAAAAACAGGACGAGGCACTTGAAGAGGAACGCCGACTCGCGTATGTGGCGATAACGCGCGCGATGCGGGAGCTTTATATTAGCTCACCTCAATACTTCCGAGGTAAACCGGTCCCGGTTTCGCCGTTTTTGCTGGAGGCATTCCAGAGTGTACCGCAAGTTCTGTCGCCCAGGAAATCGTAAGGAGGATGACACAGAGTGAAACCTGAAGCAGGGAGGCTGGTAACAGCAACCGTAGAGCGGCAGGCGCCGTTCGGTTATTTTGTATCGGTGGAAGGGCAGGACGTGCTGCTCCATCAAAGTGAAGTGGAAGGCGAGCTTGCCATCGGCGAGCAAATCGAAGTGTTTCTGTATCATGATCATCAGGACCGGCTGGCGGCTACCCAGCATGAGCCGAACGTGACGCTCGGTGAGTTCGGTTGGCTGGAAGTAAAAGACGTACATCCGCGCATGGGCGTATTTTTAGATAATGGCATTCAGAAAGATTTGCTGCTTCCGGCAGATCAATTGCCGGAAATGAAAAGCAAATGGCCGCGTCCTGGCGACCGGGTGTATGTTCAGCTCGAACACGATAAACAGGGCCGCATGCTGGCTTTGCTCGGCAGGGAAGAGGACTTTGCAGAGATTGCTGTACCGGCTGGGAAAGATGTATTCAATCAAGACATCATCGGCTACGTCTATAAAGTAATTAAAATCGGGGCGTTCCTTCTTACGGAAGGCCAGCATCTTGCCTTCATTCACCGGGAGGAGTCAAAAGAGCCGTTTCGCGTTGGCCAGCGGGTGGAAGGCCGGGTGTCCAAAGTGCGTGATGACGGGCGAGTGAATATCACGACAAAGCCGCGTAAGGAAGTCAGCTACAGACAGGATGCGGCACGCATTTACGATTATATCAAGAACCGGGGCGGCCGTATGCCGTATACGGACAAGACGGACCCGGACATTATTAAAGAAAAGTTCGGCATCAGCAAAGCCGCATTTAAACGCGCGCTCGGGAAGTTGATGAAAGAGCGTCGGGCCTATCAGGAAGATGGTTGGACGATTTTGACCGAACAGGAATAAGAAGAGAGTAAAGGCGCTGAACAATAACGTTCAGCGCCTTTTTTCTATAACAGATAACCTATGCATTTACTTAGCGAGAAATGAGTATAAACAAACAGGAAAGCACATAGAATATAAGTAAAAAATATTCTGATTATAAACAACATAGAAATAAAATAAAAAACATATAGAAATGTTTAAAATGCGACATAAACAGGGTAATGAATTCGAAACTATATCCTACATAGTCCAGATACATATAAAAAACATAGAGTAGGGAAGGATGTCGGACAATGCTGTACTATGATGAAAAATCGCAAATCAAGAAGTGGGAACGCTTATCGCTTCTGCGGGCGCAGGTACGCTATATGGAAAATTCGATAACGGAGCCTCAGGAACTGGAAGAATGTCCGACAGTGTTGGAAGAGATGCGAAACGGAGAGACGATAGACATCCATGCGCTTCATACCGGCGTATCCTGGCAGCAGGCACATGAAGTGAACCGCGAGATTACCCGGCGGATGGGCATGGACGCCTACCGGGATGCTTATAGATAATGTCCTGTACATTTTGTGCAGGGCATTATCTTTTTTGTCGGAAAAAAGTTGGCACATTTTCGCTGTTTTAACATACATTTTTTAAATAAAATGGTTTAGGCATCAAAAATTTTGGGTACTACAATGAATACGTTATATTTTCCTTTTTATATCCAACAGAACAACATAAAGGAGAGTGGAAAAATGTACTACGTGGTATATGAAACTATTTCTTTGTTCGGAAAATCGAACGACAACTGCGTGGCAGCATTTGAAACACTGGAGGAAGCACGTTTGTTTGCCAAAGAAGTTGCCGAACAGGGTTCTCCGAGAGTTACTATTGCACAGGAGATGGGTGAGGAAGAACGTCTGGCAAACTGACTGAATAAACGCAAACACCGGGCTCTGATATAAGCGCCTTTTTTATACAAATTAAGCAGGAAATGTTTCGCAATGCAAAAAATTGGGTACATTACTCCTAGGTTGAAGCGGTAGAGACTGAAGCAGAGGAGTAGATGAACATGGTACATGGACGCTTGCTTTACTTCAACAAACACTCGGTAATTCCGCAGAAGGAAAAAGACGATACAAACATGCGTCCGGGCGAAGTGGTCACATATCACATGTCCGATGAAGAACTCGAGAAATACCGCAATTTACCGCCGGTTAAAGGCAAAAAGAGCATCTCACTTCCCTACCGGAAAAAGAAGAAATAAGCAAACACATCCCCGCTTACGAGGCGGGGATTTTTAATGGAAAAGGGCGATTGACCACATTTTGACCACCTTTAGTCTGCTAAAGCGCTTGGAGAAGATTGCTGTCGTGTATTCTTCATGGAAGTTTCTGGATTCGCAGCTAACTTTTTCAGCATATCGGGCAATATGTGTGAATACGTATCGAGCGTAATCGTGACACTGGCATGTCCAAGACGTTCAGAGACCGTCTTAAATCACTTTGCTTTTTCTTAAGAATACGCAAGGTTTGCGAAATAGATCGCTTTAGATTTAGCAACAAGTTCTTGTTTATCGTTATAAATCGAACACTCTGTGTGAATTAAAGTTCTACCCTGTTTTTCAAATTGGGCATTTGCTATCAAGTATGTGCCAGTAGCTGGTCTCAAAAAGGAAACATGTAAATCGACGGTCACAACTCGTTGTATACCGTTTTCATTTGCCGAAACCAAGTTTGACATGGCTACATCAGCCAATGAAGAAATGACTACCTTTTTCTTCTTCTACTTTACCGTAAGATATACAAACTATAACGATCCGTTTGCTTCATATTCCCCATCCCTCTTTAAAAAGTGGTAGTACATGCGCGTTTTGCAAGCGTAAAACGAACGAAAAACGACGGTACTTAAACGATAAAGGCAAACCGATTGTCGTATGTACGCTTTGCGTAGAGTATGCTGAACGTCGTGCATACAGGAGGAGAGCATAGGTTGGAGAAAAATTATGTCATACATAGATGGTTTCATGATGAACTTTAATTCAGCGCTCATGTTATAAAACTTGTATATCAAAATTACTCTTACGGGTTTTTTCGGTGTCCACTAAATGGGGTCTTGACCAATTTGATGATGGGGTTTCTTTTATATATAATGATCTTAACTTAAAAGGCGATGGAGTTCGCCATAACTGCTGAAAGGCTAATGACTCCTACCGGTGATTTTACTGGTAGGAGTCTGTTTTTTTCAGAAAACCACCATGGCGTCTCAGCCGCAACCCCGACATGAAAATCGTGGGAAGAGCGGCTGACTTTTGTGGTACGAAGGGAAAGAGAGAAGAGAACGAGGAGAGGATTTCAATGTAGAAAAAGGCGAACGCCTTTTTCTTCCTTAGATCTTTTTTCCTCCCTCTTCTCCTTCTTTCTTCATGATTTTCACAGAAAAAAAGGGAGGCACAACATGAATTTATTTGCACTTATCATTGGAGGATTTTTAGGGACAATCTCACGATATGAATTAGGGAGGGTGATTTTGCCTTTGTCCAATGGATTTCCTTTAGGAACCATGATTATTAACTTGTTAGGGTGTTTATTTCTTGGATGGTTTTTAACAATTACTTTGATACGTTGGAACATTCGTCCTGAAATTCGCCTTGGAATTGGTACGGGATTTACTGGAGCCTTTACCACTTTTTCAACATTTTCCATTGAAACCATTACTCTCATTCAAAAGCATCATGTAGAACTTGCCATTGTTTATATGGTGATAAGTATTGCAGGTGGTATCGCTTTTTCAGCGATAGGTTATACCTTAGCTAAAGCAACAAAGCGAGGTGGAACAGCATGAGTATGATTTTATTAATTGGTTTGGGCGGGGTTATAGGTACCATTTCTAGATTCTATTTAGGAAAATGGGTTACTTCTAAAAGCAACAGTTTATTTCCTTGGGGTACTTTCATTATCAACATTTCAGGATCGTTTATTCTTGGAATATTATTCTTCCTCCATACTCGTGGAAATATGGCGAATTGGCTTTGGCTGATGCTCGGAACTGGATTCTGCGGAGGTTATACGACGTTTTCCACTTTTAGTTATGAAACAGTTCAGTTAATGCAAAAGAAACAATTGTTGTATGCATTAGGCTATGTACTGCTATCTATCGTAGGGGGCCTATTATTTTGCTGGATTGGTATGAATGTAGGGGAGTTATCATAACTGACATTAGATATCCCCGCTTACGAGGCGGGGATTTTATGAAATAAAAAAGCCGGCACTAAGCCGGAAGAAGAAAGAATATTTTGGGGGATTCATACTATCACTCTATAATATTTGGTAATTATTTCATATAGGTCGAAAAGTGGAACTTAGACGGGAGCGATGGAAGCAGTTTGAGCGAAAATAAAAATCCCTTCTGCAATGCAGAAGGGCAAGGAGTGAAGGAGAGTTTAACTCATCACAAGTATATCCTCTTTCCTTGATAAATAAACAAAAACCCCCTTCCGAAGAAGGGGCAGATTTCCAGGTTGCCGGGAAAGTCTGGGCAACCTGAAAAGCGGGCAAATCACCTGCTTTTTCTATTTTAGCCATATACATGATTGATTATTTTTCTTTTACGTTAATCGATTGCACACTACATTTCTCTTCTTCATTCACAATGAGTTGAAAAACATCAGGTCTTGCATAATGGCCTACTACATCAAAATCAAGTCTACTATAAGGAATTAGACGTAAATCTAAATCCGCCAGCAAGATATCCTCTCTCCCAAACACAGGCTCAACGATATATTCTCCAAGCGGCCCGACTATAGCACTGCCGCCAGAAGACATTTCTTCCGGGGATGATACGAGGTCATCGTAGCAGGCTAAATCTTTCGGGTACATATCTTTTGTAACAAACTGATTACAGGACAATACAAAACATCTGCCTTCCAGAGCAATATGACGAATCGTTGATTGCCATGTATCCCGGGCATCAGCCGTAGGCGCAATATATATTTCTACACCTTTTGCATACATGGCTGTTCGGGCTAAAGGCATATAGTTTTCCCAGCAAATAAGACCGCCTATTTTTCCAAAAGGTGTTTCAATGACCGGAAGTGTACTTCCGTCCCCTTCGCCCCAGATCAACCGTTCGGCCCCCGTGGGTTTTAACTTTCTATGTTTTCCAAGAAGTTTTCCATTTGGTCCGAAATACAGTACTGTGCAATATACAGTTCCTGCGCTAAATTCTTGATCTCTCTCAATAACTCCAATTACAAGATACACGTTTGCCTTTCGTGCTGCTTCACCTAACATGTTTGTTGTTTCACCAGGAACAGGTACAGAATTTTCCCAGTACCGCAACCAATCTTTACGACCGGCTTCAGATCGGCTTCCTACTTTCATGCCGAATGATAATCCACGAGGATAGCCGGGAATAAAAGCTTCAGGGAATACAATCAAGTTAGCTCCTTTTTCTGCAGCTTCATAGATTAAAGATACTGCTTTTTCGGTTGTTGCTTCACGATCCATAATAATTGATGCGGCTTGAACAACAGCTACGCGGACTTTATCTTGTACCATTCTTATCCCGTCCTCCTGCAACAAAAGTTAAAAAAATAGAATGCCTATAACTGGATATTTTTGTTGATTAAAATTAAGAATAATAGAATGGTACAAAATTATCAATATATTCAATCGGATAATGGGGTATATTGATCT
>Ga0310822_100787_pt1 | contig 13885 bp, 10 predicted proteins | sample P4_ome_2_FD_201313 | JGI IMG/M metagenome (GOLD analysis project Ga0310822, IMG submission 201313) | Sorghum-adapted microbial communities from Joint BioEnergy Institute, Emeryville, California, United States - P4_Day56_Rep2 | ecosystem: Engineered > Bioreactor > SSF (Solid state fermentation) >... | reverse complement strand
GCGGCCTGTCCGCCGCCGAAATTGCCCGCCGCCTTGCGGATGGCTTCGTCCACGTAGCTTTTGGTGACGATGGGATCATTGGCGGATCCCGGCGCGTTCGTGGTGATCAAACCGTCCGCCTGTGAAATAACGACCGTGCCGATGCCGAGTCCGCCGCCGAAAAGCGCCGCGGCCAGCGCGATTTTCCCCAGTGTCTTCAACCGATCTCTCTCCTCGCCCGAATGAACTGCCGATTTGGCTGGATAAGCCACAACCATTATACATGAATCGACATGAAGAAGTTGCGTGAAACGGCCGAAATGGATGGCTTTGCCGAACAGCCTAATCCTTTCTGAATATATCCCGGGTATAAACCTTGTCCATGTAATCGTCCAGTTCATCGGTCAGGCGATTGGCCACGATGACATCGCTCATCTCCGCAAACTTCATGAAATCGTGGATGACAGGGGATCCAAAAAAATCATCTTCTGCGTAAGCGGGTTCATAGACGACGACCCGAACGCCCTTGGCCTTGATGCGTTTCATGACCCCCTGGACGGAAGAATGCCGGAAATTGTCGGAATCCGTCTTCATCGTCAACCGGTATATGCCCACGACTCGGGGATTCCTCGCCAGAATCATGTCCGCGATGTGGTCCTTGCGGGTGCGGTTGGCTTCCACGATGGCCGTCATGATGTTGTTCGGGACATCCTTGTAATTGGCCAGCAACTGCTTGGTGTCTTTGGGCAGACAATAGCCGCCATAGCCAAAGGAAGGATTGTTGTAATGCTGCCCAATCCGCGGATCCAACCCGACGCCTTCGATGATTTCTTTCGTGACCAGACCGCGAAGTTCCGCAAACGTATCCAGTTCATTGAAGAAAGCCACGCGCATGGCAAGGTACGTGTTGGCAAACAGTTTGATGGCCTCCGCTTCCGTCGATCCCGTAAGCAGGACGGGAACATCCTTGCGGATGGCGCCTTCAACAAACAGATTGGCCATCCGTTGTCCACGCTCCGACTTTTCGCCCACCACGATCCGCGATGGATAGAGGTTGTCGTAAAGCGCCTTGCCCTCCCGCAAAAACTCCGGGCAGAAAATGATGTTATCCGTCAAAAACCGTTCCCGGAGCTGCATCGTGTAGCCCACCGGCACCGTCGACTTGATCACGATCAACGCCTTCGGATTGAGCGACAGCACATCCTGCACCACGGTCTCCACGGAACGGGTATCAAACGAATTGGTGTCGGGGTCATAATCGGTAGGCGTCGCCACAATGACATAATCCGCCCGTTCAAATGCGTGTTCCTTGTCCGTCGTCGCCGTCAGATTCAAAGGCTTGGCTGCCAAATAATGCTCCGCCTCGGCGTCGATGACGGGCGATTTCCGGTCGTTGATCATCCTGACCCTGGTTTCATTGATGTCGTAGGCAACCACTTCATGATGCTGGGCCAGCAGGATCGCGTTGGACAAACCGACGTAGCCGATTCCCGCAACAGCAATTTTCATGATGTTCTCCTCTCGGAATTCACATAGCCGTCATTTTTCGATTCGGATGGTCCTGCGCTTCAAGCTTCTCTGTCCCGTTCAATTGATCATATTCCATCTTCTTGATGCGGTACAGGGCTTCTTCAAGCAGTTTGCGGTTATTGGCAATCAAATCGGCCACAAGGCCGATCAATCCGATCTGAAACCCGACCACAAGCAAAGAGGAACCGAGAATCAGCGATTGCACGTGGCCTTGTCCGTTTCCGGTGATGTAGAAATACAGATAACGGACGAATAACGCAAAGCCCGCCATTGCCAATATGGCACCGATGGTCAGAAACACTTGCAGGGGCCGATACATCGTATACGTGCGGATGATCGTGTTCATGGACCGCTGGACATACCCGCGAATGCTTTTGAACAAGCGGGACTCCCGCAAAACCCCGTTGGTCCGGATGGGCACGTTGGCGGTTGCCATTTTTTCACGGCCGGCCTGGATGATCGTTTCCAGCGTGTAGGAGAACTCGGACACCACATTGAGCCGCATGGCCGCTTCACGCGAGTAGGCGCGAAAGCCGCTGGTTGTATCGGAAATGTCGGCATTGGCCGCTTTGTTGACGACCCAGCTGCCAAACTTCTGGAGCATCTTTTTCGTCCTTGAAAAATGCGGAATGTTGTCCGTCTCCCGATCCCCGACCACCATTTCGGCTTTGCCTTCCAGAATGGGCTGGATCAGCTTGGGGATGTCCGCGCCGCAATACTGGTTGTCCGCATCCGTGTTGACGATGATGTCCGCCCCGAGCCGCAGGCATGCATCAATGCCGGCCCGGAAGGCCGCAGCCAGCCCCCTGTTACGCGGAAACCGGACAATATGGTGAACGCCGCATTGTTTCGCCACCTCGACTGTCCGGTCCGTGCTGCCGTCGTCAATGATGAGGTATTCGATCACGTCGATCCCTTTGATTTTTTTCGGCAGGTCATTCAGCGTGATGGGCAGCGTCTGTTCTTCATTCAGACACGGAATTTGGATGATGAGTTTCATTTCGAGAACGCCCTTTCCCGAGAAGCTTGATATACGGAACAATCGCGAACAAGATCGTGGTCATGAATACGACCACATTGATATACAAAGCGGACAGCAAAACCTGACCAAATTCGTGCCCTCTCAGCGAAAACGCATAGGCCATGCTGATTTCCATTGTACCAAATCCGCCTACACCGTTGATGGGGAGCACCCAGGAAAAGTTCGCTAGAGTCGTGGCAAATAGGGTGTCCTTAATCCCATACGTTCCGCCGATCGACAGCATCAGCAAATAGAACAGCACGACAATGAGAACCCAAATCCCGAAAGATGAACCAAGCAAACAAGCTCTGATTCTGATCGTCTCCAGTTTCTTCGTTTCGGCCAACCATTGAACCAGTTCACTGCGTATTTTTTTGAGAAATTTCCACTTCTCGAATCTTGCAATCAGTCGAATCGGAATTTGCAGCACAAATGACGGGAAAATGCACGGGAGAAGCACGAAAATTGACACCAACCATATACCCGTGCCGATGTAATCCAAGCCATAAATCATTGTATACGAAAATGCCAGCAAAACGAGAGCCATCAACAAATCATAAAATTTGACGAACAAAAAAATTCTGACGCCGGCATTTACCTTTTCCCTAGTGAATTGATTCAGCAGGTATATCAGCGAGAAGTCTCCCAATCTGGCCGGCAAGATGCGGTTGTAAAAATTGTGAAGAAAATTGATGCTCAATAAATCCCGAAATGGGATGTCTGCGCTGCTGACCAGGATTTTCAGACGAAATGCCCTCAACACGTAGTTCAAAAAATAAGATGCTACTCCCGCGAGCAAAAAACCGTAGTTGATATCCCGCAATTGCGTGGCAAACAAGCGCCAATCTATTTTGAATGTTACGTACAGAAAAAAGGACAATGAAATTATAACGGACAGACCGATCCGCACTATCTTTTTCACAAGAGCCCGTTCCCCTTGCCTCATTTCGGCACTTCAGCCAAAATCATCGTCCAAGGAAATGGTTTATTGACTTTCAAGATCCTGGCATGCGCACCGATCAGTTTGACAAATTGCCGGCTCGACCAATGCTGGATATGTCCCGGGGTATTTCCGAACCGCGAGAGGTATTTTCCCCTGGCCATGTTGCAAATGCGCCAGATCGGCTCCCGAGGCACGCTCACAAGCATATATCGTTTGCTTACCCTCATGATCTCCTTGATGGCCTTCTGGGGATCTTCAAGATGTTCCAGAACTTCGCAGGCCATCACCAAGTCGAAAGAGTCGTTTTCAAACGGCAAATCATATATCGTGCCCTGCGAAATATCCAGGTGAGGAAACCTCCTGTTCGCTTCGGCAACCGTCACCGCTTCCAGTTCAATGCCCTTCAGCTTCTCCAGTCCCGGCAATTGTTGATAGACAAGATTCGTCAACTCACCTTCCCCGCAACCCGCATCCAGTACCGAGGACACCTTAATTTGGTTCAAACAATCCTTCAGGCTGCTAATAAAACCGTTCATTAAAAGACGGGCAACAGGGTTTTTTGTATGGTACTTGTCATAAAAATTCCCGGGGATATTTTTAGTTTCAGTCATTTTTATCCTCTCTTTGTTTAATTTTGCCAAACATGCACCACCCATAGTACTCGGCATGTCGTAAAAACTTCCTCTTTTTCGCCCATTGCTTATCAAGGTTTTGGAAAATTTCGATCACCCATTCGCGGTAGCGAAATTCACATTCAACTTCTTCAAGCAACTCGTTGTGCGGAGCAACTAGTGATACATGTCTGTCATGCTAATAAGCACCTTGATGATGTCGTCAAGTACTTTCTCCTGAATCCGTACAGCTTTGAACAGGTTTTTTATAAAGATTAACCTCTTCCACTAAAAGCACGACATTCTCGTTCACAAATAAACGGAATTCAAGATCGTTCGTCTTTTGATCAAGTAAAAAATCAACGCTTACCCTCCCTTCATCTCCTTCATTTTGAATGGGAATTTTATTAATTATCAATTTTCCTTTGTCAGCTGCGACGTCCACAAAACCATGTTCATTTCCGTTTTTCTTCAATAACTTATAACTAAATACAATAGAATATTCTCCCTTTTCAAGAGTCATATAGGGACCGTATAATAGAAACCCTGCTTTTCCGTTTGAAATCATGATTTCACGGTTGTCCGAAATATTTATTTGAGAATAAAATTTGTTTATTGGAATCTTTCTTTTACCTTCTTCTCCCTTTAACAAAACGATGTTTGGATTATTTCGCAAATGATCTTTAATTTCATTTCCATAGATCCAAACGTAATCAAATTTTGCCTCGTCGCTTAACCCATCCACATATATTTTGTATACATCCTTGTGTTCTTCAAACGATAAGTCCTCATACGCTACAATAATGGAATTGACCTCAGCCTCATTCAGTACATCAATGTTTTGCTTGCTGAATTGTTGTATTTTATAATTGGGCAATGCAAACTGATATTTTTCAGAACTCCATGGCTTGATTGAATTGTTTTCAATTAAATATATCGTTGGAAATTTTTCATAAAGATCCCCAAATTCATGGAAGTACCGACTGATATCCTTGACTTGGCCAACATTTTTGATAGAGTTGGGGATTATTACACTTTTGGATACATCAAAATATGTGTAGAGAAACAATATACATAATATAACCAATCCTATGTTTCTTTTGTTTGCCCTAATCAAAATCGTGATTAAAGAAAAAACAACGATCACCAGTGCGGTAAGATTGAGTAACTTCACATTGCTGACGTAGTCAATTGGGTTGTCCCCTATATAGGGTAGTATGCCTAAAATGTTAAAGTTTGAAATGTTGGTCCTGGCCAGTATTTCTTTGGATTGAAAAAACAGTATGTAAAATGAAATCAACCCATAACAAAGAATTGATATTGCCGCCGGCTTAACGTTCCTTTTATTTCGAATCAGCAGTTGCAAACCCATAAATATCATTGGACCAGTTAGAAAATCCACGTATCGACCATATATCAAATAATCTCCTCTAGAGTTTGGATTCGTGATATGGGGTGCCAAGAAAAAAGAACTGACAATCAAAGACAAAATGAAGGATAGGACCGCAAAGATAGACAGAGCGGATACAATCCTGATCTCATTTTCGTCTTTCAAAGCATTTCTCTTTCTAATATTTGCAAACCAAAAAATAATCAATACTGTGGCCAATGCCGCTAAACCAAAAGAAGACGACACGACGGTGTATATAGTACCCAAAGCACCTTTCAAGACCGCCAGATAATGGGCAGAGTCACGATAATTAAACTTTTCGATTGTACTGCTTAGTGTATTGACCACATCATTTTCCTTCCAAAGTTTTTCCAGCAAGTGTTTTTTTACAAGCCGATCCAAGGACAAAAAAACCGCCAAACTTCCAAAAAACAAATAATAATTCACAATTTTTAATCTGGTGATGAAATGATACCCGACAACGCAAATCACCACTGCAACTAATACAGCAATAAACCGACCATGCGTTGCATATCCATACGAAATTACAAACGGCAATAATACACTTAATGCATTTCGTTTCTTGGTGTTTTCTTCCCCTAGAACAACAAGTTCGGCAAGAATCCAAATACAGAACCAAGGCAATATGGCCATCATTGTCTCATTGACGGCCCATTTAGAATAAATTAATGCGAATGGGTATAAAGATGTGACCATCGTTAACAAAAAGTTTTTTCCGGGATTCCAAACATAAAAAAATTTTTTGTTAAGATGAAAAACAACAATGGGAATAAGGCTGACAATTAATGAATTAAAGACGATCAAAGCAGTATAAAGTGAATACGGATTTTTGATCAACATAAAGAATGGAACATAGAGTAATGAAAGGCCGTAACCATAATAGCCAAACCGAGAAACCAATGACGACCAGTCATTACCAATAATATAAGCGCTTATTGCAAGAACGCCAAATTCATCTGTTGTCATATGGAGCATTTTCAATTTGAAGGCGACAATCAAATTAAACAAAAAAACAAAAAGAAATGCAGAAGTAATAGCAATGGCATTCTCTTTCTTATTCATCCCAATGGGCTCCTTATTGCTTTAAATATGAAAGTGTGTACGCCAAATTGAAAATATCCATTTCTGCTTTATTGATAGTTATATGTTTCATCAACCCATATAGTAGATCTTCACTAATCAGTTGTTTTTTCATCCTTTTCTCATTGAGCGCTTCCTGATACATCTCTCCAACACGATTAATGTTCAATTGTACCTGAGCATATTCTCTGGCTTTTTTTTCTATTGTCATTTTTTTCCCGTGGTCTTCCAGTAATTTTCTAGTCTCGTTCATTATCAGCTCGGCTTCTTTTCCCGCACTCAATGTTTCGGGAGATGGCAATTTTATGCAACAATCATCCGGAATTTCTGAGAAGCTGCCCAGGTCGTTGACAATAACGCACTTTCCTTTGGCCAATGCTCTCATCAAACTTCCGGACGATTCGCCGTTATAGGGATATCTCAAATTGAAACACAGATCGGCGGCATCCAAGTAATCCTCAAATGTTTCCAGATCGACAAAACCGGTAACCACAACTTTGTCAGACAAATGGTTCTGCTTTATATACTGATTCAATTCTTCTTCGAAAAACGAAGCCGGTTTGCCGACCAAGTACAACTTCAACCGATCATCCGTTTTCGACAACTCATGAAATGCCTTGACGATCGGCATGATTCGTTTCGTGGGATGTATGTGGCCAAAGGCAGCCAACACGATGCAACCCGGCGCAATGTTCAGCTTGTCGCGAACAAATTGCCGGTCCCGAAGGTCTTGGATTTGAACATAGTGCGGAATCGTTGAGACATTGAATCCAATATCCCGTTGCAGCAATTGTTTCTTCGCAAAATCGCTGTGGACGATAATTTTCTGTACGTATTTTGTTACAAACCCATTGCACGGCATTTCAAAAATTTTCGGACCAGACCTTCCTGCATTAAGATCCGCTATATAGCCATTCACAAGCTTTTCATCGTAATCTTCGCAGAGGAATCGACGATACAGTTTCCAATCTCCGCTCCTGTTCGCCATAAAATGCAGCATGCCATGCAGATTTACATCGTGCAGAACGAGAACGCCCTTCTGGCCGGCGCACTCCCGAATGTATGGGATCATGTATATGTGGTACTCACTGTTGCCCATTTGAAACACATACTGATCATATTGGTCTTTCATTCGCGGAAACTTGTCATGAACAAAAATGCGCATGTTCCCTTGCAGCTCGTATGCCGGGGTATAGTGCCGGTCAACAAAAATGTCGATATCATAATCCCCCGAAAGCTTGCGAAGGATATCCGCACTATAATCCGCAATTCCGGATTCAAGGGGCGGCAGGGGCGTGAAAAATGCGATTCTTTTCTTTGCTGACGACTTTACCTTTTCCACCGTCAATTTTGCAGCTTCGAGATTATCCACGCTGCTAAAAGCATCCAGCGTTTTTTTCGCAACAAGATCCCAATTGAATTGATGGGCACGTTCCAATCCCCGACGGATCAACGCATCCCTGTCTGAAGTTTCCAGGATCTCGATCAGTCCCCGCGCAATTTCTTCCGTCTTGAAGGGATCCACCAATAACGCCGAATGCTTTGCAATCTCACCCAAACTGGAGTTGCTTGAAGTCAGAACCGGCGTCCCGCATGCCATGGCCTCCACCACCGGCAACCCGAATCCTTCGTAGAGGGACGGGAAAGCCACGACATGGGCAGCATTGTACAATTTGATCAAATCATCCTGCGGCACGTAATTCGTAAAGACAACCTTATGGCCCACATGATGCTTCCTGGCCAGTCCGGTATATCGTTCAATCGAAGCCTTGCTCAGCTTACACACGACAACCAGCTGGTACTTTTCAAGCAAATGTTCAGGCAGCTTTGCAAAGGCTTCAATCATTCCCGCAATATTTTTTCGTTCATCGTCTCCGGCGGGACACATGATGAATGATTGCTCGATGCCATAGCGTCTTTTCAGATCGTTCAGTTCACCATCCGATAGATGGACTTGCCGAAAACACTCGTCCACTCCGGCATAAATGACATCGATTTTGCCGGGATTGACACGAAAATGCTGCACAAAATCGTCTTTTGTGCTTTGGGAAATGGCCAGTATTTTGTCCGACCGTTTGACCAGCTCCACCCAGCCAAGATACTTTTTCAGAAATGCCTTGTCGGCCAAATATCGTTCCTTGAAAATATAAGGTATGATGTCATACAACGTGGAAAACAACTTCGCCTTTCCGAACCATTCCGGCTCGTAATGAATATGGTCATCAAACGGGGACGTCAAGTAGTAAATGTCGATGTTGTTTTCTTCGACAAATTTTTTGATCAATTCCCCAAAAACATGCCTGAAATTTTTGTCTCTGCTCAAAAAGTTGTCAGGGCCCAGATAAAAGTAATGTTCCGAGACGTTGTCGGAATAACCCAGCATGTCTTTCAAACTGGTGTTTTCGTAGAAGTTCATCAAGAAATATCGGTTCGTCTTGTCCAGCTGGAACAGCGCCTTCAATTGATTGGTTGCGTAATTGCCGATTCCTCGGTTTTTCGAATCGGGCCCCAGGATGGCCAGCACATCAATGGCGATATTCATGTTGCGGGATCACGCCTTTCCCTCAAGTAGCGTTCGGTCCAGAAAAATGGAATTGATTCCCGTGAACGCATATTCATCGTATCCCTGGCTTTCCAGGAACGCCTTGATTTCCTCGTTTTTCGAGCGATAATTCAGCTTCGTATCGTAGCCGATCATTTCTGCCACAATGAACTTGGGACGGTATTTCTCAAAATCGATGCTGCGGAGGATCTCCAGTTCATTTCCCTCGATGTCGATGGACAGGATGGTGGGCGGATGGCCCAGATACTGTTCGACCAGATCGTTGTAAGAAATGGTCTCAACTTGTACTTGGTCCATGATTTTCAGCCCGGGATTGATCTCCATGTATTTTTTGGCTGTTTCATGTCTTAGCGTACTTAATCCATCGCCGCTCAAAATGTAAAAATCGACGAAATTCCCCGTTTCTGCCGCAATGCATCGGTTCAGCACAATGTCCTGGTTTCTGTAAAATTTCAATTCTGGAATCAGTTGCGGGTTGGCTTCCACCAAAACGCCCCGCCCGCCCATTTTGTAGAAAAAGTATGTGTTGTTCATTTCTTTGGCATGGTTGGCCCCGAGGTCGACATACGTAACCGACTCAAATGGAATGCCGAGAACATGCAGCAGGTAACAGAGAATGCTGTCCTCTCCGGACTGTGAATAGGTCTCTTTTTCGAATATGCTCTTCTCTGCATCCAGATTCAGTTGCAGAGCGGCCTCGAATTTGTTCAATTTCTCTTCTAGCTCGCTGAATTTGCCGGCAAGCAGGTTCTGGGCTTCCTGCACTTGCTTTTCCAGCATGTCGAGCTTCACGTCGTGCTGCTCTAGTTGTTCCTGTAACTGCTTCTTCAGCATGTCGAGCTTCACGTCGTGCTGCTCTAGTTGTTCCTGTAACTGCTTCTTCAGCATGTCGAGCTTCACGTCGTGCTGCTCTAGTTGTTCCTGTAACTGCTTCTTCAGCATGTCGAGCTTCACGTCGTGCTGCTCTGATTGTTCCTGTAACTGCTTCTTCAGCGCTTCAATCTTTTCATGATCCCGGACCGCCAATTCGGTTAACCGGCCAATGGCGGGCGTCACCGCATTGTTGAATTCAGTCTGTTGCAAGGCAACCGGGTCGAGATACCATTTCAGGAATTTGCGCACAACCTTTTTTCCCAGCACAATAAACGGACCCAGTACTTTCCGATGGGAAAAGATCGGTCTGTGGGCGAGATTTACCCTGTTTTGATCCATGATACTGATGTATCGTGAAATTTCAGCAAAATGCTCATGAATGCCCGCTGGATCCGATCCTTTTCGATCAACCGTCATTCCTTCTGTATTGCCGTTCATGTTTTTGACCAGTTTCTTGTAGATGACCTCATGTTCCACGCTGGCAAACTTCATGTTTCGATCTCGCCCCTCCATCAAAAGAAGACGGGACCTCCCATTCGCTTTCCAAAGACATAATGCCGACGGCTTTGTCATTGGAAATGACTGTGAAGTCCATGTAATACTTGATAAAGTCCAATGCCCTGTGGTAGCCGTCCACTACCGCGACATTCAATTTGTATCTTCCGGACAACAACGTCAAATGGCGGATTCGAAAACGCACCGTCCCGGTTGGAGGGATCTCTGTCAGTTTCAACCTGCCGATTTCCGTATTGTTCCCGTAGATCAATGTTTGGTCGGCCGTATAAAAACCCATCCCGAAAATGTATTCTTTTTGGGGTTTGTGAACTTTATAGTCGATTTCAATCGTCATCGGCTTTCCGCTTTCCACAATATCCGTGATTTCATTTCGGTCGTTGAGAATTCTTGCAGCAATGATTTCAACCTCTTTGGAGCCCCACCGGACTTCTTCTTCCGGTTCCCCGGCTGCAACCGGCTCCGCCTTTTTTAGATCCGAAGGAGCCGGCTCCGTGTGTTCTGAGGCCTCCTCCGCGTGCTCCGCGGCCTTCTTTGCTTGTTCAAGCTGATATTCCCGTTTCCTGTTTTCCACAAAACGCTGGTTCATGTGCTGCAAGTAAAGGTTGACAATGCGATCGGCTTCTCCCTGATCAACGATTGTGCCTCCGTCCATCCACACGGCCCGATCGCATATTTTTTCAACGGTTCCCATGTCGTGGGTTACGATGACGATTGTCACGCCGCTGTGTTTGAAACTCTCGATCTTTTCCAGGCATTTTTTTTGAAAGTTGGCATCGCCGACGGAGAGAATCTCATCAATGAGCAGAATTTCAGGGTCAACGTGGACGGCAACAGAAAACGCCAACCGCATGTACATGCCCGAAGAATAGGTTCGCACCGGATTTTCGATAAATTCGCCCAGTTCCGAAAACCGGATGATATCATCAATTTTCGCATCAATCTCCTTTTTGCTCATACCGAAAATGGAGGCGTTGATGTAGATATTTTCCCGGCCACTGAATTCCGGATGAAACCCTGCCCCCAATTCGATGAGACTGGACAATCTTCCGTTGACCCGAATTTCCCCTGCGTCAGGCCGCATGATTCTTGCAATCAATTTCAGCAGCGTGCTTTTCCCGCACCCGTTTCGGCCGAGAAGAGCAGTCGTTTCCCCTTTTTTGATCTCCAAATTTACATTTTTGAGTGCGTAAAATCGCGTATACGCATTGCTCCGCAGTTTGAGCAGTTTTTCCTTGAGGAGCAAGGGTTTGTCATGATAGATTTTGAAGGTTTTGCTGACTCCCTTTATCGATATGGCCGTTTGACTGTCCATCGGTCACAATTCCTCCGCAAAAGTCTGTTCGCCGCGTTTGAATACCGAGTAGCCGATCAAGGTGGCGACGGAACCGCAAATAAACGTATAAAGAAGCCAGGGCCAATCCGGCGGGCTGGCATAAAGCAAAACATTCCGGATGCTCGTAATGACCGCGGTCATCGGATTGAAATACAGCAGGGAACCAACCCATTCCGGAAAAGCTTCGACCGGAAAGATGACGGGTGTCAGGTAAAACCATGAAAAAACCACAATGCTCATGATATGCTCGATGTCCCTATATTTCACGTATAGAGCCGAAAAAATCAGGCCAAGCCCGAGAATGAACAAGAACTCGATCAACAGCACCACCGGCAGCCACAGCACATGCCAGGACATCGTCGTGCCGGCAATCAGCAAAACGGGGAACACGATGGACAAGCTGAACAAATAATTCATCAGATTGGTGCAGATGACGGACAACGGAAGAAGCAGCCTTGGAAAGTATATTTTTGTCACGAGGTTGGCGCCACTGACAATGCTTGTGGTGGCGCCGAGCACGGATGAGGAAAAGAAGATCCATGGCAATAGAGCGACAAAAAGAAACAAGGTGTAATTCTCTATATTTACCCGCAAGACATAGGGAAAAACCAATGCATATACGATCAATTGCAGCAGGGGATTGACAAGCGTCCACAAAAATCCGAGAACAGAACCCTTGTAACGGGAACGCAAATCCCTGCGCACCAGATTTGTCAGCATGTTTCTGTAACGCCAAATTTCTTTGAGATCGGCAATCAAAACGAACACTCGTCCTTTGATTTCGATAAGTTGTCTTTCCAATGCATAAAGATGTCCCGCAAACTTTGCATCAACGGGATTGCTGGTTTCCAACCGGTGTCTTTCGTGATTTTTTCGTTTGAGCCGTAATAGACCTTCACTTCATTTGGCCGAAATTTGGTTTTGTCAACCTCAATTGTAACCGCTTTGTCCGTGAAAGTTAAGAACATATCCAGCAAATCCTTGATCACAACGCCCTTCCCCGAGCAGATGTTGTAGATTTCCCCGATTCGTCCGCGTTCCGCCAAAAATCTGTATCCTTCAACAATGTCTCTCACATCGGTGAAATCGCGAGAACTGCTCAGATCACCTACCGTGATGACCGGTTCCCTCAGACCCAGGTCGATCTCGGCAATCTGTTTGCCGAAGTCGCTTGCCACAAATCCGAGGGATTGGCCGGGGCCCAGATGATTGAACGCTCTTACGTGGATCACGTTCAGTTGATGCCGTGACGCGTATTGCATGGCCACATGACACAGCGCCAGTTTCGACACCCCATAGGGATTGAGCGGATTTGCGGGACAAGTTTCATCGATCGGCAAAGACGGTGCTTTCCCGTATTCTTCCGAAGATCCGATTGTCAAAATCACGCAGCGATCCCTGACTGAAGAACGCTTGATCGCTTCCAGCAACTGGATCGCCTCAAGAACATTGGCCCGAAACGTTTCCGCCGCATGATCCCACGAATCCTTGACAGAACTTTGACCTGACAGGTGGAAGATGGCGTCGGGCCGGATGTCGTTCAGCAATGAAACGATTTCGTCCATTTCACCTGATAGATTCAGCTGAACCGGTTCAAAGTTGGGCTCACTGGGAGTATTTTCATGTTTCTGCCTCGACGTTCCCCACACCTGATATCCATGTTCCAGCAGATTCCGCTTCAAATGCTTCCCTGCAAATCCATTGACGCCTGTAACCAGTGCTCGCATGGCTTCTCCCTCGTCATCAGAATGGATAGGAATCGAATGTACAATAGGCCAACAATTGCACGACCCAAAGATTGCTCTTTGGGTCGCTGCAGGCAGGATTGAATTATCGCATGGATTCAACTTCAAATTCAGATGCATCTTGCAGATTGCTGAATGCGTTGTCTGTTCTTCTCCAGATCGCTGTCCACCATCATCCTGACCAGTTCTTCAAAGCTCACTTCCTGCCGCCAGCCGAGTTTCTCTCTGGCTTTCGAGGCATCGCCGATGAGCAGGTCCACTTCCGCCGGGCGGACATACT
>Ga0310822_100780_pt1 | contig 13947 bp, 8 predicted proteins | sample P4_ome_2_FD_201313 | JGI IMG/M metagenome (GOLD analysis project Ga0310822, IMG submission 201313) | Sorghum-adapted microbial communities from Joint BioEnergy Institute, Emeryville, California, United States - P4_Day56_Rep2 | ecosystem: Engineered > Bioreactor > SSF (Solid state fermentation) >... | reverse complement strand
TACCCTTGTAACATCAAGCGGAACGCCACTTTCTCCTTGCAACGTTACGCCCATTTTATTTGCGTCCAGCTCTCCGGTATCAAAATACTCCCACTCCTGATTGATACGTGCATAGAAATCCCACATGGTACCACGCTTTACCACCCGCCATCGGGAGTAATCACCGCGGCTTGTATCCATACTCTCCAAAAATTCCAGACACTCATCCGGTGATTTCCAAATGACGATTCCACCTACATCTTCTGCTTCTACCGGGCTGTAACTCGCCTCTACTTCAAATACCAACTCATATTCATTTACGGGCAAATCAAGTAACATCATCGTACCTGCTTGGCTGTGAGACAGTCTCACTACGTCTGTATGAAGACGTACCGCTGATGGAACGCTACATATCCAGTTATTTTTCATCGTTTGAAACTTGTCGTCGAAAACTAGACCACTTCTATATTTGTAAAGCATCTGCTCACCTACTTACACATATAAATTTTTCCAAAAAACAAGTGACGATCTACTTGTCCGTATCGTACAATAGGACTAACATAAACATATCTTGGAAAAAGGGGAGAGGAAAATGAAAAAACTAATCGTTGCCTCAACGGCAGCGGCTACTTTGTTGTTGTCTCCTATTGTGGTGTTAGCAAATGATAGTATTGCAGAAATTAAGGCGATGGCCGAACGTGCAGGACTGAAAGTAATTGAGACTGATCGACAACTTGTTATCGATAAGCCAGTTGCACCACCAAAAACAGAAACACAGCAGCCTACGCAACCATCCACACCACCGAAAAATCCCACACATAATGAAAACCAACAAGAAACGCCCACCAAAAATGAACAAATTCAATTATCTCTCGGCGTAGAAACAAAAATAAAAAATAAAGTACCAGAGAATAGACTAGATATTGCGGCTGTATATATAACTCCTGGACATGAACCAGGTTGGAAATCATACAGAAGTGAGCGTATTACAAATAAGGTAACTTTTAAATCAGGGAAAGATGCTCCATTTACAATACAAGATAAAAATAAAGTTGTTCCGATTCGCGACGGGCAGGGAACTTTATTTGTGACTTATCAAGGAAAAACGGTAGAATTCAAAGTTGAAATCTGGGGGTTCAGAAAAGCAAATGGTGTACCTACCTCCAAAGTATCAATAGTCAATAAATTAGTTACTTTTGAAGGATAGTAACTACTACTTCGAGAATAGGGAAGGAACCTTATCATCCCTTCCCTTCATTTTTTTTGCATTATTGCGGTTGTAGCTTAATGTCTAAATTACCCTTAAAATCATTTGAATAAATCGGTAGTGGAATAGTGTTTGGGGAAGATGTACGTTCGCTAATAATATCAATACGCTTATCTGGGTGAATCAGAATATCACATACTGGCAATACACATCCTCCTGTTGCTCCTGCTTGATATAACCACTCCGGCTGAATCACAATACTTTTCACAATCGTATTCGTATTTTTATCAATAATCTCCAGTTCGATTTTTCGTCCCTGATGCTCTACCAAATACATTACATTCTCCGCAGAGGCATAATTACTTGGAGCCGCATAATTCCCCACTCCAACAGTCAGTATCTTTCCATAGTTCCCTTTTATCGTGATAGTCTCTAACAATGTTTCCCAAACATGACGCACATCCTGTCCTGTCCTGTGGTTCGTCCGGTTATCTTTAATCAAACTCATTCGCAACCAATCATCAATTTCAACCACTCTCGCCCCTAGTTCTGTTGATGTCGTGTAATCCAGATAAGTGGCTCGATTGTACACATATTTCCCGTCCTTCTTCTCCGCCGACACTGCCCACAAATCAAGATCCACAAACGGATATTGTGGGTCTGCCCTTTCATCTGGCACTGTCCATCTTAAGTTAATGGCAATATCATAATCTCCCCCAGGTTGTCCGTCTATTGGCGGATTCTCCTGCACCTCACACTTTACATCAAACCCGAACGTAATTTGTCCTTTTTTGTCCTTATCTGTGCTATTGTCCATCGTTGCACTCAGCATATGCGGCGTTTTTTCTTCTACATCTTCGAATCCTGGATAAGTATGTGCTTCAGACCAAGGGACATCAATGATGGCTGCTCCTTCTTGTCCAATCACATGCACCCACGGCCATTTTTTACCGCCAGACAATTCGATGTATCCCCCCATAATATCTAAAGGCTCTGAATTTCCATTTCTCCTGAATGCAGCAACCACTTCTCCCGATGCCGCTTTATATAACTTTACCTGAAACTTATAGATAGATGTTGATTGAAAACGATCAAAGTCCTGCCAGTTACCAACTTCTGTTATTTCATACACTTCTACTGTCTCAACACCGTACTGATTAATACCTTTTTCTGCAAACACAAATTTCTTCACGTGACAAGCAGGAGATTCAGTATTGTTTTTAGAAAGTAACACAAGACGGCAGGGATTGTAATCGGTTGAAAAAAACAGATAGCGTAAAATGACTGTTGCTTCGCCACTTAAAGAAATTTCGATGCCATTATACTTGGATGGCTTTAATACATCCCTGTTGAAGAATTTCTTTGTTCCCAAATATAATTCCACTCGTGGACCGTATGCCTGAAGCATTGTAACTGTATTAAATTGGCTAGGCTTAATCGGCAACTTAATGCCATTCAATGTCACAGCATTAGCGCTGAATCGAAAAATAGCTTCATATTCGCCATTCCCGATTCTAATCGATGCTCCTCCCTCCCCAATCATAAACTTACCATTAAATTCGATAGCGAAAAGTCGATCGGTACGAAAAATGTCTTTTATTTCATACTTAATCGATCCGCATACTTTCGAGTTCCAATACCAGTGACACCACGTTCGTAAAATAAGATTCTTTTTATCGTCTACTCCGACATAACTTGGCTGTGTTTGTTTTAACGTAAATGGCGGATCTTCCTTTTCTAACAACTGTCCCCCACCATACATATAGTCCCAACGCATGTCTATCATCCCCTATCTGCTTTTCTTCCAATCCCAGTTACTCCAAAAATACGGCTTACCCATAATCAACCAAACTCTTGGTTTCTTCTCTCCAGGTTTTGGCTCAGGATCACCGGGATCTGGATCGGGATTACCAGGCTCTAAGTCAGATTTCTTCCCTTCACCAAGTATCCAAATCTTTATCTTGTCGTATCCAAGACTGGATGAAGGAAACTCAATCTCTCTCGCATCAATCCAGCCCATTTCAGCCACCTCTAGCGGTGTTTCTTCGGCATCCAACCACAATAAACCTAAGTGGTACTCATCCAGCGTAAAGTCAAACGGAACAGTATCTACTATATCTCCCTCAAAAAGAACACTATCTACAAACGTTTTAATAACCTGGTGAAGATCAGATTCAATTATTCCTACTGACCACATCTTATCTACTTGTTTAGTTAGCTGCTCTATTGCAGGTAACTCTGTAATCTCCACAGCATGCACATCATCAGATAACCATGTATCAAGTACAGTCGCATGACTTGTAACATAATCTTCTCGCTTAATGGAGTCAAATGTTGTACTATGTTCGACTTGTATCGAACCTTTTTTTATTAAATCAAACGTTGTGCTGTGTTTACCTTGCAACGAATCTTCTTTCATCGAATCGATAAGGTAACTATGCTTCGCATCATCTTTCACATCAGACAACCCATCAACAGGTAGCATACCTCCATTTTCATTCGATCCCCTTTCGAATGAATCTAATATTTCAGCATTTATGCCGCATTCATCATTATTGATAATTACATCAAATAGTTGTGACTGTATGCTTACTTGCTTTATCTGCGTCATCATACTATCAAACAAAGAAGTGATTTGACTTGAATCCAAAACGTTAGATACACCAAGAAAATCAAATTGAGCCTTTCCTTGATTCTGTTCAAACAACATCGTTGCAGCAGGGAGACCGAATGATGCTGATGCGGGTTCATGAAAGGCACTTGGTAATGACATGCGGTACGATATTACTACATTCTTATTCCCTATTGACTCTATTTCCTGTTCTATTCCCTTGGCGTTTTGTTCGCTCTTATCTTTCAGGGCAATCATTACTTTTTTATCCCCCGTGAACAACTCAGTATCCAATGCATCAAATGTATAATCTTTATCAACTCTGTTGTCTTGTGCCATATCACTAACTACATCCACAATTTCAATAGCATCCGTTCGTGTCTGTACCATATCATGAATTCGATGATTTGGCTGTATAACTTCTACATGTAGCATCGAGTTATCTACTATAGCCTTATTTCTTACTTCCTCTGCGCCTTCTTGCTCCCCAACCATTTCATGATGTACGTTAGCTTCCTCTTGATCACTTGGTTGAATGGCAAATGTAATAACAGAGGTTCCATCCTCTAGGCTATGTACACTACCTTCAACTTCTTTTTGTAGAGTGAATTGCTGCTGCTTGGTATCAATAGCTTCAATCTGTTGTCCTATATGAACTTCGGATTGATAGGATGTTGCAGAATCTATGGACGTGTGATCCGTAAAGGTTACTTTATTTTTATTTTCGTTTGAATCAAGTACTGTAGCTTCTAAAGCAATAATAGGACTTTCGACAATAGACTCCAATGTTTCACCCTTATCGCTTACTTCTTCCGTTCCCTTTTGCATAGAATCGATTATTGTTACTATTTTTCCTTGTGTTTGTTGAGAACCAAAGGAATCAATGAGCGTATGATCCTTATAAACCTGTTCCGTCGTATTGGAATCAGCAAGGATGACGTTTTGTTCCACCGTCTTATGTTTACTTTCTACTATTAAATCTAATAATATAGGTTCTACAGAAGTCGCATCCCTTCTCGTCTCTATAGATAGCTTCTCAACCGCTATTCCTGAACCTACTTTATCCTCGTGCCACCCATATGTTTCATTTTTTATCCGTCCATTATCCTCAAAATATGGCTCTATGGCATGCTTAAAACGCGCATCTCCGCTACCCATTTTGTCTATAGATGCTTCAATATCCGTATAAAAAGTACCTGCCAAAAATTTAGGTGATTCGTTCGCATGCAGCATTAATTTTTCAAATTCAGTATTATTACTGACGACTGAATCCATTACATCTTTGCTTGCTTTTACTTCATTTTCTTTCGCTGTAATAGCGAATGGAATGGTCAACTTTCCGTCTACCTGAGCGTGAACAAGAAAAGCATCCCTTGTATCGTCCTTTCCCCCGCTATCCCCTTCAACCGTACTGCCTGATATATCTGTTCTTATTCCTTCATATTCACGCTCTATCGCCCCATCGCTCTCTGAAAACAAATGACCTTCCGCGCCATCTGATACAACAATCAAAGTTACGGGCATTGTATTCAAGCTCGTCACCTGTTTCTCATTCGCATTTACTTCGATATTCGTCTTGCCTGTAAAAACATCCTCATATGAGAGCATATTCAATATAGTTGCGCGGCTTTCTTCTTCACCATATAACATTGTCTCTCCTATATCCTTATCTTGATCTAATTGGTGTACTTTGTTACTTTGATACCCTGTATTTAAGCCTAAGGTGAAATCGGCAGGTCTACTTACCACACCATCTTTTTCAACATAGAAATTAGCTGAATTCCCTTCTTGTAATTGATATATTTCTTGCTCACTTACCCTAGCTAAACGGGCGTTGTTCATTAAAACATGCAGTATTCGTTCTTTTTGGATCTGCTCTTCCTTCATCTTCTGACCAAAAGCAGCCATTTCTGCACTGTCCACTATTCTATTTAACATCCCTGTATCCAAATCACGTCTAGTTAAAAAGTTAGTCTCCTGCTGCATACCTTCTTTGTCGTGCGATATCATACTTATTATTTCTCGCATAGTTACTTGCATATCTTGGCTAGGAATCAACATATCCGGCTTGTTTGGCATCTCTGCCTTCTCTATGTTGCACTTACTGATGGTGATAAGAGGGAGATGACCATCTATTTTTCTATTTTCCTGCATCCAAAATATAGATGGCAGCATTCCTACATTAGCACTAGGAGTTTTTGAATCATGCATATCAAATAAAATTCCATTGCGTCTATCCCATTTATGTACATCCAACAATTGTTTTTCTAAACCGTTCTTTTCCATACGAATTGCACTATCTTGCACCTGTTTCAAAAAAGCTTCTTCGTATTTTTTGTAAGCATTGGCAGGAATCAAACTTACAGGCTGAATCCCATTTTTATACTCAACAGGCACGAAAGAAGTGCTCTTGTGTAAATCTCCTTCTTGAAATTCTTTTTTCTCTCCGCTTACTTCTTTCACTTGTTCCCATCCGTGCGTTATTCTTCTTCTCGTATCTGGTCCGTCTTCAAATATAGCCGTGCATGCTTCTTGGTCTTTAGAGGAAATATGAATATCCTTGCTTACAATCCCTTCGCGTGTAGACACACTTTTAATAGGAATGCCATCAGAAATAACTCCATCCAGAATAAGTTCGGGGAACTGGGCATGATTTATTTCATGCTCTATCATGCGCTTCGCTCTTTTCCGCACTTTCATCCTTGAATCCAACATTTCAGATATTTTTGACCTTTTCCGTTTCACTGTGGTATACATTTTTTTATTCTCTATCGCTTCATATCGATTGTTTATATCCACTTCGACTTTGTAGCTTTCTGCTCCACCCACTAGCGGGGTAAATTGAATGAGGTATGATAACTGGATTAAAGAAAAAGGAGAAGCCTGGAAAAGATATTGTTTTTTCTTTTGCACTGACTTCCCCTCCTATATCATGACGTTGGTGTAAATTTCGTATTCGATTTTAGCAATCCCCACCCAATTGGAGCGTATGGCGTTACATCTGGCAGACGGAACGGTGTAATTGGTGTCGTTGGCAGGTTAAATACATATGTCTGTTCGAACTGGTAATCCGCATACAGAACTTGTCCTTTTTTCGGTATTTTCTCTTTCCTAATGATCTTTACCATTTTCTGTTCTTTATCCTTATTCGGATTCGGAGAACCATCCGGCTTCAATCCTTCTTCTTCATAAATGATGTATTCATCTTCCAGAACGTCGATACATTGATCCTGCCCCGGCATCGTGCCCAGTCGCAATTTTAATGTCCCATCTTTCGGCGCATGACGAAGATGGAAAACATCCGTTATACCGTCTCCAATACTGATCATCTCGTTGTGCACATCTTCGACAATTTCGACTTCTTCACTCTGCCCAATGTTTTTAGGATGAACGGCATACACTTCATCCAATACGCCAATTGTTCCGTCATTGCAGTGCGCAATAGCCATAGGAGAGACATGGTATCTATCGGTATAGGCAGATGGGTTATATTTGTGCTCTGGATCTGGAGCTGCCTTATCATCAAACGTAATAAATTGAAGAACATGCCGCTGATAATTTGCTCCACCAATCGTTCGATGAAGCATGACACTATCATTACCATTTGATCCCCACGCACCATGATCCAATACGCCTGCTTGTTCTTTAATTACTTTGACAGTCGGGGCATTATCACGTTTAGATAGTTTATCTGGCGTTAACCCTGCCGATTGTGATGTCACCCTCACCTCGTCTTTTTCCGTTGTTCCCGAAATCAACACGCTGTTCAGCTGTGGCCATTTCCCCATCGTGATGAGTTTACCGATATAGAGTGGCACAAAGAAGGCTTTTTCCGGTCCCGGCGCAGGGTCAACACGCAGATTCAGCGCAATACGATTCTTTGTAATATTTCCCCATATCGTAATTTCAGTATCACGTCCCCACCCAGCTTCGTATTTATCGATATATGTAGCGGTGGATGGAAACGAGGGGTTAAGGATACGTATAAAATACATCGAATCCGGGTCATCGGGGTCGTCCATTAAGAAGGAATTTAAAATGGCTTCAAATGTTTCGTATCCGTTATCTGGATTAAATGCCTGTGCAGCCTTTAAATCGACATCATAACGATGCGACTGTTTAGGATTGAACATTACCTCTTCAAAATTCTTTTGAGTCGCTTTATCTACCCTTTTCAAAATTACTTCATCAAACAGGAAGAACAATGTTTTACGCGGAACATCTGGTGCATCGGGGTGAATCCCATATGTCACCTTATAATTTTCTGTTCCAGACACAATGGTAATAATCCCGCGCTTCCCGTCTTCTTCATTTTCTATACTGTATTCATTCGGATTAAGAGGAACCCCCGCGTCATTAAACACTTTGACATACGGCGTAGTTATTGGATAGACAGGCAGAAAAAATTTATCAACCAATGGGGTATCCGTATTATCTATCGCTCTTGTAATAGTTCCTAACGGAGAGGTATGGGAAATAATCTCTTCCCCACCCAGCGCAGGCAAATCTTCTCTTCCATGCGACTGAACCATTCCAAAATGACGAATCACTCCATCCGATCCGGTTGAACGGAAGAAAAGAATCCTAGCATAATCTTTTGACTTCACATTCGGCTGTGAATCAAAATGAATTTTATAACGGAAAATCGTCTCCCATCCCCAATCATTGAACAACTTTTCTAGGCTTTCTGGAAGAAGTTGTACTAGAAACTTCTCTTTTACAAACATCTTTTACTCACCCCGCTCTTTTTCTATTCCGTATCCTTAATTCCTACCCCAACAGGTCTAAAAGGTGTCCCTGGCCGGGCTGTAAGTGGAGATAATCCATCGAACACATGCATTTTAAAGTAATCATATTTATTCCCTGAAGTAGTCGCTGCACATGGTTCTTTCTCTAATCGAATCCTGGCCGCCACTTTTCCAATCGGAACAAATCCAATTGCATGACGAAGCGCCCCGCGCTTCCCTGATTCGGGATGGTCGATATAAATCTTAGAAACATGGGCGCGTTCTGTATATCGCGAAGGTGTATGTTCGTAGTTATAAGCTGGATTCATATGATTCTGCCATGCTCGCGGATAGTCACGTTCAAATTCTCCACTAAATTCCGTGCTGTACTTTCCGGTACGTTTCGGTGGCATATCATTCGGCACTGCATCCCATGAAAGGTAATATCCTTCATACCTTCCGCCCGCTTTATCTTTTCGAACAATGCAATTATTTATGCCATTACCAGGATGGCGGGTGTAGTTTTTGAGAATAGGAAACATCGGTGGTGTCACATATTGTTTATCATAATTGTCAAAATCATATTTAGAGATATTCTCAAATTGAGCGATTGAGCTTTTTCCTACTTGGGGCATCGTCCCTGCGAATAAGACAGTAACTTCTCCTAGTGGCTCGGAATCTACTTTATTTCCTGTCTCATCCTCTTTTTTCAACGGCTCAAATGCCCCGAAGTAAAGTGGAATCTTCGGCACAACATTATCTTCCCAGGCTGGTGTGTTATCCGCCTGCAACGAGAAGAACATACTGTAATTGTCGATAAATCCTGTAAGTCGAATCTCCGAATCATACCACCAGTTTGTTTTCGTATCCTCTACTTTATAGGAAGGGTTATATCTGCGCTCAAGCGGTAATTCCGCCCACCGCAGCACCGCTTTTACAATTGGCGACTGCACACAATAGGTTTCCGGCTCTTGAATAATAAAATCAGCATTCTCGTTGTATTTTGTTTTCCACACTTCGATATCAACCGCTGCGTTATTCATGGTTCGGCGGTCCACTTCATCTACCGTTCCGTATCTCCAGTTATCCCACGGCATAATGCGCCATTCGCCGTCCTGAATGGATGGCATATACTCACAAGTGTAAAAGTACAGGGTAGAAGCATCATAGAACTTCGTTACTTTCGGCGGATCGTCTGTCGGTGAAGGCTCTAGTTTATCAATCTTTTCTTGAATCAGTTCTAAAAATGCTGCTGTTTCTGCACTTTGCTGATCATTTTTGGGTAACTTCCCATCCTTTTTTAGCTGTTCATACTCTAGACATAGCGATCCAACCACTACTACCCCAAAGAAAGCTTTTGGAAGATTTTCGTTTTTAAATACATAGTGTCTTGCCACAGCTACATCAACAAGCGATTGCGGCTCCGGCACAGAGTCAGGTTTCATTTGTAAAATCTCTTCGTGCAAAGCGGACGAATCATACACTGCTTTATAAAATACCCTTTCAATCTCCCATGTGCTATCTGTGTATCCTGTGATTAGATTAGCAAACCTCTCCTGAAAATATGGCTCTTTCAACCTTTGATCTTCTTGCAATATGCTTGTATCAATATGCGGCATACATATCCTCTCCTTACATAGTCATATCACTTCGCGAAACAAAGCTCTTTCCTTTTTTCAACAATCCCGCTCCTGCAAACTTTCCATTTATAGGATCAAGCGGTCCACATCGATACCTCCTATATTTTGCAACAAATGGGGAAGTAGGGGCATCTATAACACGATACTCATATATCCCCCGATCAAATAGAGACTCGCCGCAATGAATATCTGTCACTAAGTTGTACTCATTCGTCATAGATACAGTAGATGATATAGCTACAACATCAGGTAAGTATCCATACACCCCCTTATCTTTTTCAAAAATGTAATAAGGTGACGTTTGTACATAATCATCGTACTTCGAAGGATTTGCCTCGAAATGATAGGAGTAAGCCTCGTGATAAATTAACTTCCGATATTCATTGAATTCAATTGTATTGTAGGGAGGTGCTGTATCCGGTATAGCGCCTTCCATCAAATAATGCGCTTTATAATAATACCCTTCAATATCTTTTCTAACGATGATATTATTCACCCCATCCCCACGATCCGGCTTAAAAACATACCCTCCCGGAACAACGGGTAAATCAGTCTCCCTCTTACAGGATCCAGTAAACAAAGCCACATTTCCATTAAAATTACTGGGAAGTTTCTCTTTACTTTGCAAAACAAAATGCCCAAAGAATAACGGCACATATGGAAAATGCATTCCGGTCCATAGTGGGGATGTATCATATTGAATCACAACAAAAAAATGTAAATCCGAGCAATTCCCAACCACCCGCATCTGACTATCTGGCCACCAATTCGTTTTGGTATCTACTACCTTATATGCCCTATTATACGTTTGAACAGTTTGAATCCTTTCAATATCCCGGTACTGGATTTTAGGAATGTAGGACTGTCTCCGCCCACCCAATTTCTTCGCATCCAAAGCCTGAACAAGCAAATCATGCGATTGAATAAGAATTACATTTTCTTCGACATGAACGAGTTCATCCAACATATAACAATACCAATCGAAATCGTGCCTTACCGTTCTCGCACAAATCTTTTTCAGTTGCTTTACATCCGTACTTCCTTGTACCGTCTTCGGTATCGTTATCATTTCTTTTCCGGTAAACGCCAATCCACCCAATGCCCCTGCCACATTCTCAAAAATATAGTGATGGGCAACCTGAATCTCCGCTTCTTCAGGTGGATCTTCTACGTCAAAATCAAAGACAGCCTGACAAAAGACATGCACTTTCCATCCAAACGGAATGAGTCGTTCTGCCAACTTATCCGCAAAATCTTTGTCCTCTGCATAAAAATCAATCCATCTCTCCATAACGTCTCCTAATCGATCAAAAACTGATAATTGAACCAGACTTCTTTTGGCTCACCACTCTGATTGTCAAAAATAAACTTCATTTCATCTCCTGCGCTAAGCGGCTTTACTACCATAAGGTACATGCCTTCAGGTAAATCTTTTGTATAAATTGTTTCTATAAAACGTTCCCCATTGATTTCTACATTCCAGTTATCATCCGGATTGTACTTACTGGCTCCGACCGCTACACATAGTAGTTCTGCATCCATTGGAGGTTCATAAGTCATTTCACAGACTTCCTCAATGCCTGGAACAGAAAGATTGAAACCTTTGATAAAAGGACGCATCTTAGAAGGAAAGAACGGCCAATCTAAACGCCCACCTGCGACATGCGATACAGCAAACGGACTGGACATATGATTAATCTTCTTCATCATTTTCGCCCCCCTCGTACTCTTCGTCCTCCACATATTCTGGATCGTATAGACACTCAACTTCTGTTCTTTCTAGCTCGTTTCGCTCTCTACCATAATGCAAGGTGATATGATACAATAACAGCAATTCTCCTTCATCATCCGTTAGACTTGCTGTTACCGCGTTTAATCTCCATTTGTCCTGTGAAGAAGTGGCATTATCCCCATAAATAAGTCCTACTTCAACCACATATCCCGTCTCATAGGTTTGAATCACGCGTGTCAAAAATGTTTTCGACCAGTCATCAGGATGATTCCGAATTAACTCAATCGAAGGAATTCCTGTAAACGGATCAAAATCATCATTGGTTTCTCGCTCGCTTTCGATAATGCCACCTGATGAGTTTTGCACTCCTGCTTTAATTAAATCCAGAATTGGATAAATAAGATAATCATTGACAACACCGGACATGCGCTCCACCTCACTCGTAGAATAGTCAAAAAAGCAGACGCTCGTTTACGCCTGCTTTGGTTCAGTCGAAATCATATGCACACTTTTATTTGTAATCATCTCGCTCGTTTCCATCCATGTTAGATCCAGCGTCTGCATAAATTCTCCACTTTCTTTGAACACAGTATGGATTCCTTTGATAGTGAATTCCCCACGTGTACATGTCCGTAAATCAGAAATATGAATACAGTCCAGCACATCAAGATGTGGGTGGGCTGGGACCGAGACTTGTAGGGTCCGGCACATACGTTTCATATCCCAAAATATCCGCCGTGCTACTTCATCCTTTTGCTCATCCGTTTTTGCCCACGGAACCTCCACTACCGCACTACGAATCTCCCCTTTAAGTTCAAGTAACAATTCAGGATCAATGCAATGTCGGGCTTTTCCTTCTTCATCATCACCAACCACAATGACATGCGAACGAGCGCGTGAATAGTCGATAGATGAGTTTACGATGCACAGATTTTCGGTATCAGAAAATCGTTCAACTACTGGCGAATCGTACTCAACCGGCTCTGCTCTAAACGTTCCGTAACGGTCGCACCATGTCCGGTAATTCGTATCCTTCGTAATTTCTCGGATGCACTCGTTCACTTTATGTTTGAAAGCTGCAAATGTAATGGGGAGTTGATACAATCCGTTTTTCCAGCCGTCAATCGTCTTGATATTGGAAAGCGGTACTTCCGAAAACGTGTATTCTCCGTTTTCTGCCGGGTTTGCTTTGACCACCATTCGCTTTTCCGGTTTTACATCGATATAGTATGTTTCTTCGATGATGGAATCCGGATACAATCGATCTTCATATTGACTTCTCCAACCGACAAGGCCGCCTACACGAATCAAGTCTTGTAGAATAGCAGACTTCAACCAGTATGAAGAACTTGCTTCGATCTCATCTCTTGATTTTTCCTGTTTCGGCGTTTGGTTAGGAGGTGGAACCGCATCAGCTTTAAACACCGCTTCTGTGAACTGAGTATCACCTTTCATCTCCTGGTAGAACTGCCATACCTGCGGTGTCCATGTGTTGTCACCATTTTTGTAAGATAACCATAATCGATAAATGTACTCACGATCTACTTGCCCTGTACCGCACACTTTTTTCATTCTTTCGGCTACTGCTTTACATTGCGCTTCAATCCCTTTGTACTTCTCCAATTTCTTGTTCGGTCCCAACACCCCAAATCCACAAATATAATCACCACTTTCTTCCCGACCAGCCCCGGTTGTACCTAACGCCGTTTCTTTTCGTGCAACAGCTAATATGACGATAGGATCTACCTCAAAATGCTTAGCCCATTTTTGAGCGTAGTAGATAATTTTCTTCAACCGTGGCAAGGAATCTACATCCGTCCCATCATTTAACGCAGAAGCAACCGCTGCTATCACCGCGTCACTTGATGAATATCCATACTCCAAATCTTCTGGAATCACTTTTTCGATCAACCGCTTGTACATGTTTCGACAATTTATCGTAATCGTTTCTTCTTCGCTGTTGCTGTCCACTTTATCAACTAATCCAGTAAACATGCGAATCGTATGCGGGCCGTATCCCATATAGATACGAATAGGAGTATTTTCAGACA
>Ga0310822_100776_pt1 | contig 14008 bp, 12 predicted proteins | sample P4_ome_2_FD_201313 | JGI IMG/M metagenome (GOLD analysis project Ga0310822, IMG submission 201313) | Sorghum-adapted microbial communities from Joint BioEnergy Institute, Emeryville, California, United States - P4_Day56_Rep2 | ecosystem: Engineered > Bioreactor > SSF (Solid state fermentation) >... | reverse complement strand
GAGCATGGCCGAGATGATCGAGAGCGTGAGCGGAAGCTGGATCAGGAATGTCGTTCCCTGTCCACGAACAGAGTCGACGCTTACGTTTCCGCCCAGGGACTCAATCTTCGTTTTCACTACGTCGAGCCCGACTCCTCGTCCCGAGATGTCCGAAATGACCTCAGCGGTACTAAAGCCTGACGAGAACAGCAGTTCAAAGATTTGCCTGTCGCTCAAGGAATCTGCGTTAGCCGGATTTACGATGCCCCGTTCAATCGCTTTCTTCAGAACTTTATCTTTGTTAATGCCGGCACCGTCATCTTTTACTTCGATAAACACATGGTTTCCGCTATGGAAGGCACGAAGCTGAATCGTTCCTTCCTCCGGCTTGCCAGCCTGCTTTCGTTGGGCTGGAGATTCCACACCGTGATCGAGCGAATTTCGCAGGAGGTGAACAAGCGGATCGCCAATTTCATCGATGACCGTCCGATCAAGCTCTGTTTCCGCGCCATATATCTCCAGATTTACTTTTTTGTTTAAATCTTTTGCCAGGTCGCGAATCATCCGAGGGAAACGGTTGAATACTTGCTCGACCGGAACCATGCGCATCGTCAGAATGATGTTTTGCAAATCGCCACTGATGCGGCTCATATGCTCAACGGTTTCCTGCAACTCGCTTTTGCCGAGTTCGCGGGCCAGCTGCTCCAAACGCCCACGGTCGATAACCAGCTCACTAAACAGGTTCATCAGGACGTCCAATCTCTCGATGTCTACGCGGATCGTTTTTCCGCCCGCCGTCACTTTTTTCACGGCCGTGTTGTTCTGTGCGGGTCCTTCGGCTTTTTTGACTTCTGCAGGCGCAGCGGCTGCAGCAGCTACCTGCTGCTCTGCTTGCTTGGCTTGCTTTCCTGCTTCCTTCATTTCAACCGGTTCTACGAGCACTTCCTCAATTTCCGAAATATTACTGATTGCTTTTTTCACTTTCTCCAAAGGTTCCATCGTGACAAAGACTACTTCGAAGGAAAGATCAAAGCGCTCGTTTTCCAAATCCTCTACCGCAGGTGTCGATTTGATCACTTCCCCCATCGACTCCAGCTGGTCAAAAACCATATACGCACGGGCTGCTTTCAACAGGCAGTTCTCCTGCAAGGTTACTTTGATCCAGAACAGGTTGTTGCCCGCTTCCTTCGATTGCTTCAAAACCGTAAGAGAAAACTCGTCCAGATCGTACTCGCGGTTGCCGTCTTCGGAGCCGCCAGCAGCGACTTGCTCGACTGACGCAGTTGCTTCCTGGGCTGCCACATTCGCAATGGCAGAAAAATCCCCCGATACGATTGCCCGCAGTTTAGCAACTGGCTGTGACACGTCTGCCGAGCCGTCTCCGCCTTCCATAATATTCATGACCATGCCTTCAATCAGGTCAACGCTTTGGAAAATCACATCCATAATATCGCTGTTGATTTTCAGCTTGTCATTTCGGATTAAATCCAGCACATTTTCCGCTTCATGGGTCAGACTCGCCATATCCTCAAAACCCATTGTCGCCGACATACCTTTTAGCGTATGCGCGGAACGGAATATTTCGTTGACGATCTGAGTGCTTTCCGGATCATTCTCCAAAACGAGCAAGTTCGCATTGATCGCTTGCAGGTGCTCCTTTGACTCTTCAATAAACATGTCCAAATATTGATTCATGTCCATGGGTGTTCCACCTCCCAAAATCAGTGCAGCAGCTTGCAGAGTGTTTCTGCAATTTTGTGTAATGGCACGACATGATCAGCGAGGCCTGCCTGGATGGCCGCACGCGGCATCCCGAACACGACACATGTCGATTCATCCTCGATAATACTCGTTACAGGACCTATTTCCTTCATTTTGATCAGGCCCTTCTTCCCATCATTTCCCATGCCTGTCATGATAATTGCCCATTTGTCTACTTTTGTCAATCGGCTGACAGACTCAAAAAGGATGTCGACAGAAGGACGGTGACCACCTCGGGGCTCTTCCTGATGCAGTTTGGCCTGCAGTCTTCCGTTCGTTTGTACAACTTCAAAATGATAGCCGCCAGGTGCGATGTACGCGGTTCCGGGCTCCAACCATTCTCCGTCTGTTACCTCTGTTACGCGGATCGCACAGAGAGAGTCCAGACGCTGTGCCAGCGATTTTGTAAAACCGGCTGGCATATGCTGCACGATTGCTATCGGAGCAGGGAGCTGACTGGGCAATGCTGTCAGAACAGTTTGCAGTGCTTTGGGGCCTCCGGTTGAAGTTCCCAGCACCACAAGCTTGGCCGAACCGGATGCAGCTCTGTTTACAGGCATTTCAGTCGATGCCTGCCGGGGTGCAAGCACAATGTCTTCCGTGGCCTTGGCTGCGAACAGGAACGGGGAAGCAGTACTCTCTGCATGAAGCTTAAACTTATTCGTTCTTTTCTTGGCTTGAGAGGCAGCTTTCACTCTCTCGATCAGACGATCGCCGACTTTGTGAATATCAAGTGAAATCGGCCCGGATGGCTTTGCAACAAAATCGATGGCTCCGAGCTCAAGCGCTCGAATCGTTGCTTCTGCGCCCTCTCTGGTCAAGCTGCTCAACATCACTACAGGAACAGGACTTTGCTTCATTAGCTGTTCCAAAGCTTCCAAGCCATTCATGATCGGCATTTCGATATCCAGCGTGATTACATCAGGCTTCAGCTTGGCAGCCTTCTCCACGCATTCAAGTCCGTTCTTCGCACGATCAATTACTTCGATTTCAGGGTCGCTTTGCAGGATGTCAGAAATAACCTTACGCATGAATGCCGAATCATCTGTGACGAGAACACGAATAGTACTCATCCGCCATCGCTCCCTTCCGAAGTCTAGTTGTATTATGGGATGAAGCCCTTCAGCTTCTTAAAGAAACCTTTTAAACCTCCTGGTGAACCGGAACCCGCTGCTCCAGCGCTCCCGAGATATGCAGCTACCAGATTTCTGATGCTTTTGGAAGCTTGCGATTGCGGAAAGGCAAGGAAATACGGACGCTGCTGTTTTACAGCCTTTGTGACATGATCGTCATCCATGACATAGCCGAGCTTGCTTATCTCCATATCCAGAAATCGTTTGGCTACCATGCTCAATTTGTCCGCAGTGGCTTGTCCTTCACGATCCGACGTTGCCCGGTTAATGACAAGGCGTACCTTCGTCTGAGGATTGCGGGAGTGAATCATTTTAATTACAGCATACGCATCCGTAATAGCCGGCGGCTCTGGCGTCGTGACCAAAATCACTTCATCCGAAGACAGCATGAATCGCAAAGACTCCTGAGAGATGCCCGCCCCGGTGTCAAAAATAATCGTATCGGCGTAGCCGTGAAGCGGTTCCAGCTTTTGAAACAGGATATCCAGCTTGTGGTTGTCGAGCTGAAGAATTTGGGTAAACCCTGAACCTCCCGCGATAAATTCCAAATTTCCGGGTCCTGTCTCCATGATGTCCCAGACTGTTGCCTCTTGATCGATCAAATGCAGCAGGTGACGCTTTGGCGTAATTCCCATCAGTACATCCAGGTTTGCAAGTCCCAAATCGACATCAAACAGGATAGCCTTGTGCCCTTTTTCGCGCAAGCCAAGTGCGAAATTCAGGCTGAAGTTGGATTTCCCTACTCCCCCTTTGCCGCTCGTCACCGTAACCAACCGCGTCTGCCGGGAGGACGAATTCTGCTGCATTCGCTCACGAAGTCGTTTTGCTTGGTCATGCATACGATTCATTCCCCCATTATCATGTTAGCTATCAGTCGGGGGGTCGCCACGATAATATCGTCCGGGACATTTTGGCCCGTAGTCACATAAGAAATCGAGAGCTCCGTCTCAAACGCTACGTTTAGCATGGCCCCATAGGCATCCGTTTCGTCCGCCTTTGTAAAAATGACCCGGGAAACCGGAACATCGTCAAAATTGCGGATGATCGTCTTCATGTCGCTGTATTTGGACGTGAGACTCAGTACCAAAAAGTTTAGACTGTTTTGATCTGCCACCACCAAATCGCGAATCCCTTGCACATACTCGTCATTTCGGTAGTTTCTTCCCGCTGTGTCGACAAAGATCAGATCACACCCGCTTAATCGCTCCATCGCTTGCGGAATCTCTTTCGGAGAAAAAACCACTTCAAACGGTACATTCAATATGTTTGCGTACGTCTTCAGTTGTTCAACGGCCGCAATCCGATATGTGTCTGCCGTAATAAAGCCGACTTTCCGCTTTTCCTTTAACATGCAGGCTGCCGCCAATTTTGCGATGGTCGTCGTCTTTCCCACGCCAGTCGGTCCAAAGAAGAAAGCATACCGTACGTCTTTTTCGATGCAAGATGGCCGTTTCACGGCTTTTTCGAGACGCTTGGCGATCAATTCCTCCGCTACCTGCGAGGCCTTGGCATCATCCCAATCAGTCTCGCACTCCAGAATGACTTGCTGAATAACCTGCGCTGCAGCCTCCTCAGTTACCTCTTGCTGCCTCAATCGGCTTCTCACCGCTTGAACCGGCTGGGGCAATTGCTGTGTCATATCATTGGTCAACAGCTTTTCAAACATCTGCCGCATGCTGCGGACCTCAAGTGCGATCTGATCGCTCTGCTCACTCGCCGACGGGGGCGAGTCGGTTTTCGAGTTCCGGGGTTGGATCGGTTCTTTCATTGGTTCTTTCATTGGTTCTTTCATTGGTTCTTTCATCAATTCTTTTATCGGTTCTTTTTCTGGGTGGTGCTCTTTCAGAAGATTGTCTGATCCGTGACGTTCCGCCTCCACCCTCTGCTCACGTGTATCCTGCTTGCCGAAGAGGACTGGTGCAGCGTCTTCCGACAGCGGCTGGCTCCCAATGCCCTGGCTTTTGGTCTGGGAGCTTGCCGCAATAGACTGATAGGCTCGCTGGGCAGTGCTCGTGCCGGTCGTTACAGGTCTGGCGGGAACGGTCCGCTGTCTGGCCGCAGCCGAGCTTTTTTGCTTTTCGGATTCTTTGTCGTCGACAGCCGCGACCACCTCAATTTGCTGCTTTCCAAAAAAACCGAGAAAGCCTCCCGTCTTGATTGCTTTGGAATTGAGAATGATGGCTTCGGACCCTAGATCAACACGAATTTTGTCAAGTGCTTCCGGCATGGAATCGACTATGTATCGTTTTACTCTCACGAAATGTTCACCATCCCTACACTTTGCACTTCAACATGTGGCTCCAGCTCGCTGTACGACAGAACAGGAACATCCGGCATCATCCGCTCCATGAGCTGACGCAGATACATGCGGACGGCAGGCGATGAGAGAATGATCGGCTGCTGTCCCGAATTGACCATTCTGCTAACCTCCGCTGACATATTCTGATAAATGCGCTGTGATGTTTCCGGATCGATAGCCAGGTAGCTGCCCTGCTCAGTCTGCTCTACGTGCTCGGAAATCGTCTTTTCTAATCCTGGTCCGGCGGTGATGACGCGGAGCGGCTGTCCCGGCTCCGTATATTGCAGGGTGATCTGGCGCGACATCGCCTGACGCACGTATTCGGTCAACACTTCCGGATCTTTTGTGTACATCGCATGATCAGCCAATGCTTCCAAAATGACTGTCAGGTTGCGAATCGAGACTTTTTCACGCAGAAGCTTTTGCAGCACCTTCTGCACTTCGCCGATCGACAGAGAGCCTGGAATCAGCTCATCGACGAGAACCGGTGCCACCTCTCTAACATTGTCAATCAGTGCCCGCGTCTCTTGACGTCCAAGCAATTCATGAGCATGACGCTTGATCACTTCGGTCAAATGAGTGGCGACAACAGATGGAGGGTCCACAACCGTATATCCGGAAAGTTCAGCAATCTCCTTATTTTCTTCTGTTACCCATAAAGCGGGAAGACCAAACGCAGGTTCAACGGTTTCGATCCCGACGACCGAATCATCGTCAAAGCCCGGGCTCATGGCGAGATAATGATCGAGCAGGATTTCTCCCGTCGCAATCTGATTCCCCTTGATTTTGATCACATATTCATTCGGGCGAAGCTGGATGTTATCCCGGATGCGGATGACCGGCACGACAATGCCAAGTTCCAAGGCAACCTGGCGTCGAATCATAATGACGCGATCGAGCAGATCACCACCCTGCTTGCTGTCCGCAAGCGGAATGAGTCCATAGCCAAATTCAAATTCGATCGGATCGACCTGAAGCAGGTTGACGACGCTTTCTGGACTGCGCACTTCTTCCAGCTGCTGATCTTCTTCTTGTTGAGCCGTCTCTTCCCAGGCCACCTTTTGCTTCCGCGTCATTTTCCATCCGGCAAAAGCGAGCAAGCCGGAAATCGGAACAACAGGCACCAGACCAATGGGCGTGAGCAAGCCAAGCAGGAATATTCCACCGGCCACGATAAACAGCAGGCGCGGGTAGCTGAATAGCTGATTGGCGATATCTTCGCCCAGTCCGTCTCCAGACGTTGCGCGCGTTACGATGATACCGGTCGCAGTCGAAATGAGCAGCGCCGGGATTTGGCTGACAAGCGCGTCACCTACGGACATCGTTGTAAATTTAGAAGCGGACTCGGCAAAGCTCATGTCATGAATCACCATGCCGATGATAAATCCGCCGATAATATTCACGATAAAGATGATAATACCGGCGATGGCGTCCCCTTTCACAAACTTGCTGGCACCATCCATCGCGCCGTAGAAATCCGCCTCGTCTTCGATTTTTTTCCGACGGGCCCGAGCTTCTGTATCGGTAATCATCCCGGCATTCAAGTCCGCATCAATACTCATTTGTTTCCCTGGCATTGCATCCAGGGTAAAGCGTGCTGCAACCTCGGCAACGCGCTCCGAGCCTTTTGTAATCACGATAAACTGAATAATGACAAGGATCAGGAAAACAACAAAACCTACGACCTGATTGCCGCCTACGACGAAGCTGCCGAACGCTTCAATAACTTTTCCGCCCTCGGCATGCGAAAGAATGTTTCGCGTCGTCGAGACGTTCAAAGCCAGTCGAAAGAGTGTCGTAATCAGCAGGACTGTAGGAAAGATGGAGAACTGCAATGTCTCCCGCGTGTACATAGACACTAGCAAAATCGTCAAGGCAAGGGAGATGTTCAATATGAGAAGCAGATCCAACAACTCGGAAGGCAGTGGGATCACCATCATGACAACGATACTAATGACAAACAAGACCGTACCTAGCTCTTTCATCTTTAATCCCACCGTTAGTCCTCCTCTCTTCTTTGTTTTACTTCACTTTCCCTTGCAGTTTGTATACATAGGCGAGAACCTCGGCAACCGCTTTAAACAATTCTTCAGGTATCGGCTGACCAATCTCCACCTGGCTATGTAGAGCCCTGGCAAGAGGCTTGTTTTCCATCGTTACAATACGGTGTTTCTTTGCAATTTCCTTAATCTTCAATGCCATGTAGTCTTGCCCTTTGGCAATCACTGTCGGCGCGTGCATCTCATTGCTGTCGTAGCGGATCGCAACCGCAAAGTGAGTCGGGTTGGTAATCACTACATCGGCTTTCGGCAGCTCCTGCATCATGCGCCGCATTGCCATGCTGCGCTGACGCTCACGAATCTTCCCTCTAATGAGGGGATCACCATCTGATTGTTTGTATTCGTCTTTAATATCCTGTTTGGACATTCGCAGATTTTTTTCGTACTCATATCGTTGATACAAGTAATCCAAAATAGCCAAGATGAGAAGCAACAGCCCGATTAGCAGTCCCAGTTTGGAAGCTTCCGCTGCAGCAAAGGAGAGCGTCGCTTCCAGCGGTTGCATGGAGAGCTTGATTAATTCATCTCGCACATCCCACAAGATCATGTAGGCAACCAGTATGCCTGTACTGATTTTTAAAAGCGATTTGGCCAGCTCCACCAATGAACGGAGGCTGAACATTCGTTTGGCCCCCTTGATAGGGTCCAATTTTTCCAGTTTGAACTGAATCGTCTCTGTCGTAAACAGCCACCCCACCTGGGCGTAGTTTGCAAAGAGGGCAACTAAAAAAACAGCGGCGAGCACTGGCCCGGCAATCTTGACTGCTTCCCAGGCAACCTTCCGGATAATGATTGCCAGGTTTTCTTCATTTACTTGCCACGTCGCAAAGGTGATCAGGGACTCTCTCATCAGGTTTTCAAAGGAATGAAACATAGTTGCACCAAAAGCGACGAGCATGAGAAACGCTGCCATCAGGCTAAGCGCCGGAGACAAGTCGGCGCTTTTCACCACTTGCCCTTTTTTACGGGCATCCTGTTTCTTTTTGGGAGTTGCCTTTTCTGTCTTCTCTCCGCTGAAGTATTGGAGGTCGACAGGGTACAAAAAAGTTATTCGGTTCATCCTGTTCCTCCGAGCAGCTTCATCATCTCCGCTAACGATCGAAACATTTTTTCGAACAAACTGCTTAACGTCAGGAGAAATGCAGGCATCACTACGATTAACAGAAGAAAGCCTGCCAGCAGTTTGATCGGAAATCCAACAACAAAAATATTAAATTGCGGGACTGATTTGGCGATAATACCAAGAGAAAGGTCTACCAGAAACAATGAAACGATTATCGGCGTAGCAATCAGAAAGGCGCTTAGAAACATTTCCCGAAATACTTTTACCGCCAGCCACATGACCTGTTCGCTGCCCAAAGCAGCCCATACGGCATCGATTGGAATGGCTTGATAGCTTTTGATGATTCCGCGAATGAGCATATGATGTCCATTCATGCTCAGAAAGTATAGCATCGCCAAAACGTTTTTGAATTGGCCCGTAAGCGGAACGTACGCACCGGTCCGCGGATCGATGACGTTGGCCATAGCCAGCCCCATTTGCATATCCATGATCCCGCCCGCAACCTGGACAGTGACATACATCAACTCGCAAATATAGCCCAATATGACGCCGACCAATGCCTCTTTGATGACGTAAAGGATAAATGTCAAATCCATCGGGATTGCCCCTTGAACCGGGACAGAACCAAAACTGATGACCGCCATAAACAAAGCCAAACCGATCTTAAACTGATTCGGCACGCCTTTCATCGAGAAAAACGGAGCCGATACGAAGAAAGCGGTCAGGCGGACAAATACAAGCAACAACACAGGTAGGTGAACCAAGAAGGCTGTCATTGGTTACCCGACAAACTTGTGGAGATTCCCAAATATCCCCATGGTGAACTCGAGCATGATTCGCAGCATCCAAGGGCCGACAGCCAGGATGGTGACCAGGATGGCGACGATTTTGGGAATAAAAGCGAGCGTTTGCTCCTGAATTTGTGTCGTTGCTTGAAAAATGCTGACGATCAACCCTACCAGCAGACCTACGCCCAGCGCCGGAGCAGCGATCAGCAAAATCGTATAGACAGAGCTTTGGGCAACTCTCATAAGTAACTCTTGTGTCATGCTCTACCCTCCTTGGCCGGGTTCCTCTCGTACGCTAAAAGCTGGTCAGAAGAGATTTGACTACCAGGTACCAGCCATCGACCATGATGAACAGCAAAATTTTGAACGGGAGTGAGATCATCACCGGGGGAAGCATCATCATCCCCATTCCCATCAGAATACTTGCAATAATCATATCGATGACAAGAAACGGAATAAAAATCATAAAACCGATTTGAAATGCTGTTTTCAGTTCACTGATCGCATAAGCGGGAACCAATGCAGTAAGCGGAATATCTTGTACTGTCTTCGGCCGCTCTGCCTTTGCAAACTCCAGAAACAGCGCCAGGTCCTTTTCACGTGTCTGTTTGGCCATAAATTCCTTGAATGGGATGACCGCAGCCGCAAACGCCTGTTCTTGCGATAATTGCCCCTGCATAAAAGGCTGGACAGCCGTCTCATTTACCTTGGCCAATGTCGGGGACATGATAAAAAAGGTCATGAACAGAGCGAGTGCGATCAATACCTGGTTTGGTGGCATTTGCTGAGTTGCCAATGCATTGCGGACAAACGACAATACGACGACAATTCGCGTAAAGCTGGTCATGAGCAGCAAAATGGCAGGCGCTACGGACAGAACTGTCAAGATCAACAGCAATTGAATGGCTGTCGAAGTCTCCTGCGGCGTACCAGCTCCGCCCCCAATTTTCAAGTCAATCGTAGGGACCAATGATGGTTGAACCGGTGCTGCTGCCGCCATATCCGGTATGACCAGCAATGCGAGCACAATCACGAGCAGCTGCAGTATTTGTTTCATCCCAAATCTCCTCTGTCCTTACCTTGCTCATCCATCCAGCGGACATTTTGTTCCGAGCGTTTTGTTACCGTTCCCCACTGGTTTCGTAGGATTTCTTCAAACGTACGACCTTGCCCATCGGAAGGCTGGAAAAATTCGTCACTGTTCTTTCGATTGCCGCCAAATGGGAGCCATTTCAGCGGCGATGGCAGCGCGCCTTTTATTTCTGCATCTGCCAAAATCAGGTCAGCTTCCTCTCCAGCCGGTATGTGATGAAGCAATTGAACATTTTCACCGACACCGAGCACGTACAATGATTCTCCGATCATTACCACTTGGACCGACTTCCCATTCCCGAGCGGTGCCATACTGATGACTTTAATCGGCCCTTGTGCCATTCCAACCTGACGCTTTGACAAAAAACGCAGCAACAAATAGATGAGAACCAGAATGATGCCCAGTGAGAAAATAACCTGTATCAGGTAACCCCACATACTGCCAGACCCGCTTCCTGGAATGGGTGCCGGTTCCTGTGGACCGGCGGACCCATCAGTCGATAGCGTGCCTTTTTTCAGTGCATCGGCGACAGAACTGCTCTCCGCCAAAGCCTGAGCCGGAAGGGAAGCGACGAACAACAACAGCAGGCAACAAATCCAGATGAGCCGCACCCTTGTGTCCCGGAGTTTCATCATTAGCTCAACGTCTTTTTGATCGCTTCCAATACGCGATCTGCCTGGAACGGCTTCACGATAAAATCTTTTGCTCCAGCCTGAATGGCGTCAATTACCATTGCCTGCTGCCCCATCGCAGAACACATGATGACACGAGCATTCGGATCAATCTTTTTGATTTCTTTCAGTGCCGAGATTCCATCCATCTCTGGCATGGTAATATCCATGGTGACCAGGTCAGGACCGAGTTCTTTGTATTTTTCTACTGCCTGTGCTCCGTCGCTTGCTTCTCCGACGACGCTGTACCCGTTTTTAGACAGAATTTCTTTAATCATCATGCGCATAAATGCTGCGTCATCAACAATGAGAACTTTGTTAGACATGGATTAGCTCCTCCTCGTTTTTACCGTTGTTATTGCAATTTCGAAACGCGGTCAATCGGACTGATAATGTCGGTTACGCGAACCCCGAAGTTTTCGTCGATGACCACAACCTCGCCTTTGGCGATCAATTTGTTGTTTACCAAAATGTCTACATGCTCACCAGCCAGCTTGTCCAGTTGGATGATCGATCCGGCGGAAAGATCCAGTATGTCTTTGATCAGCTTCTTCGTACGGCCAAGCTCGACTGTCACCTGCAGAGGAATGTCCAATAGCAAATTCAGGTTCTGTTCGTCAGGTGCAGCCATCATACCGCCACCGAACGGAGAAAATTGCGCTGCTTTCACATTGGCAACATTCATCGGCTGTGCTCCAAAGTGCTGGGGAGCGTGTGGAACCGGCGGCTGGACATATTGCGGCGGGTACGCATAAGCCGGTGGATAAGGATGCTGACCATATGGATCCTGGTACATCGGCGGAGCCTGATAACCCATCGGCGGTGGTGCGTAACCAGGGTGCGGCGCTTGTGCCGGCTGTTCTGGATAAGGTGTCTGTGCAGCTGCTGCTGGCGGCTGAGTGGCTGGACTTGCCGGAATCGTTGGTTCGGTGTGGCCAACCGGCTGACTAGGAGCAGAGGGCGCTTGAGCTTCCTCAGCAGGACTTGCAGCAGCGGCATCCGCATCTGATGCGCCAGTCAGACGTCCGATCATATCCTTCGCAAAGGATAGCGGCAAGAGCTGCATGATATTGGAGTCGATCAGCTCTCCTTGCTCCCCTACCTTTAAACGGAATGAGACTTTGACCAGCGGGGTGTCATCCTCCGTGAAGCTGTCTCCGCCCTTCCCCTGCGCAAGATCCATCACATCAATCCCTGGCGGTGTGATGTTTACCAGTTGATTAAAAATGGTAGACATCGACGTGGCTGCAGACCCCATCATTTGATTCATGGCCTCTTGAACTGCACTTATATGCAGATCGGACATTTCCGTCGTGCTCGGGCGACCATCCCCGCCCATCATCAGATCGGCTACAACCGCCGCATCTTCCATCCGGACGACAAGCAGGTTGACGCCTTTAAAGCCATCTGTATACTCTACGTGAACTGCGACATGCGGCATGGGAAACTCTTTTTCCAACTCGCTGACTTGAACCATCGAAACAGTAGGCGTCGTAATATCCACCTTTTGGCTTAACAAGGTAGAGAGAGCCGTTGCTGCACTGCCAAAAGAGATGTTTCCAATCTCTCCAAGTGCGTCTTGCTCAAACGCCGACAGGTAGTCGGCCACATCTGGCACGCTCTGTTGTTCCGTTTCCTCTTCTACCAAATTGTTTGCTCGCAGCAGCGCGTCAATTTCTTCTTGAGAAAGCATGTCTCTACTCATTCATTTCCTCCCCTTCCTCAAGGACTTCGTCGATCTGCACCGCAACACGACCTTTTTGCGTGCCGGGCTGTCCCAGGAACTTCAGTTGATCTCCCACTTTAATTCTCAACTTGTTATCGACGAGATGATCGAGCTGGATCACATCACCGACCTGCAAAAACTCTCCTACGGTGATGGTAGCAGTACCCAACTCCGCGATAATCGGCAGGCTGGCTGCTTTCACCCGCTCCTCAACCCGCAATCGCTCCTCTTCATCCCTCGTTTTCTTCTGTTTGGAAAACCAGTACTGTCCGGACAGCTTCGACATGATTGGCTCCAACACGACGTGTGGCAGACACAGGTTGATCATCCCCGTCGTATCTCCAATTTTTGTACTAAAGGAGATAACCGCCACGATTTCGTTCGGAGAAACGATCTGCATGAATTGGGGATTCATTTCAAGCCCTTCCAAATACGGGTCCAACTCGATAATTTGTTTCCACGCTTCATGGAAGGTATCCAATGCCTTTCCAAACACGCGCTCCATCACGGTTGTCTCGATTTCTGTCAGTGCCCCCATTTTGTCGGGGATAATTCCTTGCCCGCCAAGGAGTCGATCCAGCATCGTGTATGCGATGTTTGGATTCACTTCCAAAACCATTCGGCCTTCAAGTGGTGGCGCCTCAAAAATATTGAGAATCGTCATCTTCGGAATGGAGCGAATAAACTCGTCATACGGTAATTGGTCGACGGAGGCAACTGTTATTTGCACGAAGGTACGAAGCTGAGCTGAAAAATATGTCGTCAACAACCGTGCATAGTTTTCGTGGATACGCGTCAATCCGCGAATCTGATCTTTGGAAAATCGCAATGCCCGCTTGAAGTCGTATACTTTAACCCGCCGCTCAGTCTCTTCTTTTTTCAGCTCGTTGGCATCCATCTCTCCGGAAGAAAGTGCTGCCAACAACGCGTCAATCTCACTTTGTGAGAGAACCTCGGCCATCTGTCGTCACCCCCTTGCTATGTATTCATTCATCATTTGTTAAGATAGGAGCTGTTTCGTTGTGATTACCTGAACGATTTTGCCTTCCTGCATCAATGCGCTAATCTCGTTCATGATTTTGGCTTCCAGCTTGTTGATTCCCTCTGTTCCCTTGATGTCATCGGGTTCCAGACCTGCTAGTGTCTTGATGATAATCTGGTTCACCTGAGGCAGGCGTTGCTCCAGCTCTTCCTTGGAACTGCTGCTGTCCGCAGTGATGGTGAAACGAACGATGATGTAGTTTTTGGAGAGCAGGTTTGTGGTAATCTCGCCAGTGTCAACCGAGTACTCTTGCATTTCCTTGGCCGAAAGAGCCTTTACCTCTTTGGATTCGTCATGGCTTGCTGATTGTGCTGCAGGGGAGAGATAGGTTTGCCAGAGCACGAACGATATGACTCCTAGAAGCGATATCGCAATAATGATGATAAGGGCCAT
>Ga0310822_100770_pt1 | contig 14078 bp, 6 predicted proteins | sample P4_ome_2_FD_201313 | JGI IMG/M metagenome (GOLD analysis project Ga0310822, IMG submission 201313) | Sorghum-adapted microbial communities from Joint BioEnergy Institute, Emeryville, California, United States - P4_Day56_Rep2 | ecosystem: Engineered > Bioreactor > SSF (Solid state fermentation) >... | reverse complement strand
CTTAAGCCCCAACTCCTGCATGATGCGGGCGACGGTTTTCTCGGACACCCGCATCCCTTGCTGGCGCAAGACTTGAGCGATCTTCGGACTGCCATACAGACGGCGCGATTCCAGGAAGATGCGGCTGATTTGCTGCTTTAACTGTTCGCGGCGTTTTTTTCGTTCACTTTCCTTGCGCCGGGTCCATTGATAATAACCGCTCCGGGAAACCTTCAAAATCCTGCACATCTCCGACACCGGATACTTGGAGCGGTGCTTGTGAATAAAAGCAAAAATCAGTTCCGGTCTTTTGCGAAGATGTGCATCGCCTTTTTTAGGATCTCATTTTCCATCTCGAGTTGTCGAATTCGCTTCTGCAATTCGAGAACAGTCTTTTCCTCGATTTTCAGATTGCCGCTGCCGCGGAAAGCGTTGACCGGATCTTGCTTATACTCACTGACCCAACGGTAGAGTGTGTTCTCGGCTATACCCAATTCCCGGGCGGCTTGCGCAACCGACTTTCCTTGTTCTTGAATCATCCTCACAGTTTGGATTTTGAATTCTTTGTCGTACTGCTTACTCATCTTCGGACACCTCGATTTTTGCTCGTTTTATTGTCGCATTCTCGATTCTCGGTGTCCACTTTTTAGTCTAGCATCAGGTCGACAAATAACTTTCCCCCAATTCGATGAATTTGCGAAGCGCTTCGGACTGATTGTCTTTGCGCCAAGCCAGGGACGGCGTGGCGGTCAGCGACAGATCTTCCAGCTTTCGCCGGACGATCCCGTCGATTTTGGTTCCCGGCGACGGTTCGAGGGTGATGCCCATCCCGGATTCCACCAGGAGCAGAACGGTCTGCAGGTCGTGGGCCTGAATGGTCACGTTGGGGGTAATTCCGGCTTTGCGCAAGATGGCCATGACCGTTTCGTAATATTGGATGCCGGCAGATTTCGACGTCGTAATGAATGTCTCGTTTTTGAGATCCTGAAGATAGAGCGGTTTTTTGTAGGCCAAGGGATGGTTTTTCGGAAACGTGGCGACAAACGGCATCGGATGCATCGTCTTCGTTACGATTTGGTCGCTGTTCACGGATGCGTTGATGATGGCGAGATCGATTCTTTTTTCATGAAGGGCGGCGATTTGATCGGTTGAGTTCAAGTGGTAAATAAAAATGCCGGTATTCGGATATGTCTGTCGATAGATTCGCAGAAAAGGAACGAAATCCTGCACGGAACCGGTAATGCCGACTCGCAATTCGTCGCTTTTGCCGCCGGTCGACATGCGGGTGACAATGCCCGCCTGTTCGACATCATCGAGGATTTGATACGCCTTCTGCAAAAAGACTTTGCCCGCGTTTGTCAATTCAACGCGCCGCTTGGAACGATGGAACAACTTTGTCCCGATTTCTTCCTCCAACTCCTGAATCTGTCGGCTGAGGGGAGGTTGCGTGATGTGCAACCGCTCCGCCGCCTGCCTGTAGTTCAGTTCTTCCGCCAGAGCCACGAAGTAACGGATATGCCGCAATTCCACGGTTCCTGACACTCCTCTTTCCATTGATGCCTATCGGGTATCAAAGATGATTCCGACAAAGTATTTCTACAAGTTATTCTAGCAAATTATAATCAATTTGTGCCAACATTTCCATTTGGCCTTTTTGCGTAATTTTTCGGTACTTTTGGTGCCGGATTTCATCGCATTTTTTGGAATCATTTCGTAAATGAAGGTGTTTTTCCTGCGTTGGCCACACGGGCATATTCGACTTTTTTTTTGAAAATTCCGATCATGATGCGTTTGCCAAAAAGGGGAGTTTCGTGATGATCTTTCATCGGCGCCTTTTGAAGGGATTGGCCAAACCATTGAACGTATTTTTGATTGTGGCCCTGCTCGTCAGTCCCGTCTATCCGGTCGCGGCAACCGCCGCCTTGGAGGATGAGGGGGCAGGCGGCGGGTACCGCGATCTGGAGGGGCACTGGGCGGAGGATACGCTCAGGAGCTGGATCGAGCGCGGCCTGCTCACGGGGTATCCCGACGGCACCGTGCGCCCGAATCAGGTGGTGACCCGGGCCGAGTTTGCCGCTCTCGTCAACCGGCTTTTCCAATTCAACGTGAAAGTCGGGATCGACTTTGCGGATGTGTCCGACGAATGGTTCCGGGATACCATCGCCGTGGCCGTTGCCGCGGGCTACCTTTCGGGTTACCCGGACGGCACCATCCGCCCGAACGGTTTGATTACAAGGCAAGAAGCGGCGTCCATCGTGGCGCGCATTTTGAACCTGGGCGCCTCCGATGCGGAAGGGCTTCTTCGCGCTTTCTCTGATGCGAATGACATTGCGGCATGGGCGCGGAATGCCGTCGCGGCCGTCGTGGAGCGGAGCATCATGGGCGGCTATCCGGACGGCACCTTCAGGCCGGGCAAGGCGCTCACCCGGGCGGAGGCCGTCGTCATTCTGGACAATGCCTTCGGCTCCGGGTCGGAACCGACGGTGCTGGCCATCAACAAACCCGGCGCGTACGGCTCCCTGGATGCGGACAAGCCGGAGGAGATTGCGGGCAACGCGGCGATCAACGTGCCGGATGTCCTGTTGCAAAACGTGGTGATCCACGGGAATCTGGTGCTGGGCGAAGGCATCGGGGAAGGGGACGTGACGCTCCGAAATGTAACGGTCCATGGCACGACGACGATTCTCGGCGGCGGAGCAAACAGCATCCATGTGGAAGATTCCGTCCTGGCCAACGTGGTGATTGACAAGAAGGACGGCAACATCCGGGTGGTCGTCACCGGGGCGACGACGGTCAAGGAAGTGGTGCTGCAATCCGGGGCGAACCTGGAAGCCGTCGATCTTTCGGGCGAAGGGTTCGGGCATGTGTCCGTGAGCCTGACCTCGGAAGGGAAAGTGGTGCTGACCGGGGAGTTTGCCAACGTGCAGGTGCAATCGCCGGGGGTCACCCTGGAGATCAAGGAAGGCACGGTGCAAAACCTGGAAGTGGCGGAGACGGCGGCGGGGGCGAAGATTGAAGTGCAGGAAAATGCCGTCGTGGCGAAGGTGACGCTGGACGCGGCCGCGGAAGTGGCGGGTGGCGGCGTTGTGCAGGAGGCCGTCGTGAACGCGGAAGGGGCTTCGTTCGAAAAAATGCCCGAGGAGCTGACCGCGGGCAATCCGTCGTTGACGGTCCGGGTTGGCAATGAAGTGGTTGCGCCGCCTTATGTCGCGCCTTCGCAGGATGAGCAACCGGCGGACAACATTCCGCCGGCGGGCGGCGGCGGTGGCGGCGGCGGCGGCTTCACCCCTGGCCCGTCTCCCGGCCCCAATCCCAATCCGAATCCGAATCCCAATCCGGACCCGACCCCCGATCCGGGACCGGGAGATGAGGAGGAAGAAGAGGAGGAGCCCGGCGGCGAGGAACCTGGGAGCGAGGAACCGGGTGATGAGGAAGAACCCGGCACCGAAGAGCCTGGTGACGAGGAACCCGGGGACGAAGAACCGGGAGATGAGGAAACACCCGGCACCGAAGAGCCTGGTGATGAGGAACCCGGGGACGAAGAACCGGGAGATGAGGAAACACCCGGCACCGAAGAGCCTGGTGATGAGGAACCCGGGGACGAAGAACCGGGAGATGAGGAAACACCCGGCACCGAAGAGCCTGGTGACGAGGAACCCGGGGACGAAGAACCGGGAGATGAGGAAACACCCGGCACCGAAGAGCCTGGTGATGAGGAACCCGGGGACGAAGAACCGGGAGATGAGGAAACACCCGGCACCGAAGATCCCGATGACGTTGATGTTGAAAAAATTGCCGTGACGCCGGAAGAAACGATTCTTTATGTCGGAGATACGGTGCAGCTTTCGGCTGCGGTTTATCCGGAGAATGCAATGGACAAAACGGTGGTGTGGACGTCCAGCGATGAATCCGTGGCCACCGTTGATCAAAGCGGGAAGGTGACGGCTGTCGGAGTCGGCACGGCCACGATCAGGGCCACCGTGTCCAACAGCTCTGTCTCGGGCATCGCGACTGTGCTGGTTGTGCCCATTCAGGTCACGGCAACCGTCAGCGATATTACGACAAACGGCTTTATACTGTCGCTGCAGCCGATGGTACCCGGTTTGGGGGAACAACACGTAAAATTGAAAGATGGACAAACCGACGTTAACATCACCATAAGTTCGTCCGATGACGGGCAAGGAAGCCGGTATGCCGTTCAGGGGCAACTGGCCGAAGGCAAAACGTACACGGTCGAGATCACGAAGGACGGGTATTTGTTCAATTCGGTGCAAGTGACGGTACCGATCCAATCGGTTGCGGTTGAGATCGATCCCGACAGCATTTCGCCCAAAGGCTTCACCATGCACCTGGACCCGGCCGTATCCGGGTTGGAAAAATCCGACGTGAAGATTTCGCTGGACGGCCAGCCGCTCGAGGGGGATTACTCCGTTTCCACGCCGGACGAGGGCGCCAGCTATGTCGTGACGGCGCAATTGGCCTATGGCAAGACGTACACGGTCGAGATCACGAAGGACGGGTATTTGTTCAATTCGGTGCAAGTGACGGTACCGATCCAATCGGTTGCGGTTGAGATCGATCCCGACAGCATTTCGCCCAAAGGCTTCACCATGCACCTGGACCCGGCCGTATCCGGCTTGACGGCCAATGACGTGTACCTTGTGCATGGCGAAGAAGAAATCCCAATTGCCGGCATCGAAGAGAAAGCAGACGGCAAAACGTATGTCGTGACGGCGTCGCTTCAACCCGGCACAACCTATTATTTGGTCGTTGCGAAAGAGGAATATGATTTTGGCGAACCGTTGTCCTTCCAATTTGTCCTGAAGGTGACGACCACATTCATCCAGGCGGACGCGGAAGGAATCACCCTTGAACTGGATCAGCCCGTGCCCGGTCTTGCGGGAGGCAACATCACGATCCTCGATGCCAACAATGAACCGGTACCCGACCTCAATCCGACTTTGACGACAACGGACAACAAGACGTACCGGGTCGGCATCGCATCGCCCCTGCAGCCCGGTTTGGTTTACAAAGTGGCGTGGTTCGGCACGACCGGTTACGACATTGCGCCGGTGGAATTCGAAGCGCCCGACCTGGATGTCCATGCCGTGATCTCCGAAGTCACCCTGTACGGGTTCAGCATGAATCTTTATCCGGGGGTGCCGGGACTTGGCGTCGATGACTTTGCCGTCACGAACCAGTTTGGCAAGCGAACCGGAATCGACCATGTCTCCGTCTCCCCGGATGGCAAGTTTTACCGAATCCATTTGGCCGCTCCTTTGCTGGACGGCGCTTCCTATCACGTCCTGCCGAAGGCGGAAGGGTATGTGTTTGGCGATTCCGGCGAAGGCTTCCGATTTGACGTGCCCGCCGAGATCAAAGTGACCAGAACGACGGCATGGGTCGGCGGCGTTGCGCTGCAACTCGAGCAACCCGTTCCGCTGGAGAAAGAGCACATTACGCTCAAAGCCCTTGACGGCCAGGATCTCCTTGATTTCGATCTTGTGTCGCAGGAAGGCGGGACCTATCACGAAATCCGTGCCAAACTGAATCTGAATCAGGGGTATGCGCTCATTCTGGATGTTCCGGGATACTTTGAGTTTTCCGTATCGGTCACGGTGAAGGATCTGTACAGCTTCGTCCGAATTGCGGACGAAAGCGTGAACGGGTTCATGCTGATCCTGCGCACGAAGCCGACGGTCGGCGAATTGACGAAGGACAACGTGGCGATTCTGAAGCAGAAAAATGATCCTTCCTCCGCCGTGCCCGTCAAGGCGGTGACAAGCGAGGACGGCGGCGAGACGTATTACGTGGAACCCGAAACCGCGCTCGAATACGGACAGTCGTACTGGATCCGCATCACAAAACCGGGTTACACGTTCCTGGAACAGGAACTCTATTTCCCCATCAAGGATGTCCAACTGGTCAATGCGACTTTGACGGCGGGCGGCGTCTCGTTCCGGGTGGACCCGGCCATCACCGACCTGAAGGCGACGGAAGTGCGGATCACCGGGCCGGACAACGACACCATTCCCGTCACCGGTCTCATCAAACTGGACGACGGCACGTATGAAGCCATTGCCGAACTGGAGCCCGGCACCTCCCATCTGGTGGGGATTGTGCGCGACGGATACCGGGTGGTGAACACCGCATATGTGTACACGCCGAGTCCCGCCATGCAGATCACCGATTTCACCTTGAACGGGTTTACCGTGCGCTTTGAGCCGGCGGCTCCGGGATTGACCGCGGACCACTTCGACGCGGGCGGATTTGACCTGGTGTCGGTGGAAACGTTGGATAACGGCAAAACGTACCGTCTGACATCCGGGCAGCCGTTCACCGCGAAGGAGACGTATTCCATTTTCATCAATCGCCCGCGCTACAACTACGGCCCCAGTGCGACCTTCCGGGTGCCGGTCGTGGAAGTGGAAAACCTGGTCGCGCGGGTGGACGGCGTGACCGTAACGCTGAACCAACCGATTCCGGACCTCAAACAGCAGGATGTCCGAATCACGAGGCAGGATGGGGAAGATCAGCCGTTCTCGTTGACGAAGGCGGACAACGACGGCCGGATCTGGGAAATCAAAGCATATATGAACGGCGGCACCCATACCCTGTTCATCGACCGCGATGACGTGTTGATGGCGCCGTACGAATTCGAGGCCGTCCAGGCGGTCGCTGCCGCGGTTTCCGACATTGCCTCCAACGGGTTTGTGTTGACGCTGCTCCCGGGGGTCCCGGATTTGGTCGCTTCGAATGTGAAACTGCGGTACACGAGAAGCAACGGACAGACCGGCTCGATCGCCCTCAAAAGCCTGACGAAAGTGAACGAGGACGGCACGGCCTATAAAGCGAGCGTGAACTTGCCCACGGATTACACGTACGAATTGAATCTTGACAAGGCCGGCTTCGGTCTGATCTCCGGAGTGACATTCCGGTATGCCTTGCCGCCGGAACTGTTGGAAGCGTACGTGGAAAAGTCGGGCAGCACCGTCAGCCTCTTCTTCGACAAAGAGGTCAGGTTGCCGAACCTTGACAGCTTCCGGGTTTCGGTCATAACCGAAGGAGAAGAACGGCCCGTCACCATTTCCGGCGTGGCCTTCGGCAGCGACGACGATCCGAATCGCACGGCCGACACGCACATTCTGCTCCTTCTCGATCAACCGATTCAGGAAGGCAAAGTCAAGCTGTCCGGCGGCCCGGCTCTGGCATCGTCTCCCGTGACGGCCGCCGACGGCGGAACGATGACGGAGATGGAGGACATGGCGATCCTCCGTCTCGGGGATCCGTCAGACTTCGTGTACTACCTGCGGAGCATGCTTTTGTCGCCGGAGGAAATCGCGGAAGATCTGCCGGAAGAATTTGACTTGACGCTGGACCAATTCGCGGAAATTTTCTTCGCACACTTCGGATACGAAGAAACCGCGAAAGCCCTGCTTCTTCTGGAACCGACGCTCGCGGCGGGAGACATGGCCGTGATTTTGGCCGGCCTTGACTTGGACAGTTTTGCGGTGGCCGACATCCTGAAGAAAGCATACGGCGCAACGCCGACCCAATTGGCAGTGTGGTTGAAAGCGGCCGGATACAGTCTCTGGTCGACGGTTTCCGCGCTGCTCATGGACCGCGGCGTCACCGCGGAACAATTGGCCGTGGCGCTCACGGCGGCGAATGCGCCGGCAACCGCCGAACAGAGCGCCGGGATGGTGGCGAACGTGCTTGTGGCGTTCCTGCAAGCTCCGGCGGAGACGACGGCGCAATCGCTCAAAGCCGCCGGCGTGTCTGCGGAAGCGGCGTTGGATGCCATTGCCGAAACCTATGCCGTCCAGCCGGAGGAAGCGATCGAGGCGCTGGCCCTGGCGAACTATCCGGCGGGCGAGTTCGCCGCCGTGTTGTGGAGCCTGTCCGGCCTGGATCTTGTCCGGAAGGCCGGCGTGATGGTGAAGCACGGTTACGCCGTACCCGAAATCATCGACGCCCTCGAACACCATGTTGACGCAATCACTCCTGCCGGGGTGATCGAAACGCTGCGGCTTTCCGGCGGCGGACTGCAAAGGGCTGCCCAGGCCGTGCGCCATTACGGTTTTGCGCCGTCGGACGCTTATGCCGCGTTGCTCGGTGCCAAGTACACGGCGCATGAAGCGCTCACCATCCTGGGGGCGGCAACCAACAGTTACGAGGCAGCCCTGGTCGCCCGGGCGAAGGACGTGGACGCCTCGCTGCTCGGCGCAGTGATGAGGCAATCCTTCGGCGAAACGGTGGATACGGCCGTGCTCCTCCTGCGCAATGCGGGATATCCGATTTTGGACGTCAGACAGGTGCTGTTGGAGCATTACGGGTTGTCCGATGAAGAAGCTTCCGTCAAGCTGGACAAATACTTTACCGCCGATCAGATGGCCGGGCTGATGCGGCTCGCCGGCAAAGATTCCGGGGAAGCGTTGGCTTATGTGCTGACGCAGCCGGGATACCCGAACAACCACCACCGGATCATCGATGCGCTCAAGAAGGCCGGTTATTCGGCGGCGGAGATTGCAACGGCCATTCAGGCTTACCAGGATCCCGATTTCCGCTTGCCGGCATCCAACATGGCCCATTACCTGAGGGACGCCGGGTTTGCAGCGGATGAAGCCGTGGCGGCTTTGATGGCGGCTTATGACGCCGACCTCGATGTGGCCGTGCAGGCGGTCAGCGGCGCATACGGCGCCGTCAATGCGGTAAACGCCCTCAAGGATCAGACGGATCTTTCGACGGCGGCCGCCTGGCTTTACGAGGGCGTGCTGCAGAACGGCTCCTACGGCAATCAGTGGCCGCCCGTCTCCGTGAAAGCCGTGCTGGACTTGTTCAGCACGGATCCGGCGGCCGTCGCCGCCGCCCTGCGACAAGCCGGATTTGCCATCGGCTATGCGGGAGATCTGCTGAAATCCGTTTACGGGGTCACCGCTTTGCCGGCCATGATCGAAGCCCTTAAGCAATCCGGCTACGGCAATACGGAAGTGCTCGTTTACGTTGTCGGCGCCTTCAACGCGCTCGCCTATGTCGGGCAGCTGAAAGATGCCGGTTACGGCGTCATCGACGTCGCCAAGGTCATGTTGGAGCTCAACGATACCGCCTCCCAGGCCGTTTCCGGTTTGCGCGACTTTGGCATCGAAGAGACGACGCTTGCCCTCCGCACGGTTTACGGTCTGGATGCGGCGCAAGCCTACCAGGCGCTGATCGTGCATTATGCGGAGGACATCGCGCAACACGCAATTGAAGAAATTTACGAAATGGATGCGGACGAGGCGGCCGAGATCGCCTTGCAACTGCAGCGCGGCCGATACAACGCCATCCAGATGGCCAGTGCCCTGAAATCCGTCTACGGCGTTAAGGATCCGCTGGATGCCGCCAGGAAGCTGGACGAGATGAACTATGACCGCAATGACGTGCTTTCGGCCATCCTGGACACCTATCTGATTCTCCGGACGCCGGCCGCCTACACGGCGCTGGCCGGGATTATGGACAACGTTTACGGGATCACGGATCCCGGGCTTCAAGTCGAACTGGCGCTGGCTGCGGCAGGCGTGCAAACGACGTCGCAACGGATCCGGATGCTGCGCGACTGGTCGTTCCCGCTGGATCAAATCATCCAACATACAAAAGGCGAAATGGAAGCGGTGGACTATTACGTCCTGCTGCTGAGCATCATGATGAACGGGGTTACGGACGATGACAAAACATCCGCGGTGGCGGACGCGTTCGGCATGGACGTCAACGCGCTGCTGGAATCCTGGCTCGTTCGTGAAGCGCAGAACGGCATGGATGTGCGCCTGACGGCTTATTATCTGAAGGGATTGGGCAACTATGGACTCACGGATCTGGCACGGCTGCTCGATGATATGGGGTATCCGAGGAACGCGGTGATTTCGGCCACACTGGATCAATTTGGCGGACCGGCCTTTCATTCGAATGAGGCAACCATCCTTATCGAGGTTTACGGGTTTACCGATCTGGACATCTTGCGCTACTTCATGGCCAAGGGATTGTCCGGACGGGCCATCAAGCCGGTTTTGCAATCCGTATATCCGTCGCTTACGCTGTACGAAATCGCCAAAATGTACCTCGACAGCGGCGCCGACGGCGATTCGCTCTTTGAACTGTTGGCCGCCTACCCGGAAGACGTGGACGCCACCCTCTATAAGAATCTGAAGAAGGAACTCCGGCTCGCACCGGAGATTGCGTGGCAGCTGCTCGGCATCTGGGGCGAATCGGACGAGGATGTGATCCGGCTGATGGATGTTGCGGGCTACAAACCGCACGAAGTCTTCTTCGCCGCCCACGAATACGGCGGAGGTCTGAGCGTCTCGATGACGGCCAAATATTACGCCCACATTGCCAACGAAGAAGAAGGCGAATCCTATACGGAGTGGGATTTGGAAGAACTTGAGGAATTTTGGGGTGAAATCGGGAGTTACAAAGGCCTGCTGTCGCCGAGACAAATCGCCTATTACATTGCCTTGTACGACAAGAAGCCGCGTGTGGCCGGGCGGATCGCCGGGCACCTGAGGTACGCCGGATACGACTTCCCGACGATCACGAAGGCGCTCGTTCCCGCCAGAATCGCCTATGACGACGACCAGGCGCCCAAGGGGTCGTACAGCGGCGCTCCGCCGCTCGAGCTGGCATGCACCCTGGCGAGTGTTCGCAGTTACTATAATGACATCAGCGTCCACAGGGCGATCCTCGAGGCGAAGAAAAACTATGGCAAACTTGAAGAGAAATACATGCTCAACGTGTACCAGCTTCTTCTGATGTCCAACCTTTGCAACGGACTGTCCATGTTCGACATTTGGGATGTCGTCCACGACATCGAAGGCACGCCGACATGGCAGGAAGCGGCGGATTACTATGATACGGATGATTCGGATGTTCTGGCGTTGCACGTCATGAAACGGTTCGGCGCCGACGAAGAAGCCGTGGCCGCTTTCCTCCGGAAGAAAGGGTTCGGCCTGTTCGAAGCGTATAATCTGATGTGGATCGAGGTCGGTTATGACTTCTGGGATACCCATGTGTCGGTCGTGCGGTACAACAAAGACAGAATCATCACGATGATGGTTTCCAGCAAGATTCCGAAATGGGGGAATTGGGCCAAAGAACCGCTTTTTGCGGGGGTGGACCGAATTTCGGAAGAAACATGGCTGAAGGCTTACAAGAACGATTTTCTCGTCTACGACCTATTCGTGCCGGGCTGGGACGTGGAGTGGATGTTCCAGCATTGATGAGAGAATCGGCCGGAGCCCCGAACAACGCGCCAAAGCCGTTCCGTCCGCGGAAAAATGCCGCGGGCGGAGCGGCTTTTTGCTTTCTTGCGAAACGCGCGGAACAGATGAAAGAAATTGCATGGTTTATGGTAAGCGCTTACCGCCATGGTGGAAGGCGAAATGGTGGGCAAGAACGGGTTCCCAGCCTATTTGAAGGAAATGTTTGACCGCTCCAGGGATCTTCCGGAAATTACGAGGATATCTGGGGAGGCGATCCGCTCGGCATGGCGGCAACCATCTTGGTCGTGGAGCCCGTCGGCGTGCATCTCGCCGCCGGCGACCCCAAAACCGGCAGCCATACGCTGCTGCTGGAACTGCCGATTGCCGTTTCCGGCCTTGAAGATGGACATTTCAAGATCGTGGACAGCCAGGGCAACGAGACGGGGGCCATCGTTTCGTCGTCGGACGAAGAAGGTTGGATTTACGAGATCCTGACCGAACTGGTGCAAGGCGAAACGCATCCGATCGTGATCGAAAAACCGGGGTATTCGCTCAAGAGCGATATCCTTGGGGTTTGACAAAACCGCTGCATTTCACGTGCCGCCTGATGCAACTCCGGGGGACGGGCACGACCTGCAGCATCAAACAAGCCGTTCCGCCGGCGGAATCAAATCCGCCTGCGGAACGGCTTTTTTTACAGAACCGGTTCGAACCTGAAAACTCCCGAATCTCCGGGACAGGCTGCCGGGATTGCGCAGGGAGAGGGAAGCAATTTTGATGGCGGCCGCCCATCCTTCCATTTTGGCGCAAAGCAGATCAACATCCCCGGCGGGCAGCTTTTCGTTCAGCGATTTCTCGACCAGCGAAGACGTTTCCTCCGGAGTAAAGCGGCACTGTCTTTGATCAGATGGACATCATCCAAAACGAGCAGGAAGGGGGCCGTGCGGCGAGAGAGTTCCTGAATCCCAAGGTAACCGTCGTCGCCTTCCTTCAGAGACACCCAGGCAGCATCGATCCGGTTCCGGGTGATCCATCCGCTCACCAGCGAAGTTTTGTCGAAACCGGCCGGGGCAATGACCGTTGTCAACCGGACATGCAAAGACTGGTGGAGCTGTTCTTCAAGACGAGTCCGGACGACATCGTTTTCCCCCGAATTGGGAGCCCTCGTTTTTTCGGCGATCATCGACTTCAAAACCATATTTGTCATCCCGTTTCCAATAGGGCCTTTGGATCGCTGTGCCTGGTGCTTTAGGCGGTTTGGCCGCTTTTCTTCTATTATGGCTGATCTTGGTTCGGGAGGGTGCGGACTCTACAAACCTGAAAACAAACTTTGGTTGATTGATGGGTTTTCAATTTTATGGTAGTTAAAAAAGGATATAGGATCGAATAATGGCGATTCGTGTGCGTCGCAATCCTCATAAACCGCCACAAACCGCTTCTCAAAAAGGGGAGTTGTGAAATGGTCCGCTTGCAACGGCGCAGATGGTTTTCCAGACCATTGAATCTATTTTTGATTGTGGCCCTGCTCGTCAGTTCCATCTATCCGGTCGCGTTGTCTGCCGCCCGGGAAGATGAAGGCGCTTCCGGCGCGTACCGCGACCTGGAGGGCACTGGGCGGAGGACACGCTCAGGAGCTGGATCGAGCGCGGCCTGCTCACGGGGTATCCAGACGGCACCGTGCGCCCGAATCAGGTGGTGACCCGGGCCGAGTTTGCCGCTCTCGTCAACCGGCTTTTCCAATTCAACGTGAAAGTCGGGATCGACTTTGCGGATGTGTGTGCTTACTCATCTTCGGACACCTCGATTTTTGCTCGTTTTATTGTCGCATTCTCGATTCTCGGTGTCCACTTTTTAGTCTAGCATCACCAATAAACACCCGTGCTCTCCATCGCGACATGGGTACAGCCTGCATCGGCCAGCCATTGACCAAGCTCCATCAACTCATCCGTCATCGTTCCAAACGTACGGATTTCACAAACAGGCGAGCGGTCCAGCGGCCCGGTAAGCACGCATGCGACGACGGTTTCCTGATGAACATCAAGGCCAGCACATCGTTCAAGAACGGCTTCCAGCATAACCAATCACTCCCGGCATGAAATCAAGTGAACCGAAAGGACAACCGAAACATGCGAAAATTTTTTATCCGGACTCGCAGTCCGATAGCCTGTGCTTCAAGGTTGTCCGAACAGTTTTATTTACGGGGTCGAACCACCGCAAAAACCCACGAACTGGTCGGTTCAACATGATTGTAACGTATTACGAGAAAGAAAAAAGACTACGATGAGATTTTCATCATAGCCTGTGACCCGGCAGTGTCATGAATGTTTTATTATAAGGATGATCGCGGAATAGTGTGTTTTAGCGGAAGTGTTAAAAGCGGGATAACTACTGGTGGTACATTGCTGTTCATATTACCAAAGGGATTTAGACCAGCAAGATTTACCGAAATTACTACTCAGTATCTTAACGGTGGCACGTATGGAATTTGCTCATTTTCTATATATCCTGATGGACGTGTTCTCATATGTGGTGTAGGAGGCAATGATAAGTTGTTTTTACATCCAATAACGTTCCGCGCTGTACAGTAAGGGGGATTTTGAGTGAAAACCGTTGCAAAAATAGATCATAGTGGATTTATTATAGACTCAACTTTCGCAGCTTAATTGTCCAAACAAACCCTTGATATAATTGGGCAAACTCGAAATCCAATGCTGGAGTTGACGAAAAACGGCAGACTGATGTTATAGTCCCTAGTAGTGGTGTAAAATTGCACCGAGCTTATTGACAAGGGAAGCCACGGTATGATTTCTACTAAAGTGACGCAACTCTACTTTAGAAGGAGGATCAAACCGTGGCTTCTATAGA
>Ga0310822_100768_pt1 | contig 14091 bp, 14 predicted proteins | sample P4_ome_2_FD_201313 | JGI IMG/M metagenome (GOLD analysis project Ga0310822, IMG submission 201313) | Sorghum-adapted microbial communities from Joint BioEnergy Institute, Emeryville, California, United States - P4_Day56_Rep2 | ecosystem: Engineered > Bioreactor > SSF (Solid state fermentation) >... | reverse complement strand
GCAAAGCATCCGCATACTTTTTCACGGCGAATATGCTCGCTCCGCCGGAGACAAAACGGATGGATGCCCGGGAGCGTACGCCTGATTTGCGAAAGTAATCATCCGCCAAATACATGATTTTCTGAGGAGCCCCGCCGCATTTTACGGGAGTATTGGGGTTGGTAAAAATCGCCGTGCCGCCCGTAAAGCTGCGAATATTGTCCCATGTGCTCTCGACGTAATCATAAGAGTAATTGCTGCAAACCCCGTGTTTGCCAATACTCTCCTTCAGCCCTTTTACCTTCTCCCAATCAATCTGGATGCCCGCTGAAACGACCAGATAGTCGTAGCGGATTTTGTCTCCGGACGCGGTTACGACGGTGTTTTCGTTCGGCAAAAATTCAGTAACGGCATCTTGCACCCATTTCGCGCCATTCGGGATCAGCGATGCTTCCTCGCGCTCGGTAACCTCCTTGCGAACGACACCGGCACCGGCAAGCGTCCACAATGGCTGATAGTAATGCTTCGTCGAGAAGTCTACGATGGCAATCTTTCCGAACAAATCACGCGACTTGCGCAGAAGACGTGCTGCAACCGAGATGCCTGCGCTGCCTCCGCCTACAATCACGATTTTGTAGTGAGCAACTGACATTTCCATCCACCCCATCCCCATGTAAAGTCACAAATTCAAGGCCTCTGCATTGAAAAACAGCATGTAAATGGCAACTGCGGCCCGCCAAACATTGACCTGCTCACCAGCAGCACTCGCCTCCTCTTGCTTTTTCTTTGGCATAGACATTCGGACAGCCATGCTCATCATCGAGATGGAAAATAAAAACAATAATTGGTTTTCAGGTATCAATGTACCGGCAAACGATCCGAAATATGCTCCTATTGCACCAAGAATGGCAAAAATCACCGCTGTTTTCCATCGGACATGACCGGCCCTGGCGTGCGGAATGAAATTGGAGCAACGACATGATTGCGAGAATCACGTGAATCGATGTCTGCTCAACCTTCTCCTTCTGACAACATCGGCCTTTTGGACAACACCCGTCCTTTTGATAACTCCCTCCTTCCCGACTCGCTTGCCCTCCCTTCAGACATACTTGACCATGAGTAATAGCAAGCATCATGCCAATTCGATTTTTCCCGTCAAATCGTCATTTTTCGCTTGTCGCTTTTATGCGCAATTGTCAGCTTTGAAAGAGTAATTAACGGAATATTCAGTCACAATCTGAGTTTGAAGCCTCTTGCAACACTGACAACGGTTTGGCATTGTTGGCAAAAGGCAGGCAGAGATTCGGGAAGCTACGCAAAAAAGCCACCCTTTCAGGTGACCTTGCAAATCTTATACCTCGCCTCTCCCAAAACGGGAACGGGCTCTACCACGCCGGTTCGGCAATTTCCTGTATACACTCCGCTACATCATTTTTTGGACTTCCGACAATATGGGAGACAGGGTAGGCTCGCATCTGCGCCGCATCGTAAGGAGTGAGAAGCGACCTCAGCAATTCAGAGTCGCATGTATCGCGATCCAGCCAAATTGCTTCCTCCTCAGGTCCCTTTAAAATAACGGGCATGCGGTCATGGATGCCTGCGACAACCTCGTTGGCACTGGTCGTAATGATTGCACAGGTATGAAGCTTCACCCCATCTGCATTTGTCCAGGTATCAAAGAGACCGGCAAAAGCAAACGGTTCCTCATTTTTCATCATAATGCGCATGGGCTGCTTGCCTTTTTGCGTTTGCCTCCATTCATAAAAGCCGTCAGCCGGAATGAGACATCGCTTGCGGACAAAGAGCTTTCGGAAAGCCGGCCTCTCGGTTAAAGTCTCGGCCCGCGCATTGATCATTTTATAACTGTTCCTGTCGTCTTGAGCCCATGACGGAACAAGCCCCCAGCGCAATTGTCCGAGTCTTTGGCGCCCTCCGTCAGCTAGAATGGCCGGAATTGGCTGGCCGGGGGCGATGTTGTACCGCGGCTTTAGGTCGAACAGGATTTCCTGCAGTTGAAACCGGCTCATCAGCTTCTCCGGGTCGGTGACAAGCGTAAAGCGCCCGCACATAGGCAATTCCCTCCTGCCACCAGCATTCCTCATTCCCAACAAAAATACCCCCTCCCCGAAGCACGGGAGCGATTAGACGTGTCATCCCCTCTCCTACTCTCCGGTACATAACAAAAAAGCCCCCGAAGGCGCTTTTTCTTCATAATCCCGCTATTCTTTTGCCCCATTTCTCTCTAATAACTCTGTGAGCTTTGCGTCGTTTATTTCCCTTGAGATTTTTAACGGCGAGTCTCCATAAAAATCTTTGATATTGGGATCGGCTTTGTTCATTAGCAAGTATTCCGCTACCTCATGCTTTTTCCCGATGACAGCATGTAAAAGCGCCGTTCTTCCATCATTGTCTGTAACATCGGGATTCATATTATTCTGGATGAACGGCTTTACCTCGTCCACATTGCCGTTTTGTGCAGCACGGATGAACTCATTTGGGTTGAAGGTTTCATCGTAATTGTCATTGTAATTCTTCGTTTGCCCGAGGTGAAAAACAGCGGAAAATTGAAATAAACCGATTCCAACAAGCACAGTGAATAGGGCAAAAATCAAATATCGTTTATTCACATCGCACCTCATTCTTTATAGACAACCCCTATGAACGTATATGGCAGCAGCAAGCCTAACTCTTTGCATCCTGTTTACGTAACAGAGTCATTTCAACGAAAGGCTGCTTTGCTTATTCCTTTCTGGAACGACAAGCACTTTGGAAGGCCACTCGCCAACTGCCACTTGTTGCTTCTGTTTAAGCTCCTCAGTATCAAACACCGATAGGGTCCCCTGTGTCATATTCGAGACAAGGAGGTTTGAACCATCCAAAGCGATAGAGGAAGGCGTTGGGGATTGCAGCTTTGCTTTCAGCTCCATTTTTTTCAGGTCATAGACTGAGATCGTGTCCCCCGTCATGTCCAAGTCCGTAAAATGATTAACGAAGGCTATGTCTCCCTTTCGCACAATGGATTGAGGAAAGGTTTCTTCCAAAGTGATCTCCTGCAAGACAGAACCTGTTTTCGGATTCAGCACCTTCATTTTGCTCGTATAAGATTCCGGACGTTTCACCCACTTCGGTTTAGGTCCTTTGGCGAACCCGGCATAGACAGCTATATAGTGATCCTGAAATGGAACAACGCCATTGGGCGGAAGTTCTTCCGGAATATCGTTCATGGTTATGATTTGGTACTTGCCCGTCTCGGCTTTGCCAATTTGGACCTTTTTTGCATACTGCCCATAATTATGCGCCCCGCCTGAGTTCACGTACATCGTTATGCCGTTTTCTGCCGGGATCATAGAGCGCACGGCCCCAGGTACGGTTAGCGTCTCGATGAGAGAAAAAGTGTCGAGATCGACAAGCATGAAATGAAAACCCACATTTCGGGATTCCACGGATGAAGCAATATACGCGATTCGATCGTGAATAAAAAGCTTTTGCGGAATGTAGGGCAGGGTCAATGTTTCGTACGAAAGGTCGTATAGATTCACGGCGTACAGGTCTTTTCTGGGCTCCTCAATTCCTGGATCAATCAGATACAGCGTTTGCCCATCGATCTGTGCATCGATCAGGAATTTGCCGATTTTCTTCTCCTTTACTACTTTGTAGTCTTTATCCAAAGTAACAACATTGGATTTCCCCGCTTGTTTGATGACTGCCAGATGCGGTGTTTTATTTTGCAAAGGCATTTCATCCGTATTCTGGCAGCCTGCTATGAACAGGATGGATACGAGCAGAAACAGCATGTATTTTTTCAATTGGGAACTCCCTCCGATCATGCAGAAACGGACCGAGGCAAAATGGCTTCGGTCCATTATAGAACGCAACTACCTGAGCGAAGATTCTGGCGTGAAACGAACTGTATAAATCATCCAAAAAATTACTTAGCCGGACTGATCATCTAACGGATAATGCAACTTTTCATTTGACTATTCCGCAAATTCCACAAAAACCCTTTTCCGCGGGGACGAAAAATGAAACTGGAACTGGGATAAAATTAATTCAATGTAGTTAAACGTATCCGAAAAGAGTATAATTATGTAAATGGCAAGAAAAACCATTAGATGAGCCTTGTACGTTTCTATCAATCCAAAAGGAAGATGACATATGCGGTTGTCATCTTTTATCAAAGCAAGGATCAACTCAAGAAAGAGAGAACGATATGAAAAAAAACCTCTTGATCGTCATGAGCTTGCTCATCATGATGAGTGTACTGACAGGTTTCCAAGCGGTATCCACCAACCCGTTGCAACAGTCGGTGAAATCCAGCCTCGTCCCTGTTTCCAAAATGGCGCTTCCTTCGAAAACCATTATCGGGTTTGGGGAAGCTACACATGGCAACAAGCAATTTACGATGCTAAAGTTGGATATTTTCAAGCATCTCGTAGAAAAGCAAGGATATCGCGTATTCGCCATCGAAGGCGATTTTGGCGGAGGGCAAAAGGTCAACGAATACATACTGGGAGGCAGCGGAACTGCCCAAGATGCGGCAAAGGCAATCGGATTTACCATCTACAATACGCAAGAAATGGCAGCCCTTCTCTCCTGGATGCGCTCCTATAACGAGCATCGGGATGCAAAAGACAAAATTCATTTTTACGGGTTTGACATGCAGCGCTATGACCACAACAAAAACGGGCTGTTCTCCTACTTGAAAAAGGTGGACCCGCCACTTGCCTCCAAGTATGAGACGGCACTTGCGAATCTGAATGACAAGACAGTGTATGATCAAAAGAAAGCCACCGTACAAGACGGGCTCTCCCATATGAAAAGCCTGATGGAGCGTATGAAAGAAAATAAATCCGTTTATATCGCCAAAAGCTCCGAGCGAGAATATGAGCTGGCACTGGCCTTTGCCGAGGCGATCAAGCAAAACGCTACTCTTCGCGGAACCAATGCCAACTATAGCAATACCCGCGATTTCTATATGGCGGAAAAAGTGAAGTGGGTCTTGTCCTACGAAAAGAAATATTACGGTCGCGAAAAACTGTTCATCACCGGACATAATGGACACATTGAAAAAACCTCCACTACCGCAGGAACAGCCACTTGCATGGGGGCCCATCTCGCCAAAGCCTTTGGGGACCAGTATTACGCCATCGGCAGTGAATTTTACGAAAGCTCCTTTATTGCCAATGACGCCTTTACCAATGAGCGAAAGGAGTTTCATGTAAAAAATAGCGGCAACGATCGGCTGGCTGTACTGTTTGCACAGACAAACATGCAGGATGGATTCCTGGATTTTGCAAAGGCCAAAAATAATGAAAGTTTCACCGCCTACCTGAATAAAACGCAGCCCATCAGTGCCATCGGAGCAGTCTTTAGCGGATTGTATGAAAAAATGGAAAAGATGTATACGGTGCAGATGGTTCCGGCGAAAGCTTTTGATGCGCTGATTTTCGTGCGGACTGCTACTCCTTCGGTAATGTTAAAAGAGTAACGGAGCGGGAATTGTCGGGTTCCTTGCTGATCATACCGTAGTTTAAAGAAAGAGAATGCCCTTTTTGCTGATGCAAAAAAGGCATTCTCTTTCCTAATTCTATCTGCTTTCCGTATAAATTTGAAAGGTCACGCCAAATTTGTCAGTTACATCGCCAAACCCTGGGCTAAAAGAGTTTTCTTCAAATGGTATATTCACTTGACCGCCTTGCTGCAGGGCTTCAAAAAATCGTTTTGATTTTTCCACGTCATTCGTTGAAAGGCAAATGGTTACCTGTTTGCCCTTGGGAATAGACGAACCGGTTGGAGCATCGGAAAACATGAGTTCCGTTTCACCCACACGCAGCTTTGCGTGTGCCACAAGATTCTTTACCTCATCCGTAAAAGTATCAGGCATTTCCGGCATATCACCGTAAGTAATGATGGTGAGGACTTCGGCACCTATCGCTTGTTCATAAAACTGAATCGCTTCCCTTGCGTTCCCTTCCAAATTTACATAAGGGGTAAGTTTTACTGTCATCCTAGATCAGCTCCTTTTTTCCCATCATACCTTTTATCAAATGCGTTGATTTCTTTTCAATTGCTATCTTCAATAACCCAAACATTGTATTGGTTCTTCTGCTCATTTATCAGCCTCTCATTCAAACAAGCTGTGGTGCAAAAAATACTGTTTGACAGGACACCAAATGGTGTCGTATTATCAAAACAGACACCATTTGGTGTCCGAATGACGATTTATTCATTTTGTAAAGTTTGAATCTGAATAAGTTTGACTTGAACCAATTAAAAGAAGAAAACCAATGAGCAAGCTTATTGGTACGGAAACAACTGCGAAAGTAGAAACCCAGTCAGAGGAAAAAAGATTGAAAAAAGTGCATGCTGACGAAATATCGCCTCGTGGACACTGCGTCCGAAGAGTTGCATACTGTAAGGAGGTGGTGAAATCAACGGCTGTCCCTTAGTACACCATAGATTTCTCCTACATAAAATCATATTTTTTGGAGCGGGTAGCTGTGAACGAGAACAACCAGCGGGATGTGTTTGACGCGATTGCAGATCCAACCAGGCGCCGATTGATTCGTCTGTTGGCAGAGGCAGAGGAGATGCCGCTTCATGAGTTAACCACGCATTTTGAAATGGGCCGTACAGCGGTATCCAAGCATTTGACAGTCCTGAAAGAGGCCGGACTGGTACTTGATCGAAAAGTCGGCAGAGAAACGCGATATAGGCTGAACGCCTCTCCACTCAGAGAAATTCAAGATTGGGTGGCTTTCTACAGCAAGTTCTGGAGTACGAATATGTTGCGCTTGAGCCAACTATTAGAGGAGGAAGAAGAATGAGTTTAACCTTATCCCTGGATTTTCAGTACAAGACATCGATGGAGAAGCTTTGGACCGCCTTGACCGATTCAAGCAAGCTTGCCAAGTGGGTGGTCAACATCCACACCGGTCAGGCAATGGAAAATGATTTTAAACCCGTCGTAGGACACCGTTTTCAGTTTCGTACGGAACCGAACGAATATTGGGATGGAATTGTTGAAGGCGAAGTGCTTATCGTGGAGCCACCACACCGATTGTCCTATACTTGGGGCAGCGGAGAGGAGAAGCATACGATCACCTGGACGCTGCAGGATGTAGGGGACGGAAAGGTTAACCTTCATCTCGAACAAACCGGATTCTCAAATGCCCAAGCACTGGGTGGAGCTAAGTATGGCTGGACCAAATGGTGCGGCGAGCTTGAAAAGGTGTTGGAACAATAAGCGCATTCAATATTTATGCATCAATGGCGACAGCCGTATCGAGGCGATAAACAGCAAAAACCGGAGCACGTAATCGCTCCGGTTTTTTGCTGTGCCATGCCATGGCCCCTCAGACGTTTCGACCACGCTGGTTTCGTTTATTCGATCTCGTTTCGCTGGACGGAAGCGACCGGCTCCACGTTTTCCGTGTACATCCGCTTCACCAGCTCGCTCTCGCCCTCTACTCGATCCCCCTGCTTTGCCAAAAAGTCCTGCGACTCCCGCTGCTGATCATTCGGCTTTTTGTTGTTCGGTCTGGACATTGTCTGTCCCCCTCCTGTTCTGCGGTAAACACCCTTCTTACTATGAGTGCCTCTGAGGGATTTTATTCCGGGTCCGTGAGGTTACTCAGCCAATCTTTTTGCCCCGCGCAGATCCGGTGTCCCGGTTACGCTGAAGCGGATACCTTCGATCTTTTTGCTGTTGAGGTAGTTCGGGATGACCGGCATATCCTGCATCAACACGGTTTCGGCGTCGTGCAGAAGCTTCATGCGCGCTTCCTCGTTTTGTTCGACCTTCGCTTTTTCGATCAGCTCGTCAAACTTCGGATTGGCCCAGTTGGTAAAGTTGCGGGAGCTTTTCCCCGTGTACAGCTCCAGCATCGCGAGCGGATCGAGGTAATCGCCGTTCCACCCCATGCGGGCGATCTGGAAGTTTTTCTGCTTGAACGTATCGATGTAGGTTTTCCACTCCTGATTTTCCAGCTTCACCTGCACGCCCAGGTTTTTCTTGAACATTTCCTGCAGCGCTTCGGCGATCTTCTTGTGGTTTTCCGCCGTGCTGTATTTCAGCGTAATCGGCGGAAGCTCTGTCCAGCCTTCTTCCTTCAAGCCTTCCGCCAAAAGCTGCTTCGCCTTGGCCGGATCGAACTGATAGTATGGCGCCACTTCTTCCCGGAAGTCCTTGCCCGCAGGAGTTTTCACCCCGAATGGCGTGTAGCCGTACGCCGGGAGCTGGCCTCCCATGGTCACGTTTGCCGTCAGGATGTCCCGGTCGATTGCGTAGGAAAAGGCCTGACGGATTTTCGCGTTGGTGAACGGCTCTTTCTCTACGTTAAACGTGTACGTATAAATGCTGTAGTCCGGGAACGATTTGTACTCTTCTTTTCCCTTTTCCTGCTCAATCACGTCGATTGGCAAAGAGTCGATCAGGTCAAGCTCTCCCGTTTTGAACATCTGGTAGTAGGTAGTCGCTTCGTTCACCATCTTGAAGTGGACGGTCTCCATTGTTACCTTGTCTTTTTCCCAGTAGCTCTGGCTTTTGGCGATGGTCAGCTGACTGTTGTGGTCCCAGCTCTCCACGGTGTACGGGCCGTTGGTCACGATGCCTTTCGCTTCCGCTGCCCAGTTTTTGTCCGCTTCCACAACTTTCTTGTTCACCGGCAGATAGGCGCGGCTCATCATGATTTTCGGGAAATAGGTGATGGGGTCTTTCAGTCTGACGACGAGTGTCCGGTCATCCTTTGCCTTGATCTGCACGTCATCCACGCTGCCTTTGCCCGAGTTGTACGCCTCCGCGCCTTGTATGTAGTAGAGCGCAGATGGTTCATAGGCGGCAGTCTGCGGGTTCAGCACACGCTTCCAGGAGTATTCGTAGTCATGCGCCGTTACCGGATCGCCGTTCGACCATTTCATCTCGGGGCGCAGGGTAAACGTGTAGGTTTTGCCATCCGGGGAGACTTCCACCTTTTCGGCTGCGCCTTCCACGATGTCCCCGTTTTGGCCGTAGCGGTACAGTCCTTCGTACAGATGGTCGATCACCCAGTACGAGGTGGTATCGGAAGCGAATGCCGGGTCCAATGTGTACGGTTCACCCCGCAGATTGGCGGTCATGACTTGTTTGACGGCTGCCCCCGTCTGTTGATCGGAAGACGTAGCCGGCTTATCGCTGCCGCATGCGGAGAGCGCAGGCACGGCGAGCGCCAGCAGTGCGGCAAAAGCGAGCAATCCTTTTTTCATCGATGATTTCCTCCTTGTTCTCCTCTGTCTACTGTACAAAATGGCAAGCGATCCAGTGTCCGCGCCTCACCTCCTTCCACTCCGGTGCTGCTTCGGCGCAGACGCCTTGGGCCGCCGGGCATCTGGTGCGAAACGGGCACCCGCTTGGCGGATGAATCGGGCTCGGCATCTCTCCGGTCAGGACAATCTGCTCCCGCTCTTCGCGCTGGGCAGGATGGGAGACCGGCATGGCGGAGATCAAAGCCTGCGTGTACGGATGCAGCGGTGCTGCAAACAACTCCTCGCCCGGTGCCAGCTCCATCATCTGCCCCAGGTACATCACGCCGATCCGGTCGCTGATGTGCTTTACCATCGCCAGGTCATGCGCGATAAACAAATAGGTGATGTCCCGCTCTGCCTGCAGATCTGCCAGCAGATTGACGATTTGCGCCTGAATGGATACATCCAGTGCGGAGATGGACTCGTCCGCCACGATAAAGCTCGGCTCCACCGCAAGCGCCCGGGCGATCCCGATGCGCTGCCGTTGTCCGCCGCTGAATTCATGCGGAAAGCGTTTGGCGTGGCCGGGGTGCAGTCCGACCAGCTCCAGCAGCCGGTAGATGCGTTCTTCCCGCTCTTTTCCTTTTGCCAATCCGTAGGCGTCGATTCCTTCGGCGATGATGTCGCCCACCCTGAGACGCGGATTAAGCGAGGCTTGCGGGTCCTGGAAGATTAGCTGCATGTGGCGGTTTGCTTCCCGCCTTTCGTGTCTGTCCATCCTGGCGAGGTCTTTTCCTTGAAACAGGATGCGCCCCGCCGTAGCCGGGTACAGGCCCACGATCGTCCTGCCCAGCGTCGACTTGCCGCAGCCGCTTTCCCCGACGATACCGAGCGTCTCCCCCCGCCTGATGGCAAAAGAAACGCGGTCAACAGCCCTGACCCGTTGGCCGCCGCCAATCTCAAACGATTTGGCGAGATTCTCCACCTCCACGATGTTGTCAAGCATATGTCTCCCTCCCTGCTGCAATCCACGCTTCCGCCTTCGGGGCACGCGGGTCGTTCAGCCAGCAGCTCGCCTCATGAGAATCGGAAAACGATTCGGCTGGCGGCATATGCGCCAGGCAAATTTCCATAGCAAAGCGGCAGCGGGCGGCAAACGGACAGCCGGCTGGCGGACGAAACAAATCCGGCGGAGTCCCTTCGATGGGGACCAGCCGCTCTTTTTTTCCTGCCGCAAGACGCGGCACAGACTGCAGCAGCCCTTGTGTGTATGGATGGCGCGGGTTGTCAAAAATCTCTTCCGCCCGGCCGCTCTCCACCACTGCGCCCGCGTACATCACCGTCACGTGGTCGGCCACCTCTGCGACTACGCCCAGATCGTGGGTGATCAAAATGATCGATGTGTTCAACTGCTGCTGCAGCTCCTTCATCAGCCGAAGGATCTGCGCCTGTATGGTCACGTCGAGCGCCGTCGTCGGCTCGTCGGCGATGATCAGCTCTGGATGGCAAGCAAGTGCCATGGCGATGCCGACACGCTGCCGCATGCCTCCGCTCAGCTCGTGCGGATATTGTTCATACCGCCTCGCCGCCTCCGGAATGCCCACCCTCTCCAGCAGCTTCAGCGTCTCTTCCTTTGCTTCCGCCTTCGTCTGCTTTCGATGCTTGATCAGCCCTTCGGCAATCTGTGTCCCGATTTTCATCGTCGGGTTCAGCGAGGTCATCGGGTCCTGAAAGATCATGCCGATCTGCGAGCCGCGAACCTGCTGCCACTCCTGTTTCGTCAGCCGGGTCAGCTCACGCCCGCGAAACCGGATGCTGCCGCTCTTTACCTGGCCGGATCGGGGCGGAATCATCCCCATCAATGCCCGGGCGGTCACGCTTTTTCCGCAGCCGCTCTCTCCGACAATGGCCAGCGTCTCTCCCTCCCTCACGGAAAAGGACACCCCTCTCACTGCCTGCACCTCTCCGCCGTACGTGCGAAAGGAGACGCGCAGCTGGTCTACTTCCAACAATGGCTTCACGATGAACTCCCCCTCATTTCCTGATGCGCGGGTCCAGCGCGTCCTGCAGACCGTCCCCGAGCGCGTTGCACGCGAACATGGCAAGCGAAATCATGAATCCCGGAAAAAACAGCCGCCACCACTGCCCGCTCAGCACAACCGCCAGCGCGTCGTTGGCCATCGTTCCCCAACTGGCCATCGGCGCTTGCACGCCCAGACCGAGAAAGCTGAGAAACGACTCGGCGAAGATCGCATGCGGAATCGTAAAGGTCAGGTTGACGATGATCACGCCAATCGTATTGGGCAGCAGATGCCTGATGATGATTTTGGCATGGGAGGTGCCCAGCTTTTCTGCCGCCAGCACAAACTCCTGCCGCTTGATCTGCATGAGCTGTCCTCTGACCAGGCGGGCCATGCCCACCCAGCCGGTCAGCGAAAGCGCAATAATGATCGTGGCGAGTCCCGGCTCCAGAACGACCATCAGCAGGATCACCACCAGCAGATACGGGATGCTGTAGAGAATTTCAGCCAGCCGCATCAGGATGTTGTCCACTTGGTCACCCAGCCTGCTCCTTCCTGCCATGTATCCGGAAATGCCGCCGATGCACACACCGATTACCAGGTCGATGGCCGCCGCCACCACACCGATAAACAAAGAGATGCGGCCGCCCATCCAGGTACGCGCCCACATGTCCCGGCCCAGGTCATCCGTTCCAAACCAGTGCTCGCCCGAGGGCGGCAGATTCCCCTGCGTCAACGACTGCTCATGCGGGCTGTGGGGAACGAGCATCGGTCCCAAGATCGAGAGCGCCACCACCGCCGCGAGCAGGAAGAACCCGAGCATCGCCAGCTTGTTGCGGCATACCCGCTGCCATACCTCCTGCCAATACCCGAGGCTGGGACGTTCCCGCTCTTCCCCGGCAAGCCGGCTTGGGTCGACAGGTCGAAACAGCGAATCCAGTTGTGTTGCCTGATTGGCCATAACGCTATCTCCCTCCGCTCGTCAATCTGATGCGCGGGTCAATCACCCGGTACAGCAGGTCGATGATGTACAAAGTAAAAATGAGCACAAAGCTGTAAAACACAGTCATTCCCAAAATGACCGGATAATCGCGGTTAAAAATACTTTCCACGAAGTATTTGCCAAGCCCCGGAATGGCGAAAATCTTTTCCACCACAAAGGTTCCGGTCATCAGGTTGGCAAACAGCGGACCGACAAAGGTAAGCACCGGCAGTATGGCATTGCGCATCCCGTGTCTGACGACGATGGAAAAGGTGCCAAGCCCTTTCGCCTCCGCCGTGCTTATGTATTCCTGCTGCCAGACTTCCAGCATGCTGGCTCGTACGAATCGGGCGATAATGGCAAGCGGCCCGATGGCGAGCGCAAGCGTCGGAAGAACTGAATGCTCCCAGCTACCCCATGCCGCGACGGGCAAAAGCTCCCATTTGACCGCCATGTATTTGATCAACAGCGGCGCCAGAATAAAACTGGGGACGGAGATCCCGACGATGGCCGCGAACATGGACAGAAAATCCAACGCCCGGTTTTGGTAGAGCGCCGCGACGATTCCGACTGTGATCCCACCTGCCAGCGCGACAAGAAACGCCTGGAGCCCCAGAACAGCCGAGGCGGGAAAGCCCTCCGCAATCAGCGTGTTCACGTCCCTCGTCTTGGACTGGATAGACGGCCCCAGGTCAAATTGCACCAATCCTTTCAGATAGAGCAGGTACTGCATAGGGATCGGCTCATCCAGGTTGTACTGGGCCCGCATGTTTTTCACGACTTCTTCCGGAAGCATTTTGGCGTCAGACGCGAACGGGTCGCCCGGAATCAGGTGCATGATCACAAACGTCACCGTGACAATGATCCACAGCGTAACCAGCATGAGAAAGCCACGCTTGACCGCATAATGAAGCACGTTGTTTCCTCCTTTGTGCAATTGTAATACTAAGTAAATAAATGCGAATACTATGGATTATACATACAGAAAGCCCCTCTCCAGAAAGAAGAGGGGCGATTTGTACGGTTCCCACCTTCTTATCTCTCAGAATAACTCCGCAGGATTTAGCACCGTAAGGTCCATCAGACCAAGGTTGCCGGGTTTCATCGGGCCAGTCCCTCCACCACTCTCGATAAGAATGTTTTATGAAGTTAAATTTCATTCACTAAATTCTTTTTTATCTTATCATTTTACTTGGATATGTCAATGCGGTTTTTGTGCATTTGATTTTTGTTTATTTGTTGGGGGGATTAAATGGTTTTCGACTGAGGTTGTTGATTCCATACGTTTTTTGAATTGAAAGATCGACGGCCATAAAAATACGTTTTAGACTGCTCTTAGAAAAAACAACAGTTGTAGACTAAGACGGAAAAATAAAGTCCTTGCCTGACGCTGATGTGACTGCCACTATTCAACTATTAATCCCCGTACTGCTTATTCCGAACTTCAATTTACCCTAACTCAACTCATGCACAATTTAATCTTGGCACCTGCCAACAAGAAATGGGAAAGCACCAGGAGGTAATACAACCTTCGCTTTTGATACATTTCCGGAAAGGGGCGATTACGCAACCGTATTAAGGACATTGAAATTCGTACTTTAAAATTTAAAATTGAGATATTAATTAAACAAAATGAACATTCAAAGGCGAAAACCTTTTAAATCACGGTCTTGAATCATTAATGACGGCGATGGTTTAAATAATAATGAACAAATAGAAAAACTCCTTCCAAGGGGAGTTTTTCTATTTGTTCAATTTATTTCCCAATTAAGCCGTAGAAACAACAATAATTTTTATATTCTTCAAGAATGCCACAACTCCATGTATATCTATCTCATTTGAGATATGCATTTTCATATACAACTCTTGAGGTAAGAAAGCACTATA
>Ga0310822_100766_pt1 | contig 14133 bp, 9 predicted proteins | sample P4_ome_2_FD_201313 | JGI IMG/M metagenome (GOLD analysis project Ga0310822, IMG submission 201313) | Sorghum-adapted microbial communities from Joint BioEnergy Institute, Emeryville, California, United States - P4_Day56_Rep2 | ecosystem: Engineered > Bioreactor > SSF (Solid state fermentation) >... | reverse complement strand
AGCCTCCGTCGTCCGGCAGCTTGGCCGCAATTCGAAACCTGTGCTGCTGATTCACGGCGGGGAGGATACCTTTGTGCCGACCTCGATGGTCAACGAATTGTATGACGCGATCCGGTCCGCCAAGGAGAGGCTGATCGTCCCTAAAGCGCAGCACGGCAATTCGCTGCTCATCGACCCCGAAGGCTATCGGAACGCGATCGCGCGCTTCACCGGACGTTATGTAACCGACGGCTGAAAAACCTTGGATGGGGATCGTCCGATCCGCCGGCCGCTTATCGGCGTAAGCGGCCTTTTTTTCTTCCGGATAACGAATAAAGATATTTAGGGAAACCAAAGGCAGGTCGAAAGCGTCTTTTACTTTAATCGTCCATTTCACCTGTCATTGGAGGCACCGTCTTGCGGAACATTTCCCGTTTCAACGTGATTATGCTGCTTCTGGTTGTGTTCGGAGGCTTTTTGATTTTCGGGTTTTCCGAAAACATTAAAGGTCCGGCCATTCCCGCCATGCAAAGGGATTTCGGCCTGAACGAGGCGCAGCTCGGTCTGCTGCTCTCCCTCAATTCGCTCGGCTATTTGCTCGCCTGCTCTTTTACTTCCTCCCTTTCCAATCGAATCGGGATCCGATTGACCGGCATCCTCTCCTTCGCTTCAATGGCGGCCTCCGGCGTACTGATGTATCTGTCGGCTTCATACGCCTCGTTGTCCGCCGGTTATTTTCTCTTGAATATCGGAAACGGCATGCTGGAGATCGGTCTTGCCATTATGGCCGCTCGCATTTTCACCCGGAACACGGGAACGATGATGAACCTGGCTCATTTTTTCTACGGGCTCAGTTCGACGGTTGCCCCGATAGCCGCATCTTCGATGATGGGCTGGAACCTTGGCGGCGGCCAGCTCGGATGGCGCGGCATGTACCTGATTATGCTGTCCCTGTCTTTGCTCCCCATTATTCCGTCCTTGCTGGCGCGCTTTCCCGAGGGCGAACGGGTGAGGGGAGACAGCCTCTCGATCAAAGACCTGCTCCGCGACCCGGTTGCCTGGTTGATCGTTGCCGTTCTGTCCTTCGGCGTCGTATCGGAGCTTGGGGCGGGCAGCTGGCTCGTTTATTTTCTGGAAAAAGCCTACGGCTGGGAGAATGCCGACGCTTCGCGGATGCTGTCGGTTTTTTTCCTTTGCTTTATGTTGTCCCGTCTGCTTCTGGGACCGGTCACCGATAAAATCGGCTATACGCTATCCGTCCTGATTTTTTCCGGATTCTCGGGTTTGTGCGGCCTGGCGGCTCTTGCGATCGGGGAGAAGGGGGCCGTTCTGTTTGCGATCTCGGCCATCGGCATCGCGCCCGTCTACCCGACGGTCATGGCTATGCTGGCCAAGCGCTATGCCCGGGGCGTGGACACGGCCATTACGTTCACCGTTACGTTGATGGGGATTGCCAGCGTCGCCGGGAATCTTCTGGTGGGGTATATGATCGAGCGGGTCCGGGAGCTGTTCGCGTCGCGGAACGCGGCGGACAGCGAGCTGATCGGGCTGCAGGCGGGGTACGGGTTGATCGCCGTTCTGGCGCTGCTGTGTTCCGCCGCCTGCGCCGTTCTGTACTTGTGTCTCCGCAAAAGGCGCGAGGTGCTGTAAAACGCCGGGCGCGGGCGTTTGACAGGGAAATGGGAATTTGATATGGTTTTATCGTTGAATTATTCGACTATAGAACTATTCGAGGATGAAACTATTGTGGACAATCGGTTATGCAAGCAGGCTATCGAACGGTACAAGAAGGCGATGTTCACGGTTCAGCGAAGGGTCAATGCGCTCATCCGGGAGCTGATGCCCGCGGATTTGACGGTCGACCAATATTACGTCATCGATTACATCCGTTCGCACGGCAAATGCACTTCGTCGGAGCTCGCGGAGGTGTTCTGCGTCGGCAAAAGCTCGATTACGGCGATTATGACCCGCCTGTTCGACAAGCAGCTTGTGCTGCGGGTGCCGGACGAGAAGGACCGCCGCGTCATTACGCTGCTGCTGACGGAGGAGGGGGAGAGGCTTGCCAACGAATTGGGAGCGAAAGTTGAGGAAATGTTGTCTGGATATATGAACCTGTTCGGCGAAGAGGAGACGGAGCGCTTTTTGGCCACCTTCGAGAAACTGGCGCAAGTTATCGTTCAACCGCAGGAGAGGGGTTAACAGACGCATGAAGACGATCGTCAAGCTTAGATGGCTGGTGCTGGCGCTTTGGGTATTGGGGGTTGCGGCGCTTGTGCTGTCGGCCCCCAATATGCAGGAGCTTGTACGGGAGAAGGGGCAGATCAAGGTGCCGGACGGCTATTCGTCCACCAACGCCGCCGCCATGCTAAGCGCAATGGAAGGCGGGGGTTCCGGCGAAAGCGGGCAATCGACCGTGATCGTGTTCCACAACGAAAAAGGGCTGACCGAAGCCGATATGGAGGCCGTGCGCAACGGAATCGAGGCGCTAAAGAGCAAGCGGGAGGAGCTCGGCATCGTCTCGCTCGTCAATTCCTTCGATACGCCGGAGCTAAAATCGCAGACGGTGTCCGAAGACAAGACGACGGTGCTTGCGCTGGCAAACGTAACGATGAACGGGCGCACAAGCGCGGAAGCCTCCGAGGCGCTGTACGACGCATTGGCGGATGTGTCTGTAGAGCACTATTTGACCGGGAACTGGATCATCCAGGAGGACGTCATTCAGAGCTCGGAGGAAGGACTGAAGAGGACGGAATGGATTACGGTCGTCTTCATTCTGGCGATTCTGCTGATCGTCTTCCGGTCGCTGATCGCGCCGCTCATTCCGCTGCTGACGATCGGGATCAGCTACGCGGCTTCGCAGTCGATCGTGGCTTTTCTGGTGAAATACGCGGATTTTCCGCTCTCGAACTTTACGCAGATCTTCCTGGTGGCCGTCATGTTCGGCATCGGGACGGATTATTGCATTTTGCTGATCAGCCGGTTCAAGGAGGAGCTCGCCCGCGGGGCGGACCGGCTGGAGGCGATCACGACGACGTACCGGACGTCCGGCAGGACGGTGCTCGTTTCGGGACTTGCGGTGCTGGTCGGCTTCTCCGCCATCGGCTTTTCGACGTTCGGGCTGTACCGCTCCGCGGTGGCGGTGGCGGTCGGCGTGGCGGTGCTGCTCATCGCGCTGACGACGCTGGTGCCGTTCTTTATGGCCGTGCTCGGGCAGGCGATTTTCTGGCCGTCGCGCGGCGCGCTCGAGCACAAGCCGAGCCGGATATGGGGAGCGGTCGGCCGTTTCTCGCTGCGGCGCCCGATCGGGTCGCTCGCGATTTTGGCCGTTATTGTGGTCCCGTTCCTCGTCTCTTACAAAGGGGATGTCTCGTACAACTCGCTGGATGAGATCGGGGACCGGTACGATTCGGTCAAAGCGTTCAATATCATCTCGGACAGCTTCGGGCCGGGCGATTCGCTGCCGGCGACCGTGGTCCTGAAGGCCGGCAAGCCGCTGGACGATACGGACGGGCTCGCGATGATCGAGCGGGTGACGCGGGAGATCGCCGAAGTCGACGGCGTGAAGGCGGTTCGCAGCGCAACCCGCCCGACCGGCGAGGCGCTGAAGGATTTTCAGGTCGCCAGCCAGGCGAGCACGCTGGACAGCGGGCTTGAGGAAGGCGCGGAAGGTCTCGGACAGGTCGCTTCCGGGCTGAAGAGCGCGGGGGACAGCCTGAGCGGGAAAGCGCCGGAGCTGCAAAGCGCGGCTGAGGGCGCCGAGAAGCTGGCCGACGGAACGAAATCGCTGAAAAACGGAATCGTGCAGCTTGGCGACGGGCTGAAGCGGATCGAGCAAGGGCTGAAGGACGGATCGATCAGCGCCGGGGAACTGAGCGCGGGACTGAAAGAGGCGCAGGCGAGCGCCGAGCAGCTCGCGTCCGCCAGCGCACGGCTGTCGGGCAGCTATCGGCAGCTTGAAACGGGACTGGAGCAGCTTACGCAAGGCTACAATCAGGCCGCGGCGGCGCAGCAGGCGCTGGCGGCGGGGCTGTCGGATTTGGGCCAGGGCCTCGGAGGCCTTGCCGACAAGTATCCGGAGCTGAAGCAGGATGCCGATTTCCTCAAAGCGCAAGGGGCGGTCGCCGAGCTTCAGACAAGCGCCGAGCAGCTTGGCGCTCAATATCGGCAGATGAACGCGCAGCTTGCGGGCATCGCCCAAGGGCTCGGCCGGGCCAATGCCGGCCTTGCGCAGGCTTCGGCCGGGCAGGCGCGGCTGACCGAGGGACTCCGTTCGCTGGCCGCAGGCATCGTCAGCCTGCAGAAGGGCCTCGAGCAGGCGGCGTCCGGCCAGGGGCAAATCATCGCCAAGCTGCCGGAGATGACAGCCGGCGCGGACGAACTGGCTGCAGGCCAGGAGAAGCTGGCCGAAGGCTTCTCGCAGCTGACCGGCCAACTGGGAGAACTGACCGACGGGCTGAACGACAGCGTCGACGGGCTCGAGCAAATCGAGGACGGCCTGAAATCCGCCCGCGGCTATCTGGGCGAGCTGTCGTCTTCCTCCGACAAGGAGCTGACCGGCTGGTTCGCCCCGGAAGAAGCGCTGGACAACGAGGATTTCCGTGAGGCTCTCGACACGTACTTGTCCGACGACCGGCTGACGGCGCGGTTCGACGTCGTCTTCGACGGCAACCCATACGAAATCGAGACGCTCGAGAAAACGGACGACGTGCAGGCCGCGGTGGCCCGGGCGCTTAAAGGGACCGATTACGCGAACGCGTCGTACGCGGTCGGCGGCGTATCCAGCATCAATAACGACCTGCGCAACATTTCGTCGGCAGACTATACGCGTACGGTTGTCCTGATGCTGGCCGGGATTGCGGTCATTCTGGCCGTCGTGTTCCGCTCGCTTGTCATTCCGATTTATCTGATTCTGTCGCTGCTTGCGACGTACTACACGTCGATGGCGGTGAACGAACTGATCTTCGTGCGTCTGCTCGGCTATTCGGGAACAAGCTGGGTCGTGCCGTTCTTCGGCTTCGTCATGCTGATGGCGCTCGGCGTGGACTACAGCATTTTCCTGATGGACCGCTTCAAGGAGAACCGGCATATGGGACCGCAGGAGGCCATCCTCAGCGCGATGAAAAGCATGGGCACGGTCATCATGTCCGCCGCGGTGATTCTCGGCGGCACGTTCGCGGCCATGCTGCCTTCGGGCGTGCTGTCCCTGCTGCAAATCGCCACCATCGTGCTGAGCGGGCTGTTCCTTTACGCTTTGGTCATGCTTCCGCTGTTCATTCCGGTCATGATCCGCATGTTCGGCGAAGCGAACTGGTGGCCGTTTATGGGCGGCCGGGAGAAGACGGATAAAAGAGCGTCCGTCGGAGCCGCCTCGTCCTGGGAGGCTTGAGGCCAGCTGCCGAAGCGGGCCGGGAGCCCGGAGTCCAATAAATACGAAAAGCATGCCCTAACGGTTTAGGCCGTTTCGGCATGCTTTTTTCGCTTAGACCATGATAATCCTGACGCCCCAAGGCTCGATTTCGAGGCGCTCCCCTTCTGCGACCGGCCGGTCCGACAGCAATTCCCGGCCGGAAGTATGCGGATAAGGGAAAGACACGGGTCCGTCGGAGTAATTGAAATAATAGCGGATCGCCCGGCCGGCGGCGTTGACCCCCGATTTGACGACGACCGGGAACGACAGCTCCTGGTCGACACCCCATAAGCCGGCTTCCTGCACGGCGTTCTTTAATACTCGGTTGATGACGGCGGCGCTTGTCATGCATCCGACATAGGTGGCGCAGCCTTCCCCGTAACGGTTGCGCGTAATCGCCGCGTACTTGCCCCAATGGGGATGGTCGTACCAGGCCAGCACTTCCGCCGTGGTCGGCGTGATGAGCTCCATGAAGGCTCGGACCGTATTGTGTTCCTTCCCGACCCCGAAAGGATCGTCTTTCAGCCGGACGTTTTTCGGCTCGACGAACAGGTTGTAGGAAATGCCGCATGCTTCATGGATGATGCCGGGCTGACGGGCCGCGCGCACCTTCACGATCTCGTTTGCGAAGCCGCTTTTGAAGGAGAAGACGACATGGCCGCCGTCCTTCACGAAGCGGTTCAAGCGTTCCAAAGCTTCGTCGGATACGGCGTACAACGCCGGAACGACAATCAGCCGGTACGCATTCAGCCGTTCACAAGACGGCTGGATAAAATCGCATTCCACGTTCAGCTTGTAAAGCTCGTCGTACATCCACCTGACGACATCGTTGTAGGTTTGGCCGTCCGGCAGTTTGAACCATTCCATGGCCGTCAACGCTTCGTTGCTGACCATGACGGCAACCCGGTTTTGCTTGCGCAAATCGATGAGGTGAGGGCTCAGCCGATCGAAATCCTTGCCGATCGTCTTGGCTTCCTCGTATACGGGATTCGGCTCGAAATCGTGGCTGAGCAGGCCTTTCCAATACGTTTCGAACGAATTGTGAATGGAATGCCAATGCCAGTAGGCGACCATATTGGCTCCCGACGCGAGATGGCTGAACGCCTGAAGGCGCAGTTGCCCCGGATACGGCACCCACTTTGGAAACCCCTGCGCTTGCGTCTCGATGACGAAATAGTTTTTGCCCTTCAAAGAGCGGGCCATGTCGCCGCAGAACGAGATTTCGATGCCTGTCAGTTCGTCCTGGGACGGATGGTAGATATCCACGCCCACAATGTCAAACGGCTCCGATGCGGCAAAATGATCCACCGCGGGCTGAACGCCGTACGAATGACCGCGCCATTCAAAATCGAAGTTTTGCGTGACGAACTGCTCCGGACGCTTGTATTCGTTGACGATCGCGACTTGCCAGGCCAGAAAATCGGCCACGAGCTTCCGCTGGAACTTGGCGAATTCCGCGCCCAGGCTGCCGTTGATCGTGCCGACGACGGAGGGGAAATCTTCCCAGCTGTCGATTCGGTTGCTCCAGTAATCGAGCCCGAACAACCGATTGATGTTGTCCAGCGTCCCGTATGTTTCCCGCATATATTTCACGAACAAATGCTGCACGTTGGGCCCCGCCGTGTCGTAATGCTTCGTCTCGTTGTCCGTTTGATAACCGATGACGGCCGGGTGGTCCCGCACATGCGCGATCAGCTTGCGGATGATCCGCTCGGCGTAAAACAGGTAGGCCGGATTGGTGATATCCATGATCTGGCGAGGTCCATACTGTCCGGGCCCGCGGGGCGTAACCGCGAGAACGTGGGGATGCTCCTTCACCATCCACGCGGGAACAGCATATGTCGGCGTGCCGACAATGACGCGGATCCCCGCTCGGTGCATGGCGTCCAGCACCCGGTCGACGGAAGTGAAATCGAACACGCCGTTCTGCGGCTCATGGGTGCTCCAAGTCGACTCGGCGATCCGGACCACATTGATGCCGGCTTCTTTCATCATCCGTATATCTTGTTCCAGCCTGTCGCAGGGCATATATTCGTCGTAATAGGCGACACCGTACAACAGTTTCTTCACTTCGGTCACTCCTCTTTTGGCCGGCTGTCTCCCCGCGCGCTTTCAGCCTTTTACCGCTCCCTCGGTGATGCCTTCCATGATGAACTTTTGGAAAAACGCGTAGATGACGACAACCGGGATCGCTGTGAGCACAAGCGCGGCAAGAATCAGCGACCACTCTTTGTTGTATTCGCCAAAGAGCATGTTCGTGGACAGAATCAGGGTGTACCGGTCCACATCCGTGAGCATCAGAAGCGGCAGCAAAAAGTCGTTCCAGATCCAAAGGAAATCGAGAATCGCAATCGTAACGGTAATCGGCAGAAGCAACGGAAAAATAATGCGGAAAAAGCTTTGAAATTCGTTGCAGCCGTCCATTTGCGCCGATTCCTCCAGCTCCCGCGGAATTGATTTCACGAAACCGTGATACAGGAAGATGGCCATGTTGACGCCAAGTCCGATATAGATGAGGGCAAGCCCGTATGTGCTGCCTTGAACCGACAAATTTTTGGCCATTCGGGACAACGGGATCATGATGGAATGAAAGGGCACCAGCATGGAAGCGACGAACAGGAAGAAGATCGCGTTGCTCAATTTTCCGCCCGTCCGGGACAGTTTATAACCGGCCAGGGAGGCGGTGAATAAAATGCCGCCAATGCCGATCGCCGAGATCGTTACCGTATTGACCGTGCTGTTCAGCATGTGGATTTTATGAAACGCTTGGCTGTAGTTCTCCCAATGAAGGCGGGACGGCAGCGCGAGCACGGAGCGGAACATTTCCTCCTGCGTTTTGAATGAGTTCAGGACCGCCATGTAGATCGGAAAAACGGCAATGATCGCAGCGGCGAGCAGAAAGAGCAAAACGAAGAACGAGGTTGTTTTTCTTATGGTCATGCTTCCACCTCCCTCTTTTTCATGACGCTGATCTGAATAAACGTAATGATCAGGATCATCACGAACAAGATGACGGATTTGGCGCTGGCATAGCCGTAACGGAAGTTGTTGGAGAACGCTTCTTCGTAAATGTTCAGCGTAATGACCTGGGTGCTTCGTCCCGGTCCGCCTCCCGTCAAACCGTACACGACTTCGAACACTTTGAACGCGCCGTTCAGCGTAAGGAAGAAACAGATCGTGATGGCGTGCGTGATCATCGGGACGGTCACATGCAGAAATCGTTGGAACGGGCTGGCCCCGTCAATGACGGCCGCCTCCTTCAGATGCTGAGGCACGCCTTGCAGCGCCGCCAAATAGATGATCAGCATATAGCCGACTCCGTTCCAGAGCGATACGATGAGGATGGAGTAGAAGGAAACGGACGGATTGCCGATCCACGATTGGTCCAGAAACGCCAGCGCCGTTTTTTCGGCGATTTGCGGCAGCACCTGGGTGAAGACGAACGTCCACATGAAGGAGCTGATGATGATGCTGATCATGTTGGGCATAAAAAACACCGTGCGGAAAAACCCTTTGCTTCGGGTCCTGGTTTCGATCAGAACGGCCAGCAGCAGGGCGATCGCATTCTGCAGAACGACCATGAACACCACATATTTGAGGGTGAACCACAGGGAATGCACGAAATCGGAATCTTCGCCGAGCGCTTCGGCAAAATTGGCGAACCCGACAAAATGGTAGCTCTTGTTCAGGCCGTTCCAGTCGGTGAAGCTGTAAAACATGCCTCCCAGCGTCGGGATCAGCAGAAAGACGGCATACAATAGAAACGCCGGGGCAGTGAACATCAACAGAGAAACGTATTTTTTGTAACGTTTGAGCGGCACGCCGATCTCCCCTCTCCGAAAATCTGCGGATGAATAAAGGAGGATGGAGGAAAGAAAGCGGCGCCCTCTTTCCTCCATCCCGTTGCTGTTGCCTTACTTGTTCACCTTGTTGAACGCTTTCCACGCTTTGTCCAGCGCGCTCAGCACGTCATCTTGGCCAATCTGGCCGGCAAAATACGCTTGCAGCCCTTTGCCGACTTCGTCCTTGACGGATTGGGGCATGGAAGGATCCTGGTAGGCTTTGCCTTCTTTCACGTACGCCATCGCATCATTCACCCACGGATAGGTTTCAAATGTATGCACCTTTGCGACCGGATTGAATTTCAACGCCTGGTAGAACGCATTCGACGCCTTGTCGTCTAGCACATAGTTGATGAAATCGAGCGCCACTTCCTTGTTCTTGCTGGCCGGCGATACCGCCAGGGATGTCGAGGTGCTGAGGTTGATCATGGTCGCGTCCGGGTTGTCGTTGATCGGCAGCGGGGCGACGCCGAATTCAAAGTCGGGATTGGCGCTCAGAATCGTCTCGGCATACCAGGGCCCCTGCACCCACATCGCCGCTTTGCCGTTCGCGAATGCTGCCGCGCCGTCATCGCCGCCGACTTCGAGCGCCTTGTCCGTGCCGTTGGCGTTCACCAGATCGATAATGTCGAACATCGCTTTCATTTCGCTGAAGGAACCTTCGTTCTTGTTCATCCGTTCGATGAAATCGGGGTTTTCCGTATTGACGATCGCGCCGACCGCCAGCGGCAGGAACAGTTGCGGAATCCATGCCTCCTTATAGGAAAGCAGGAACGGCGTAATATTATTCGCTTTCAGCTTTTCCACGACCGCCTTCATTTCCGTCAACGTTTGCGGCGGAGTCAGTCCGAGGTCGGCGAATATTTTTTTGTTGTACAGATAGCCCCAAGACAGCGTTTCCAAAGGCACGGCAACGACTTTGCCGTCAATCGTCACGGATGGCTTCACGCTGTCCAGCAGTTTGCCGACAAACGGCTGGTCGGACAAGTCTTCCAAATACCCCGCTTTGTAGAACGAGGGGATTTCGTTGACCGCGTGCAGCGCGAAAATATCGGGCGCATCGTTGGACGCCAGCCGCGTTTTCAAAATTTGCGAGGCGTTGTCAGGATTGGGCATTTCGAGTTGAACCGACACGTTGATATTTTTTTCGGCTTTTTCCTTCGCCGCGAAATCGGCGATGAATTTGTCAAAATGCTCCTTGAAACGCGGTGCCCCAATGAACACTTTCAACGTGACGTTTTTCGCTTCGCCGCTTCCTCCGCTGCCGCTTGCGGCTGCTTCCGAATCGGCTCCTCCGGAGTTTCCGCCGTTTGCTCCGCATCCCGCAAGCAAAGCGGCGGCCAATACGGTTGCCAGTACACTTTTCCACGATTTCTTCATCTGGATGGCGACCTCCCTTATCGTTTGTCGTTGGTGTAACGCTTTCATTATAGTCCGACAATGAAAGCGTTTAATTGGACAGAATTAAAGTCTTGGATTGGATCTTTTTAAACCTGCTTTTTTCTCATTTCGCCGGGGGAGATGCCGAAATGCTTTTTGAACACCCGATAAAAATACGTGACATCCTCGTATCCCGCCATTTCCGCCACCGCTTTGATCGGAATGCTCTCGTCCGACAACCATTTCCGGGCTTTTTCCATCCGCAAATGCAGGATATGGTCCGTTACGGTGCAGCCGTACTCCTGTTTAAAGACTTTGCTTAAATACTCCTTGCTGACGAAAAACGCTTTCGCCACTTGCTCCAACGAAATCGGTTCCGCGAAATGCCGCTCGATATAATGCCTGACTTCTTCCAGATTCAATTTGTTTTTGAATTTTCGCTGTTGTATCAGCTGTTCCAACGCGTGCGTGTAGCGCTCTGCCAGAAACGCGACCGCATTTTCGCAAGAAGACCATGCGTCCGGAGCGGCGGCAAACGAATAACCGTCCGTTTCAAGCGCGTTCTCGATCAAGAGTTCTTTTAAGAACAGGAGCATCTCCCGAATGAATCCTTCGAGCGCCGGAGGCTTGTCCAGTTGATTGCGCTTCCATTCTTCGCCCAGTTGCCGGAACGCTGCGCGGACGCCATCGGCGTTCAATTCATTGAAACGCCAGCGCAGCAATTGCTTATGAGGCGTCAAAGCGAACGCAGCTCCGATATCCAGCGGCCATGGATGGCGCTCCCGCGCGGCCGTTTCCCATTCGGTTTTGCACTTCTGCAAGGCCTCATTCAATTCGTTCGGATCAACGGGCTTCAGCAAGTATTCGGCAGCCTTGTAGCGGATCGCGTGTTTCGTATACACGAAGTCGTCATACCCGCTGACCACGATCGCCTTGATTTCGGGGAATCGTTCGTTCAAAATGCCCAGCAGTTCGACGCCGTCGGCGCCAGGCATGCGCATGTCCGTAACCACGATTTGCGGGGACAGCCGCTCGATAATCCGCACGGCTTCCGAACCGTCGTTTGCTTCCCCGACGATTTCCATGCCGAGCCGCTCCCACTCGCCGAAAGTTTTCACAATTTCCCGGTTCCAGTCTTCGTCATCGACAATCACGACTTTAATCATTTCGACGAATCCTCCTTTGGGACGAAAGGAATGCGGATCATAACCGATGTTCCCTTGTTCGGGACGCTTTCGAGCATAACGCCGTACGCGGGTCCAAAGTGCATGACGATGCGGGAAGCGACGTTCTTGAGTCCGATCCGTTCACCGTCGGTCCAGACTTGACCCGCCAGATTTTCGAGTTGTTTGCGAAGTTCCGCCATGCGGTCGGCGCCGATTCCGACGCCGTTGTCCTGGACCTTGATGAGAACGTCCGGGCGTTGCAGGGATACCGACACGTTGAGCTCCCAGTCACCTGTCTTTCGGTCCAATCCGTGAATAAAAGCGTTTTCGACGATCGGTTGCAGCGTCAGCTTGGGGATCAGGCCGCTTGCAGCGTCCGGATCGACCTCGATCGCAAATCTCAATCTGGACGCAAACCGGCGCTTTTGAATGCGCATGTAATTGTGCAAATGCTCGATCTCCGAGCGGATCGACGCCAGTTCACCCGGTTCGCGAATCACATACCGGAACATATCGCTTAGCGCCTTGATAATCTCGTAACTGTCCCTGGGATTTGTCGAGAACAGCATGCTTCCAATCAATTGGAGCGTATTTTGCAAAAAATGCGGGTTGATCTGCGCTTGGAGGGCTTTGAGCTCCGCCGTCCTTTTTTCCAGATTCATGCTGTATTCCGTTTTGATATGTTCCCGAATCCGGTGCGACATGTGGTGCAGTTTGGTCTCGAGCAGGCCGATCTCGTCGACCCGGTTGCTGAGCGGCACTTCCGTTTCCTTGATCAGACTGAGCCCTTGCATGGACCGGGCCAGCCTTACGATCGGGTTCGCCGTCCGCCAAGCGAGGAATACCGCGATCAAAATCGAGATCAGAACGGACACCGATCCCACGATAAAGCCGTCTTGCATCGTTTTCTTCGCGCTTTGATTGATGAAGCTCTTTGGAATGATCTTGATCAGCTTCAATCCCCAAGGATCGATGATGTTGTAAAACAGGTAGTCGTCTTTCGTCCGCAGATAGCCCGTTCCGCTTGCCAATTGGTTGATTTTCTCCATCGCCTCGCGAGACGGAACCCAGGTGCCGATCGGATACAAAATGCGGCCGTCCGGACCTGCGATCAGCACCGCATGCTCCTCGGAAGGCCTCAGCAACGTCAGCGTCTGATCCAACAACGCCCAACGGACTTCCAGGGAAACGCCGCCAAGTTTTTCCCGGTCTTCAAAGCGGTTAATGCTGCGGATCAATTGAAATTTGCTTGGATCGCCGGGGGTGGTCCGAATCAGAAAGTCCTTCTTCTCTTTGAACAGTTCTTCATAGGGAGGAGGCGTGCGTTCCGGCGAAGCGATGCCGATTTGCATTCCGTTGACCGCGAACAGCTTGTTTCGTTCCTTCACGAACAACTCCACGCCGACGACGTGGTGGTTTCCCGAGTAGAAAACGGATGTCAGCGTGTCGACGATGTTTTTCTGGGCGGCAAATTGACTGGAAAGATCGGTTCCTTCGAACTTGAACAAGTAATCGTTCAATTGGGGGCTGATCAGAATCGTGTAGATGAGATTGTTCAACTGGGTCAATTGCTCGCCGAGATAAATCCCCGTCCATTTCATGTTGGACAAGTTGGTCTGGATCACCTCGGTCTCCAACGATTTTCTGCTGTTCTCCGCCGCCAAACCGGTTACGGCGATGATGGGCGCCACCGAAAGCACAATCATCGTCAAAATCAGTTTGTTGCGGATGCTGCGGCGGAACGGGTTCGTCAAAAAGTTGTATATCTTCATCAGTCCCCTCATGGCATGCCTCCAAGAAAAGGATTCGTTCGCCGATATCAAAGAAACGCCCCGCAGGAGCGAAGGCGTTAACGTTCCAAAACAATCGTATTGAACGATTCCGGTTCAAGTTCAAATGAATGTGTGACGGTTCCGTCCGACAAACGGAGCGTTCGCGCGTCGGAGAACGGATTGGCGATGACCACGACCTTGGTTCCGTCCGGTTTTTCGAAGGCAACCGCATTGCCGGTCCACGGCCCCATTAATCCGATCCGTCTGGAGCCGAGGGAAACAAAATGCGAAAAATGCTTCATCACGTAAAATTCCGGATTGAGGATCGCCTTCTTGGCCATGGGATCGACCGTGATCATGGAGTTTTGCTCCCATCCCCACGTGCTGCGGCCCTTCGGTTCCAGCACCATGTTCCAATAGATATAGCTGTTGACGCCATTGACAAAATAGTGCCGGAACAAGTTAAACACATATTTCGCGTAATCCCAGGTGTTGTTGCCGTCGCCGCATTCGTTTTCCGTTTGCATGTAACGGAGTTCCGGATAGCTTTGGACTGTCCGTTGGATCGCGTACTTCCCTGCCCACTG
>Ga0310822_100764_pt1 | contig 14161 bp, 21 predicted proteins | sample P4_ome_2_FD_201313 | JGI IMG/M metagenome (GOLD analysis project Ga0310822, IMG submission 201313) | Sorghum-adapted microbial communities from Joint BioEnergy Institute, Emeryville, California, United States - P4_Day56_Rep2 | ecosystem: Engineered > Bioreactor > SSF (Solid state fermentation) >... | reverse complement strand
GCCCGGAATCTAATCCTTGAATGCCATCCTTGCCGCGATCGGCGCCAGACGGAAGGCGGCCTCGACCGCCTCCGGAGCCGGCGGGGCCTGGACCACGATTCCCTGGAGCAACTGCCGGAACTGCTTGAGCCGGTTATCCGCATCAATGATGGACGTGGACCCGACCTGCAACACGGAAGCGACCGAGACCGAAAGAATTTTGACATGTCCCACCCTGATCCAGGGCGATTCGCTGATCCGCCGCAGCCGGACCGGTGTTTCCAATCCCGGTGCCGGAAGCTCGGCATGAAAAATCCGGTAGCGAAAATTCCCCTCATCCCCCAGAAATTCCGGGAGTTCCCGCTGTACGGCCAAGACCCGGGCTCTGGGGTCTACAACGTGATTGTCTCCGACAAATGTTGCGGAACCGAGCTGGCAGACCAGCACCTTGATGTCATGAACGACGGATGTTCTTTTCATGGCCATTCCCTAATCAACCGCGGCGAGCGGAACGAGCGGGCCAACCGCCACAGCCTCCGGAGGCGTATCCGCCGATGCCGAAAGCGTCACGATCTCCGTATCGCCGATCAGGACGACCGAAGCCGAAGCGACGCCGATAATCCGAATACTGCCCACGGACAACTCCTTGTTGACGACTTCCATATTCATGGCTCTTCTCCTTTCGGTTTTGTTATATTATGGAAATAATTATCGAGGGCCTGCCGGATATCCCGTATCACCTTGTCCGCAATCTCCCGTTCCGTCCCTTCTTCGCCTTCGGCTTGGGGAGACAGCGAATGTCTCCGCAAATACTCGTAAATCCGATCATCGACCTGCTTCCGCAAATCCTCCACCATTACCTGGTCAAAGCCTTCTCCCACCTCTTTGCCGAACCGTTCTTCCCGCTCCCGGATTTCACGAATGCCGTCCTCCGTCAAAAACCGCAATACCCGTTCCCTTATGCGCGTAAAGCTTCCCGCCGGCTGCTGCTTCTCGACCTTCAAATCCTGAGCGGTAAGCGCCCCTGCGGCAAAATCTTCTATCGTCCCCCCGGTCTCCGGGGTGATGCCTATATTCAAAGTGCCCTCAAGCCGGTCCACCTTCAACTGCTCGAAATGGTATTCAATCCGCTCGATACTGGTGCCCGGTTTTTCCAGAAGGGCGGAAATCTGTTCGCCAAGCTGGCGGATCGCTTGATCCAGCCGGTCCAGACGCTCTTGCTGCATTCGCAAGTGCTCCTGAAGCCCCAGGAGAAATCGGTACAAGTCAAATCCCGGATACATGGCCCACCCCCCTGTCTAATCTTATGCGGGACACGGGAATAGGCATGACTGCCTTTTGCTAGAGCGCCGACAGCGGTACGAGCGGGGTTACGGCCCCGATGCCCGTGGGAAAATGTTGTGCCTCCTTCGGGCCGAGGTATCCCTCGGGGAGAGGCTTCCCGGGCTCCGGCGCGGGGCCGATAAATCCGCCGGTATTGAACAGCTGGGCGATCGATTTGACTGTCCCGGCGCATCCGATCTGCAGCATGGAAGCATTGCTGACGGCATTGACCCTTAGCGTATGGATAATGATGGATTGATGAACAATCAGATTCATGCCACGGTTCCCACCTTTGAAACAGAAGAATCCACCAGGTCGGCATCATAGGTATTGGTCGCGCTGACCGCATTGTTGGTCAGGGGAAAATCCCCGGTATTGAACGATCCCGCTCCTGCGAAGGTTTTGGACGTACTGGATGGAGACAGGAAGACGGCATCGCCTATATGAACGATGGAACCCGTCCCTACACTCACGACTTTGATTGCTCCGACAATGGCAGGCATCGGCATCCACCCTTTTTCCTGGATTCGTCTTCATTGTATGTGTGCATACGCCCGGAGGTTCCGGCAAAAGCCGGCTTCAGGTGTCATTAGCTTCCCTGCCCGCATATCATGGCATAATAAAAGTGCCGAATCTGATGGAAGTCTGTTGAGGAATGCACCGAGTAGAGCGAGGAGGTGTCATCCGTGAGTGATTCCCGAAACAATGCGTTTCCGTTTGACTGGAAGGCCTTCGAGAACATGTTTGGGGGACGTTTTATGCTGCCGGATCTGTCGCAGATCGACCTGCGCGATACATCCTGGATAACGAATTACATCGGAGAAATTCTGAAGAACGTCAATCCCATGCAGAACAACTCCGCCCCCTCGTCCAGGCTGAATGCGGAAATTTTCCAGACCCATAAATCAGTGATTGTCCGGATCCCCGTACCCCAGGACATCGACGAAGCCTCCATCCGGCTTTCGATCAACAAGCTTCGCCTGCGCGTGGAGGGGCTGCCGACGGCCAAATCCCAGCATACCCTGACTCTGCCCGTGCCCGTCATCGTCGGATCCAGCCGGGCGGTAATCAGGGACGGGGTGCTGGAAATCCGTATGCCCAAAGATCCGAACGACCGGAAATTTACAAAATTGTACGTACAGCTCTAACCTGAAGACAACCCTGCCGCGGCCCCAAAAATATTGGTAAGGTTTGCAGGCAATTTTCTCTCTCCCCCGTCATAGTCATAAGGTATGCGGAGAATAAAGATTTATGTCGCAGGCTTTCCTAGCGGGAAGACCCCGGGCCTCTTCCTGTGAGGCGGATCGCCTTACGCAGCGGGCTTTCTTCCCCCCCAAGGAAGGGCAGAGGAGGAGTGCTCACTTGGATCGCGAGCAGATTAGAAAATGGCAGGAGCTGGCTTCGAAGTTTTACAGCAAAGATTTCTGGTCGCACATCTTTGAGGACGAGCACACACGCCAGTTCATGGACGGCTTCGCCGGCATATTTCAGGAAGAAAGACCGGCTCCGGAACGCCCCGGAACCTTATATCCGCATTGCGATATTTACCGCGGTCCGGACGAATATATGATCGTACTCGACCTGCCGGGTGTCCGCAAACAGGATATTCACTTGTCCGCATCCGGAAGTACCCTGATCATCCGCGGGGAGGTCCTCTCCCCTTACAGCCGCTATACCCATTTGACCAAAGAACGTTACTATGGAGCGTTCGAACGCACGATTCACCTGCCCGAGGCCATTCCCCGAAACAAAATTTCCGCCAGATTCCAGAGCGGAGTGCTGGAAATTCGCCTGCCCCGAAGCCCTGGAGACAAAGAGGAGAGGATTCATATCGAATGAGAGGATCGTGGAGCTGTCATGGCTGGATGGTTTTTCGGATGGTTCGATTTGCCGGACCGCTGCCGGTCCATGGAGGACAGGCTCAGAAAACTGGAAAAGCAGGTCGCCTTTCTGGAGCACCGGCTGGAAGAGCAGGTTCGGCAGACGGAACCGCCCAAAAAACAAAAAGAGGAGCCGCCGGTGGTCATCGAGCGACTGTGCGTGGAAAGGCTTAATGTAGAGAAGGTGGAGCTCGTCAATAATCTGGGGACTTTGGAAATCCGGGAGCTGAGCGGCATGCTGAATATCGGGGCGGCATATGGTGTAGGACACACGGCAAAAGCCGGGGAGCCTGCATCAGCCGGACCCGATACCAGAAAAAACGGCACAACGCCCGGCCCGGAAGGAACAAGCGCAGCAGGAGCGGCACGGCCGCCTTCCTCTTCCGGAACGGATGAAAGGCGAAGCCATTCCGGCGGGAGCGGTCCGCGCTGCACGATCCGGGCCCGCGCCACCCCGAGCCGGCCGCCTGCCGGACAACCTTCCGGCCCGCGCAGTCCGGGCTAACGCCGTACGGGGCGCGAACACGCGGCCTTCGTAAATCGATTCCGGCAAAGAGCCCGGTACCCTTCACGGCCATGCATCGCTCTGTGCCATGGGCGCCCTTCCAATTTTGCCAAATACAGACAACCTCTGCCCCCTCCAAGCAAAGCCGGTCGTCCCGGAACCGAACGGCCGGTTCTCTTGCGTCTTCTTCCATTCAGGCAAGACCTTCCCAGATCAGGCGGAGAGCCAGAACGAACAGGGTCAGGCGAAGAAGCCACAGCAGCCGGCTTCCGCTCATGCGGGAAGCGATCCTGGCGCCGATCTTGCCTCCGATCCAGGCCCCCGGGGCCAGAAAAAGTGCACTCAGCCAGCTGATCTCCCCCTCAAGGACATGGGCGGCGCTTCCCGTAATGGAAGAAAGAAAAATGACGAACATCGAGGTCGCCGTAGCCACGTGAGGCGGGAAGGCAAACAGCAGCACCATCATCGGTACGAAAAGGGAGCCGCCTCCTATGCCGAAAAGGCCGGAGACGAAGCCTACGCAGAAGCCGATGGCCAGGGCCGCGATCAGACTGTAGCCATATTCAAACACGGCCCCGGCAGCGTCCGTGAAAGTTTTCCGGATCTTCCAGCGGATCTCCAGGGGCTTCATATATTGACGGGCAATCATCAGAATCGCCATCAGCAGCATGAAGCAGCCGAACCAAAGCTGAAACTGCTTCGGATGAAAGACGCTGGTCAAATAAGCTCCAAGCATGGATGCGGGGCCGCTGGTGGTAAAAAAGAGCCAACCGCTGCGGAAATCCACCCTCTTCTGTTTGATAAACGCCAGGGTGGACGACAATGCCGTGATGATCAGGACCAGCAAGGATGTTCCGACGGCGACCGGAGTGGTGATTCCGAGATGCAGCCAGACCGGATCCAGAAAAATCAGCGCCGGGACGATGATAATCCCCCCGCCGAGGCCCACCAGGCTGCCGAAAGCGGCCGAGACCAGGCCGATCAGGAGCAGCAGCAAATAACCTATCATTTATGCACTTCCTTACGCAGACAGAAATTTCGCGGGAAATACGGACAACCCGGCCGTCAGGCCGGCCTGCTGCCCGTCCGGAGCGCCTGGATGACGGAATCGGCGAACGGATGGCCCGACCCTTCATAAGCCCGCACCGTCCGCTCCACATCATACCGGACCCGGCGGATGGAAATCTCGTAATGGTCCCCGCTGGTTCGGAGCAGCGCGTACGAAGCGCGGGGGTCTCCGTCGAAGGGCAGGCCGGTGCTGCCGGTATTCAGCAGCGCCCTGCCCCGGAAATAGCGGACAAACGGCAAATGGATATGGGCGTAAGCCACGATCTGGGCATTCGTACCGGCAAACATCCGCCGCAGCTTGTCCTCTTCGTCGGCGGGCTGGTAAATGTCCAGCAGGTTATACGGGTTCGCATGCACGCAGTGCAGCTGCAAACCGCCGCCGAGCGGCTCCGTATGCTGAAACGGCAGCCCCGCCAAATAGTTCAGCTGATCCGCATTCAGCCGGGAACGCGTCCATTGCAGCTCCCAGAGGAGCTTTTCCTCCTGCTCCGGGCTTTTGGCAAACCCGGGCTGGATATAGGCCTTGCCCACCAGCTCGTCGATATTTCCCTGGAGCACCACGGTATTCAGGCTGCGCACGGCATCGACGCAGCGTTCCGGCTGCGGACCCTTGAATACGAGGTCTCCGAGCACGAGAATCCTGTCCGGCCGTTGCCGCCGGATATCCTCCAGAACTGCCTCCAATGCCGGATAATTGCCGTGAATATCGGCAAGAAGCGCGATGTTCATCACTGCTCAACTCCTTCTCGTTTCCTTGGACGGCGGACGGCGGTTCGGGAATCTTCCGGCGCCGCCGCGCGAAGAATTTTCCGGAATACGTTGGGGAATGCATAGTTCCCCAGCTCATCCCAGCCGATCCAGCGGCATCCGGCGGGAAGCGGGGCAAAGGGCGGCACCGCCGCGGAGGCCTCGCACAGATACACGTTCAGTTCCCAGCGAAGATGGCTGAACGTATGCTCCGCATCAAGCAGCCAGCCCAGCGGCTCGACGGTGAGGCCCTCTTCTTCCGCGATGCGTTCGCGGAGGAAGCGCATGTTGCGGCCGTCTTCCGCCGCCCGGCTGGCACGGATGTCCGCCGCTCCGCCTGCCGCCGCCCCGGTCGATGCCGCTCCGCCCTCTTCCGGCGAAGAACCCGCATCGGGCATCCGCGCTGCTGGCGCCTCGTAATGCGGAAGCTCCCACATCCGGGCCAGCAGCCCCTCGGCGGGACGCTGGCGGATAAGGAAACGGCCGCGCCAGTCGCCGGCGCCGTAAATCAGCGCGGCCACCCGCCGCTCCGGCCGCGGCGGCTTCGCCTTCGTCTTGACCGGCAGCGATTCCTCGCGCCCGGCAAGACGGGCGGCGCAGTCCCGCAATACCGGGCAGGTGAGGCAATGCGGTGAACGAGGCGTGCAGACTGTCGCGCCAAGCTCCATGAGCGCCTGATTGAAATCGCCGGCCTCGCCTGCGGGGATCAGCCGGCGCGCCAGATCCTCAATGAACTTGCGCGTCTTTCCCTTCGCGATGTCTTCCTCAATCAGAAAAAATCGCGACAGCACGCGCATGACATTGCCATCGACCGCCGGCTCCGGCCGGTTGTAGGCGATGCTGAGAATCGCTCCGGCCGTATAGGGGCCGACCCCTTTGAGCGAAGCGATCGCTTCCGGCTCGGCAGGCACCACTCCCCCGTAGCGCTCGTGCACTTCCCGAACCGCCGCCTGCAGATTGCGTGCCCTCGAGTAATAGCCGAGCCCTTCCCAGGCCTTCAGCACTTCTTCTTCCGGGGCTCCCGCCAGGGCTTCCACCGTCGGGAACTTTTCCATAAACCGCTGGTAGTAGGGAATAACCGTCTCGACCCGGGTCTGCTGCAGCATGACCTCGGAGATCCAGATGGCATAGGGATCTTTCGTTTCCCGCCAGGGCAGCCTGCGCTTGCTACGGCGGTACCATTCCAGGAGCGGTCTGGAAAATATCGCTTGTTGTTCCGTCTTGTTCATGAGGTCTCCTTCTTTTGTCAAACCGGATTAGCCGTCCGGACTCGGACCGGCTTTCACGCCGGCGGGTCATGATTCCCGTTTTCATTATAAGGGAACCCGGGGAAGGAGGAAACCGCCAGCTTGATACCGCTCCCGTAATCCGGGCACGACGCGACTGCGGGAACATTTGACTTTGCATCCGGGAACATAGTAAGCTAGCTTCGTCAGAGGTGATCGATATGAACCCCGAACCGGTTCCCGCCGAGTCCGCATCTCTTCGCTCCTGTCGGCGCAGGGCGCGGCCGGCAGTGCCTTATTTGTACCTGTGGGGCGGACAATGGATGGTGAACGCCCTGCTCCAATATTTGTGGATGTGGCCTTATCAGGAGTGGGTTTGGCCGGTCACCGCCATCTTCGCCCTGTTCTTCAGCCTGCTGGTGTGGGCCCGGGGGGGACCCGGCCGGCCTTCGCCCGCCGACGCAGGCTGGATACTTCTGGTGCTGGCCATGATTCTGGCTTCCGTCTGCCTCCTGCAATGGATCCAGGCCGTCGATCCTTTCTTTGCGATCATTTTCCTGTCGCTGCTGTTGTCCATCGCCTATGCTGTTGCCGGCCGCTTTCTTGGCCTTCCTCTGCTTGGCCTCGGCCTGTGGCTGTTCGCCCTGACGGCAGTGGTGTGCCTGCGGTACCTGGGCTACGCCCCGACGGCTCTGGGCTTCTTCGCAGGGCTCAGCCTGATGGCCTGCGGCTGGATGATCCGCCGTTGGAATGCGGGCTAAGGCGGAAAATTCCCATCCGATTGGTCCGGGTAAAGGCGAAGGTTCCCGAAAGCCTTGGGATGCACGGCTTCAGGAACCTTTGTTCAATTCTGGTAGCTGACCGCCTGCTGCCAGCCTGCATATTTCATCTCCCGATAGGCCTCCGCACACTCCGGATAGAAGGTACGATCCGCCGCCCACAGTTCCTGCAGCTGCTTCCGGTTTTCCCAGAAGCCGACCGCCAGCCCGGCCAAATAGGCGGCTCCGAGTGCCGTCGTTTCCAGTACCTTCGGACGGGTCACAGGAACGCCGAGCACATCAGCCTGGAACTGCATGAGGAAGTTATTGCGGGCCGCTCCCCCGTCTACCCGCACTCCCTGCAGCGGAATGCCCGATTCCTCCTGCATGACGCGGAAGACGTCCACGCTCTGGTAAGCGATCGCCTCCAGGGCCGCCCGCGTCAAATGGGCCCGGGTTGTTCCGCGCGTCAATCCGGTGATCATCCCCCGCGCATCGGGGTTCCAGTAAGGCGTTCCGAGACCGGTAAACGCCGGTACAAAATAAACCCCCTGTGTATCCTCCACCGAGGCCGCCAATTCCTCCGTCTCCGAAGCATCGGCAATGATTCCGAGCCCGTCGCGGAGCCACTGCACGACGGAACCGGCTACAAATACGCTTCCTTCCAAGGCATAATCCACCTGGCCGTCGATTCCCCAGGCGATCGTGGTAAGCAGCCCCTTATTCGAAAGCACCGGCCGGCTGCCGGTATTTTTCAGCACAAAACAGCCGGTTCCATACGTATTCTTGGCCGTTCCTTTGTCGTAGCAGGCCTGGCCGAACAGGGCCGCCTGCTGGTCGCCGGCCGCTCCGGCAATCGGAATGGAAGGGCCCAGCAGTTCCGTCGTGCCGTAGACTTCGCTTGACGGCCGCGGTTCCGGAAGCATCGCCTGCGGAATGCCGAACAGCTTCAGGATTTCATCGTCCCATTCCAGTGTGTGAATGTTGAACAGCAGGGTCCGGGAAGCATTGGAGTAGTCCGTCACATGTACCCTGCCTCCGGTCAAATTCCAGATCAGCCAGCTGTCGATCGTGCCGAACAGAGCCTCTCCCCGTTCCGCCTTGGCCCGGATCTCCGGATGCGCATCGAGCACCCATTTCAACTTCGTTCCGGAGAAATAGGGGTCAAGCACTAGGCCTGTCTTCTCCCGGATCATCCGTTCATGCCCGTCCGCCTTCAGCCTGGCGCACAAATCGCTCGTCCTCCGGCATTGCCACACGATGGCCGGATGCAGCGGCCGGCCTGTATCCCGATCCCAGATTACCGTCGTCTCGCGCTGGTTGGTAAGGCCAATGGCAGCGATTTCATCAACAGCAACAGCCGAGGCGGCTTCCTTCATCACTTTCTGTTGGACCGCCCAGATTTCCCGGGCGTCATGCTCCACCCATCCGGCCTGCGGAAAGTGCTGGGTAAACTCCTGCTGGGCCACCCGGATCACACGGCCCTGCTTGTCGAACAAAATCGCCCGGCAGCTGGTTGTCCCCTGGTCCAGCGCCATAACGAAGGTTTTATTCATTCTGCGCTACCTCCCCCGAAGCGCGCGATCCGCGCTTCATAAAAAGTTCAATGTATTGTCGCTAGAAAAAATTGAAATGCTAAAGTATGATTATTAACACAAGTCCACCACTACAAAAATATGGAATGGAGGGTACATCTTGACCAGAAAACTTGCTGTGATTCTGCTGTCCCTGACGCTGATTCTGTTCCTTGGGGCGTGCGGCCAGAAAAACCAGGCCGGCGAAAACCAGGGCACGACCGGCGGGACAACAACCGGGGGAGCGACAACCGGCGGCACCTCCGGAGGAACGGCCAATGCCGAAGCCATTTTCAAACAGAACTGCGTAGCTTGCCACGGCAACAATCTGGAGGGCAAGCTTGGTCCGAATACGAACCTGCAGAAGGTCGGCGCCAAACTGAGCAAGGATCAGATTGTCAATCAGATCAAGAACGGCGGCAACGGAATGACCCCGTTCAAAGGAGTGCTCAGCGACGACCAGATCAATGCGCTGGCCGACTGGCTCGCGGCCAAGAAGTAAGGCTGTCCGGTCCGGAACAGCGGCTTCCAGCCAACCCGGGAATCGCAAAATTCCCGGGTTTTTTCATTGCCCCCGGCCGGCCGGAGATCCGCATTCCTTATTCGCTGATTTCCACGATCGCGTAGGCCGCCGCCATCGTATCGCTGTGGGTAATGCTCAGGTGAATCCGCAGGGTCTTCGGGTCGAGGCCCAGCCGCTTCAACGCCTCCCCGGAAACCGTACAGACAGGCCTCCCGCTTTCCGAAGGCAGGACTTCGATATCCTGGAATCCCAGCCCGCGTCCAATGCCGCAGCCAAAAGCTTTGCCGACCGCCTCCTTGGCCGCAAAGCGTCCGGCGACAAATTCCGCCTTTCGCTTGCCCCGGTTCCCCGCCAGCCCGCGCTCCCGCTCTGTAAGCACTCTCTCGGCAAACCGGCCCCCCCCGGGCTGCCCGAGCAGTTCTTCCACTCTGGAAATCTCCAGAAGATCCATTCCTATCCCTGCTATCATAAACAACCTGCTTTCTTAAGTTTATCGCAATTTCCTCCGCAAGGGAACCGGCCCCGGGCCTTCGGATGATTTTCGCCCCGGAGGATATACTACTGAACGTAAGCGGCCTGTCCGCCGATCAAGCAGTCTTGACTGGAGGTTTTGCGCGATGTCCGACAACAAGGAAATGCAGCCCCTCTCCGGCGAACCGGTGGAAGTGGACGGGATCTACTCGAACGAGTGGGGCCGCGAGCAGTCGCTTAAGCGGGGCGATGTCTTCCCCGCCGATCCGCAACTAGGCACGACGTCCTGGCAAATGGTCCGTTACGCGGCAGATAACCACACGGTCGAAACGGATTCATCCCTTCAGCACCACAGCAAGAACCGGAGCGAAGCGAATAAAACGCGTCTTCATGTGGACCGCGGAGACAAATAGCATAAAGGGCAGCCGCAGAGGCTGCCCTTTATGCTCAAATTCCGGGAATCGGCGCCCGCTTGTGCTCAGTGCGCAAATATTGCCGTTCCAGCTTCTCCCTGACCTCTGCGGGGACTTCTTTGCCTTCCAGGTAATCACTGTTATGCTCGTAGGTGATTCCCAGCTCTTTCTCATCTGTCTGTCCTTCCCACAATCCGGCGGTCGGCGCTTTATCGAGGACGCTCTGCGGTACGCCGAGACGGGCAGCCAGCTGGCGAACCTGTCTTTTGTTGAGTGTCGACAAGGGAGTGATGTCCACCGCCCCGTCGCCATACTTCGTATAAAAGCCGGTGATCGCCTCGGACGCGTGGTCGGTGCCCACCACCAGAAGATTCAGATCGAAGGCCAGCGCGTACTGCATAACCATCCGCGTTCTCGCTTTGATATTGCCTTTGTTTTGGATGCTGATATGCCGCGGGTTTCCCATATTTTTAAACCCGAATTCCACCTCGAGGGCAATTTCGTTGACGGCATCCTCAATATTCGTCTCCACCGTGTGCTTCAGATCGAAGGCTTTGGCCACCGCGTAGCTGTCCTCGATATCCACCTGCTCCCCATAAGGCTGGAAAACCCCGAGAGTCATATATTCCCTGCCCTGTTCGGCCGTCAGCTCATCCGTGGCCTTCTTGCACAAACCGGCCGTTACCGCACTGTCAATGCCGCCGCTGATAGCGATCAGGAGTCCGCGGACCCCCGCTTTCAGTACGTATTCCTTGAGAAAATCGACCCGCCTGCGGATTTCCTCATCCACATCAATTTGCGGTTTGACGCCCAACCGCTGGATAATCTCCTGCTGAAGACTCAATTTGCCCTCCACCTTTCCCGGATTTGACGGCCCAAACCGCCGCCTGTATCGCTTGTTATTACCGTTATTATAGACGAAAAAAAACACCCGGGCCAGCGGCAGTTGATCAGGCGTCGCCCCGCGGCCGCTTCGTCCGATGCACAAAAAAGCTCCCTGCGTCCCGGGACGCGGGGAGCTTACGGCATCGACGGCTATTTGCAGTATTCTTCGAAGGCGCTGATCAGATCGGCGGCGATCATGTCGGCAGACCGGTCCTCGATCTGATGGCGCTGGATGAAATGCACCAGCTTGCCGTCCTTCAGCAAGGCGATGGAAGGGGAGGAAGGCGGATACGGCTCGAAATATTCGCGGGCCTTCGCCGTCGCTTCCTTGTCCTGGCCGGCGAAAACGGTGAACAGGTGATCCGGCTTGACGCTGTGTTCCAGCGCTTTGGCCACGCCGGGACGGCATTGGCCTGCGGCGCATCCGCATACCGAGTTGACCACAACCAGCGCGGTGCCCTTGGCGTTCTCCAGATTCTCGACAACTTCCTCGGGGGTGCGCAGTTCCTTGACGCCAATCCGGGTCAGTTCGTCGCGCATGGGCTGGATCATATCGCGCATATATGCTTCAAAAGACATGGACATGTGCTCTTTCACTCCTTCAAGGTTAAAATGGCCATAACCGGCTCATACAATCCATATTATACAACCGGCCGGAGTGAAAGCAAAGCATCAAAACGGATTCGATTCCCCGGCGGACGGCGATTTCCCGTCCCCTTCCAGGTGCCGGCCTTCCTCAAGCTCGTAGGCGGTGTTTTTGTCCGGATGCATGAACATGCCGCCCCGGGGAGGAATGCCTTTCTCAAAATAATCCCGATTCTCGGATGAATGAAACCCGATGTCCTTGTAGGGGTGAACCCATTCCTCCCCCGCCATGACGTTCGGATCCGTATCTGTCGACCAGTTTTCCAGCGGCGATTGCGGCGATTCGTAATCGTGATCGCCGATCACCACCCCGTATGAATTGACAAAAGGCTTTCTTGGACCGCGGCCTTCACGGAATTCCGGCAGGAAATTGATTTCATACGGATCCAGTTCCCCGGATCCGTCCGGCGTGTTCCTTGCAGCCCGATCGTTCTCCCGGTTCATGGTTAACCCTGCCTTTCTAGACCGAAGGGCGGTTGGGTCCGTCCAGCTTCTTGTCGTACGCATCGGTTCCGGGTTGTTGATCCGAAGCTGCCGTCTGCTGCAGCTGTTCATTTTGCCTGGCCTGCATCCATTGTTCCTTGGAATCGTCCGTACCGGTACGGCCGGCCTGGTTTTGATCCGCTTGGCGGTTCATAATCCATCATCTCCTTTCCCCGTTATTATGCGCCCATGAGCCCGGAATCATCCCGACTCGCGGCCCTTTCTTGCCGTGTATGCATATCATGCCGGAAAAACTACCAAACTACCGATTATCGGGCTGTTAACCGCACGGCAGGAGGGTGATGATCGTGAATCGCCAAAGCTGCAGGCTATTGTTGCTTCTTTTGGGCTTCGTGATGGGAATGAGCCCGGCTTCTTCCGCATATTCCCAGGAGGGTGGGACTCGTCTTGCAGCTTCGGATGCAAGCCGCCCTCTCCTCTCGTTCGCCGTTTTAAGCGATATCCATATCCGGGCAGGGGATCCGGAATCGGCTTTCCGCCTCGCAAAAGCTTTGGACGATTGGGATAAGATCCGGCCCGGACGCAGGCTGACCGTCATTAACGGAGACTTGACGGATGGAAGCCCGCAGGATTACCAAGTGCTAAAGGAGACATTGAAACCTTATGCCGGGCAGGGGAATTCCCGGTTTCATTTCACAATGGGCAACCATGATTTCTATCAGCTGTGGAAGCACAGGAAAAACGGCAGTCTGGACACATCCGGACTGAACCCGCAGTGGTCCAGCGCCCGGGAAGTCGCCCTGTTCACCAAAGCTTTCGGCTATGGGAGGCCCTACCACGACGCCTGGATACAGGGATTCCATTTCATCTTCCTGAGCGGCGAAGCCTATCGTGATCTGTATCCCGCGGCCGCCGAGGATGCCTATCTGTCGCAAGCCCAGCTCTTATGGCTTGATGAGAAGCTGAAGGAAGAGCCGCCGGACGAGGACGGGAACGGTCCGACAGACGGTTTCCGGCGGCCGGTCTTTCTCTTCCTGCACCAGCCGCTGCCGGGCACGCTGGAAGGAAGTGGAAGGGGGCGCGGGGTCGTTCAGTACGGGCAGCTCCGTTCGATCCTGGAAAGTCGCCCGGGCTGCATTCTTTTTTCGGGACATACGCATTGGAACTGGGGCACGACCCGGCAGATCTGGGACGGGCCCTTCCTGGCGGCAGGCTCGTCCTCCGTCCGCCAGGTGCTGGAGGCGGACGACCGGCCTTCTCCCGCTCTAAGCCAGAGCCTGGCGGTAGACGTCTATGCGGATCGCGTGGAGATCCGCGGAAGGGAGCATTCCACGCGGCGATGGATCGGGATGCCTTATATAAAAGGGTATTGATGCTTTGCGCGCAAAAACCGGCCGCTATATAATGGCAGATAGATTGCGGGAAGGAGCATCCGACCATGGCATATGATGTTATTGTTATCGGCGGCGGTCCCTCCGGCCTGATGGCTTCTTATTCCGCCGGCCTGCACGGCGCCAAAGTGCTGCTGCTGGACAAGGGAGACCGGCTTGGAAGGAAGCTGGCCATCTCCGGCGGCGGCCGCTGCAATGTCACCAACGCCGGCCCCCTGGACAAAATCATCGAGCATATTCCGGGAAACGGACGCTTTCTCTACAGCGCCCTGTCCGCCTTCGGGAACCGGGAAATTATCGCCTTCTTTGAAAGGCTCGGCATCCGCCTC
>Ga0310822_100756_pt1 | contig 14205 bp, 10 predicted proteins | sample P4_ome_2_FD_201313 | JGI IMG/M metagenome (GOLD analysis project Ga0310822, IMG submission 201313) | Sorghum-adapted microbial communities from Joint BioEnergy Institute, Emeryville, California, United States - P4_Day56_Rep2 | ecosystem: Engineered > Bioreactor > SSF (Solid state fermentation) >... | reverse complement strand
CTACGCGGCCAAGGAGTTTCCCAAGGTCGTCGCCTTGATCAAGGAGAACGCGACAGACCTCGCGGTGCTCGCTCCGGCGATCGCCGCCGACCCCGCGGCCGCCGGCCGGCAGTACGGGCAGGACCTAGGCAGCGGCAGATTCGCCTTCCCGGTGAAGGCCGCGGGCACCGTGGCGGAGGTCGACGCGAACTTCATCCGGTTGACCGTGCCTGGGGTCCCGGCCGACACGACGGTCCGCATCCCGCTCGCACAATCGCTCAGCGGGACTCCGGTTCGGGACGCGACAGGCACCATCAAGTTTGGTGATTTCACAGATCAGACTGATTACCAGGCCGTCGCCAACCAGTTCAAGATCCGCATGCAGCAGGACGTACTGGCCGCCATCGACCCCGCTTCGCTCGCCGGCAAGCAGATCACCGTCTATGGCGCGTGGTCCAGCGGCGGCCCGCCACGGTCCTTCCTGGTGCAGCCGGTCGAGATCGAGGTGGCGCAGTGACCGCGTTCACCAGCCGCATGAACAGGAACGAGCCATGACCCCGCCGACGAGCCGCACGGACCGGGACGAAGCCGTGACCGTACGCGCTGGCGAGTCCGCGACCACGCCGCCCGCCGACGACGTCGTGCTGCGCGCCGTCGACATCAGCAAGACGTACGGCGTTACCCGAGCGCTCAAGGGGGTCAACTTCGAAGTACGACGTGGGAAAGTAACTGTCCTTTTTGGGGAAAACGGCGCCGGCAAGTCCACGCTGATGAAGATCCTCTCCGGCGTCGAGCAGCCGACGAGCGGGCACCTCGAACTCGACGGCGAGGTGGTCGAACTGTCCTCGACGACCCAGGCGGTCGATCGAGGTATCTCGATCATCCACCAGGAGCTCAACCTCTGCCCCAACCTGAACGTGCGCGACAACATCTTCATGGGGCGCGAGCTGCGCTCCCGCGGGCAGGTGGACTTCGCCCGGGAGAACGAGATAACCCGCGAGCTGATGGCGCGGCTGGAGGAGGACATCTCCCCCACCACGCTCGTGGCCGACCTGCGCCTCGGCCAGCAGCAGATAGTGGAGATCGCCCGGGCGCTCGCCACGAACGCCCGCATCCTGATCATGGATGAGCCCACCTCGGCGTTGAGCGCGCACGAGGTGGTGGTGCTGTTCAAGATCATCCGAGAGCTCAAGGCGCGGGACGTCGCCATCGTCTACATCTCGCACCACCTCGAAGAGGCCATCGAGATCGCCGATTACGCCGTGGTGTTCCGCGACGGGTCACTGGTCGCCACGGCCGACGCGGCCGACATCGACCTGCCCTGGGTGGTCGCCAACATGGTGGGGCGGGCCGCCGAGTACGACTTCACCGACGAGCCGCGCGAGCACGGCGAGGTCGCGCTGTCCGTGTCGAACCTACGGGTGCCCGACCCGGACGCCAGCGGCCGGCTGGCCGTCGACGGGGTCTCGCTGCAGGTACGCGCTGGCGAGATCGTCTGCCTCTACGGCCTGATGGGCGCCGGCCGCACCGAACTGCTGGAGGCGCTGGCCGGGCGGCAGCCGATCGCTTCCGGCCGGGTGCTCCTCGGCGGGCGGGATCTGCGCGGGATGTCGGTGGCCGAGCGCATCGCCGCCGGCATCGGGCTGGTCCCCGAGGACCGGCAGCGCGATGGGCTGGTCCAGCTCATGTCGGTCGGGTCGAACCTGTCCCTGTCCAGCCTGCTGGCCATGGTCAAGCGCTGGTTCGTGGCGCGTGGCAAGGAGCGCGCCAGCGTACAGGCGATGATGACCGAGGTCCGGGTGAAGGCCGCCGGACCGGCCGCCCCGATCACCTCGTTGAGCGGCGGCAACCAGCAGAAGGTGGTCATCGGCAAGATGCTGCTGACCCGCCCGAAGGTACTGCTGCTCGACGAGCCCACGCGCGGCATCGACGTCGGCGCGAAGGGCGAGATCTTCTCGCTGCTGCACCGGGAGGCGCGCAAGGGCCTGGCGGTGCTGTACGCGACATCCGAGATCGGCGAGGCGCTGAGCGCGTCGCACCGGCTGGTGGTCATGTCCAAAGGGCGTTTCGTGCGGGAGTTCGATCCCGCCACCACCACCCGGGAAGAAGTCCTGGCCGCCTCCGGTGAGCCCGCACCCGAGGTCCTACACAGCGGAGCACCGCAATGAGTGAAACAACGGCCGGCCCCCGGATCCTCGGGCGGCGGGTGAACGTCAACAAGCTGCTCGTCGAAGGGCGTGCCCTGGTGGCTCTGGCGATCATCATCGTCGCCTTCTCCGCCATGTCGCCCAACTTCCTGCAGCCGGACAACCTCATCCTGATGACCCGGCACGTGGCGATGAACGCGATCCTGGCCATGGGCATGCTGGTGGTGATCCTCAACGGCGGAATCGACCTGTCCGTGGGCTCCGCCGTCGGGGTCAGCGGCGTGATCGCCGGCTACCTGTTGCAGGGCGCTCAGCTCCCCTTCACCGACCTGGTCGCCTACCCCTCGGTGTGGGTGGTGATCCTGGCCGCGCTCGCCGTGGGTGCGCTGGTCGGCTGGGTCAACGGCCTGGTGATCGCCCGGCTGAACGTGGCGCCGTTCATCGCCACCCTGGGCACGCTCTACATCGCGCGGGGCATCGCCCTCCTGATCACCAACGGCGAGACCTTCACCAACCTGCGGGGCGAGGAGAGCCTCGGCAACACCGGCTTCCTCACCGCGCTGGCCAGCGACCCGCTCGGGATCCCGATGCCGGTCTGGCTGATGGTCGTCTTCGCCATCGTGTTCTCGCTCATCCTCAACCGCACCGCGTTCGGCCGTTGGCTGTACGCCACCGGCGGCAACGAGCGCGCGGCCGAGCTGTCCGGTGTCCCGGTACGACGGGTCAAGGTCCTCATCTACGTCATGTCCGGCTTCTGCGCCGGCACGGTCGGCCTGCTGCTGACCGCGGACCTGCCCGCCGCCACCCCGCGCGGCGGCGAACTCTACGAGCTGAACGCCATCGCGGCGGTGGTCATCGGCGGCGCCGCCCTCTCCGGCGGCCGCGGCACGGTCCGGGGCACGCTGATCGGCGCGTTCGTCATCGGCTTCCTCGTCGACGGCCTCGTCCTGGTCGGGGTCTCCGTGTTCTGGCAACAGGTGATCAAGGGCGCGGTGATCGTCCTGGCCGTGGCCATCGACCAGATCCAACAGCTGCTGCAGAAGCGTCGCGACCTCAAGCGGGCCGCCGCTTCGAACCCACCGGCCGGTCCCGCGCCAACCCCCGGGTCGACCGGCGCGGACGCGGCGCTCGCCGGCACCCGGTGAACCCCAGTGGTCCGTCCCCATTCCACACCGACCTGACCTGCTGACCCATCCGAAAAAGAAAGAGGCATGCAATGAAGCGTCGACTTGCCATCCTCGGCCTCCCGATGGCCGTCGTCCTCGGCCTGGCCGCATGCGGCGGCTCTGACGACGGCGGCGGCGGTGGCTCCGGCGGCGACGAGGCGGGCGGCACGTTCGCCGTCATCACCGTCGACCCGTCCAACCCGTACTGGAAGGCGGAGGTCGACACCGCGGTGGCGGAGGCGAAGAAGCTCGGCTACGACGCCACTGTGGACGCGCACAACAACGACCCGGACAAGCAGAACCAGTTCATCGACGGGGCGATCTCCAAGAAGGTCAAGGCGATCATCCTCGACCCGGCCGGGGCCAAGGAGAGCGTCGGCGCGGTCCGCAAGGCCACCGAGGCCGGCATCCCGGTGTTCCTGGTCAACGCGGAGATCGTCGAGCAGGGCATCGCCAAGTCCCAGATCGTCTCCAACAACGCTCAAGGCGCCACGCTGGGCGCCGAGGAGTGGGTCAAGGCCATGGGCGGCAAGGGCAAGTACGTCGAGCTGTTCGGCAACCCCACTGACAACAACGCACAGGTCCGCTCCAACGGGTACGCCGAGGTGATCTCCCAGTACCCGGACCTGCAGCTGGTCCAGAAGGAGACCGCGAACTGGGACCGGGCGGAAGGCAAGCAGAAGATGGAGGTCATGCTGCGCGCCCACCCGGACATCACCGGTGTGATCGCGGGCAACGACGAGATGGCCCTCGGCGCGATCCAGGCGCTCAAGGACGCCGGGAAGCTGTCCCAGGTCAAGGTGCTCGGCTTCGACGGCAACCAGGACGCGGTCAACGCGGTGAAGGCCGGCGAGATGGTGGCCACCGTCCTGCAGCCCATCGTGCAGGGCACCACGCTGGCGGTACAGCAGGCCGACCGCTACCTCAAGGAGGGCAAGACCGGCGTGGACCAGGAGAAGCAGGCGCTCGACTGCGTGCTCATCACCAAGGAGAACGCGGACAAGCTGAACAACTTCGTGCTGTCCGACTGACCCGGTTCGCCGGACTCCCGTCGCGACACGTCACCGGTCGGGGTCGGTCATGGACGCGCGGTACCCCGCGCCACGATGCTAGTGCCCGTGGCGACACACGCCGCACCACGACCGACCCCGGCATCCACAAGGGACACCATGATGAGCAACGGTCAGCCAATTGTCCGTCAGCGGGAACGCAAGACCGAGATTCGCCAGCGGCAGATCGCCGACCGCGTGGTCGAGCAGGGCTCGTGTTCCCCCCAGGAACTCGCCGCCGAGTTCGGGGTCAGCATCATGACCATCCACCGGGACCTCGAACAGCTGGAGCGGCGAGGCATCGTACGCCGGTTCCACGGCGGGGTGACCGCCCAACCGTCCGGCGTGTTCGAGTCCCAGATGTCGTACCGGATGATGACGCGAACGAAGGAGAAGAGCGCGATCGCCGCGGCGGCGCTGCGGCACGTCGAGCCCGGCATGTCACTGCTGCTGGACGACTCGACGACGGTCATGCACATGATCAAAGGGCTGGGCGAGCTGGCCCCGCTGCACATCGCGACGACGTTCCTGGAAGGACTGCGCCGGCTCAGCGAGATCGCGGCAGACACCGACCTGACCATCATCGGCCTCGGCGGGGTGTACGACGTGCCGCACGACTCGTTCGTCGGCCTGCAGACCATCGAACAGATCGCGGGTCTGCAGGCGGACGCACTGTTCCTGTCCACCTCCGCCATCTCGCTGACCGACGCGTACCACCAGGAGGAGCGCATCGTCGCGCTCAAGCGGGCCATGGTGCAGGCCGCCACCCGGCGCTTCCTGCTGGTCGACCACAGCAAGCTGAACCGCGTCGCGTTGCACAAGATCGTGCCGCTCGACGTGTTCGACCTGATCATCACGGACTCCGGGGCAGACCCGGCGGTGCTCGACGCGTGGACCGCGGCGGGCATCAAGTACGAGGTGGCGCCGTGACCGCCCGCCCAACCCTCGCACCTGCACCGACACCGATGCGTAAGGCTGGACATGACTCACGTCTATGACGATCCCGCGGACTTCAAGGATCAGACCATCGACGGCTTCGCCGCGGCGTACCACCGGTACGTCGAGCGGGTCCCCGACGCCGCCGGCTTCGTGCGGCGCGGCGGGCCCCGGGCGGGGAAGGTCAGCCTGGTCGTCGGCGGCGGCTCCGGGCACTACCCGTCCTACTCCGGCACCGTCGGTCCCGGCTTCGCCGATGGCTGCGTACTCGGCGACGTCTTCACCTCTCCCTCGACCGAGCAGATCGTGCGGGTGGCCCGGGCAGCCGACGGCGGAGCCGGGGTGATCCTGGCCTTCGGCAACTACGCCGGGGACCGGCTCAACTTCGGCGCCGCCCAGGAGCGGCTGCGCGCCACCGGCGTGGACTGCCGGATCGTCTACGTCACCGACGACATCGCCTCGGCCGGGCCGGACCAGGTCGACCAGCGGCGGGGCATCGCCGGTACCTTCCTCGTCTACAAGATCGGTGGGGCGGCCGCGGAGAGCGGATGCGACCTGGACACCGTGGAACGCGTCATGCGCGCGGCGAACGCGGCGACGTTCTCGTTCGGGGTGGCGTTCGACGGGTGCACCCTGCCCGGGCGCGGCGAACCGCTGTTCACGGTGGCCAAGAACAAGATGGAGTTCGGCCTCGGCATCCACGGCGAGCCGGGGATCCGCACCGGCGACTGGATGCCCGCGCGGGAGCTGGCCCAGGCACTGGTCGACGCGATCCTCGCCGAGCGGCCGGCAACCGCCGACGGCCGGGCCGCGGTCATCCTCAACGGGTTGGGCGCCACCAAGTACGAGGAGCTGTTCGTGCTGTACGGGCACGTGCAGCGCCTGCTCGCCGCCGCCGGCGTGCAGGCCGTCCTGCCCGAGGTCGGCGAGTTGGTGACCAGTCTCGACATGGCCGGCTGCTCGCTGTCGCTGACCTGGCTCGACGACGAGCTGGAGCGGTACTGGCTGGCGCCGGCCGACACCGCTGCGTTCCGCCGCGGCGACACCTCGGTGCTGCCGACCTACCAGCGGCGGCAGGCCGCGCCGCGGCAGGAGTCCGACGCCGCGGCCGCGGTCGAGGCCACCCCGGCGTCGCGGGCGGCCGCCGACGTCGCCCGCCGGGTCCTCGCCGCCATGTCCGCCGCCGTGGCGGAGAACGAGGAGCGGCTCGGCCGGATCGACGCGGTGGCCGGCGACGGTGACCACGGCGCCGGCATGGTACGGGGCATGCGAGCGGCGACGGCGGCCGCCGAGGCGACCGACGGCGGGGTCGGTGCGGTGCTGGCCGCGGCCGGCGAGGCGTTCGGCGACAAGGCCGGCGGCACCAGCGGTCTACTGTGGGGGGTCGCGCTCACCGCCGTCGGCACCGAGCTTGGCAACACCGACGAGGTCACCGCGCCGCGGCTGCTGCAAGCGGTGCGGGCCGGTGCGGCCACTATCCAGCGGGTGGGCAAGGCCGGGCGCGGCGACAAGACCATGCTCGACGCGTTGCTGCCCTTCGTGGACGAGCTTGGCCGGCGGCTCGACGACGGTGCCGGTCTGCCCGACGCGTGGCAGGCGGCCGCCGCCGTCGCGGTCGACGCGGCCGAGCAGACCGCGGCCCTGCGCGCCCGGGTCGGCCGGGCCAGGCCACTGGCCGAGCGCAGCGTGGGCACGCCCGATGCGGGGGCGGTCTCCATGGGACTGGTCCTCACCGCCGCCGGTACCGCTCTGGCGGAGGCAAGCACAGGAGAAAGCGCGGAGGAACGCGCGGACGCAAGCGCGGAACAACACGCGGGCAAGGGCGCGGACGCAAGCGCGGAGGAACACGCGGACCAAGGCGCGGCACCAAGCGCGGAGGCAATCGCAGCGGGAAACGCAGAAGGGGAAGCACGATGAGCGCAGCGATCGACCAGTCGATACCGCAGACCATGCAGGCGGTGGTCTGCCACGGGCCCGGGGACTACCGCCTGGAAGAGGTGCCGGTGCCCCGGCCGGGCAAGGGCGAGGCACTGGTCCGGGTGGAGGCGGTCGGTATCTGCGCCAGCGACCTGAAGTGTTACCACGGCGCCGCGAAGTTCTGGGGCGACGCGAACCGGCCGGCGTGGGCCGAGACCGAGGTGATCCCGGGACACGAGTTCGTCGGTGAGATCGTGCAGCTGGACGACGAGGCCGCCGAGCGCTGGGGCGTCACCGTCGGCGACCGGGTCGTCTCCGAGCAGATCGTGCCGTGCTGGCAGTGCCGGTACTGCGTACGCGGCCAGTACTGGATGTGCGCGCCGCACGACATGTACGGGTTCAAGCGCCGCCACCCGGGCGGCATGGCCGGCTACATGACGTTCCCGCCGCAGGCGCTGGTCCACAAGATCAGCAAGGACCTGCCGCCGGCACACGCCGCGTTCACCGAGCCGCTGTCCTGCGCGCTGCACGCGGTCGAGCGGGCCGAGATCCAGTTCGAGGATGTGGTGGTCGTGGCCGGCTGCGGCCCGATCGGGCTCGGCATGGTCGCCGGCGCGGCCGCCAAGTACCCGGCCGAGCTGATCGCCCTGGACCTGTCGCCGACCAAGCTGGAGCTCGCCCGGCAGTGCGGCGCCACCAGGACCATCAACATCCGCGAGCAGGATCCGGTCGCGGTGGTCAAGGAACTCACCGACGGCTACGGCGCCGACGTCTACCTGGAGGGCACCGGGCACCCCTCCGCGGTGGCCCAGGGCCTGAACCTGCTGCGCAAGCTCGGCCGCTTCGTCGAGTACAGCGTCTTCGGCTCGGACGTCACCGTCGACTGGAGCATCATCAGCGACGACAAGGAACTCGACGTGCGCGGCGCGCACCTGGGCCCGCACTGCTGGCCGGCAGCGATCCGGATGCTGGAGTCCGGCCGGCTGCCGATGGACGGGATCTGCACCCACCAGCTGCCGCTGGACCGATTCCAGGAAGGGCTGGATCTGGTCGCCGACGGTACGAAGTCGATCAAGGTCTCACTCATCCCCGGCTGACTGCGGCGGCAAACCCACCCGACAAGAGAGGCACGACATGGGTGACAAACTGCGGATCGTTCTCGGCAGCGACAACGCCGGGGCGAGGTACAAGTCGCGACTGGCCGAGGACATGCGGGCGGACGACCGGGTGAGCGAGGTCATCGACGTCGGCGTCGACGAGGACGAGGAGACGGCCTACCCGCACATCGCCGCGGCGGCGGCCCGGCTCATCGTGGCGGGCAAGGCCGACCGGGCGCTGCTGATCTGCGGTACCGGGCTGGGAGTGGCGATAACCGCGAACAAGATCCCCGGTATCCGGGCGGTGACCGCGCACGACAGCTACTCGGTGGAGCGGGCCGTGCTGAGCAACAACGCCCAGGTGCTCTGCATGGGTGAGCGGGTGGTCGGGCTGGAACTCGCCCGGCGGCTGGCCAAGGAGTGGCTCGGCTACCGCTTCGACCCCGGTTCCGCCTCGGCCGACAAGGTCGCCGCCATCACCGAGTACGAGTCGAAGATCGAAGCATGACCGAGCGCTCGCGCGAGGGCGCGGCTCGCCATGCGTCATGGCCGCCCAGGGTGAGCCGGGAGGAGTCATGACCGTGCCGACCGGTACGGTGTGGATCGGCACGAGCTGGAAGATGACCAAGACCATCGGGGAGAGCCGGGCGTACGCCTGTGCGCTCGCCGAGGCGCTGGCCAAGGCGCCGCTGCCGGATCGGGTACGCGCGTTCATCCTGCCGGCGCACACCAGCCTGGCGGCCGTGCGTGACCAGCTCGCCGGCGTACCGGTCATGCTCGGCGCGCAGAACGCGCACTGGGCGCCGGAGGGCGCCGGCACCGGCGAGGTGTCCATGCGCATGGTCGCCGACGCGGGCGCCACCATCGTCGAGATGGGCCACTCGGAGCGGCGGGAACAGTTCGGCGAGACCGACGAGACGGTGGCCCGCAAGGCCCGCGCCGCCGTCGATTTCGGCCTGCTGCCGCTGATCTGCGTCGGCGAACCCTGGTCGGTGCGCGCCGCGGGCGGTGCCGAGGAGTTCGTCGCGGCACAGGTACGGGCGGCCCTGTCCCGGCTGCGCGCCGACGAAATCGCCCGGACGCTGATCGCGTACGAGCCGGTGTGGGCGATCGGCACCGGCGGCACCCCCGCCACGGCGGAGCAGGTCGCGCCGGTCATGGCGGTGATCGCGGCGGAGACCCGCCGGCTCGGCGGCGGCACCGGCTGCCGGGCCGTGCTGTACGGCGGCGGGGTCGACGCCGACAACGCCGCCGACCTGCTGCGGGTCGACGCCGCGGATGGACTCTTCGTCGGGCGGGCCGCCTGGACCGTGGACGGTCTGCTGCGGCTGCTGGCCATCGGGCGCCGGCACGTGGCGACGACCTAGCCCATCCACCGGCCGTCTGTGGATAACCCTGTGGACTGGCCGCCCGCGTTGTGGAAAAGCTGCGGGTTGCGTGTGCCACCCTCACCCTGACGCCGTGGCGTTACCCGCGACCGTCGTACCTGTGGTGCACGATGCGGTAGGAGATGCCGGTGGGGGCCAACGAGGAGTCGCATGACGGAGCCGGTGGGCAGGGTGATGGGCACCGCGGACGCCACACCGCTGCAGTTCTGGACGGCGGTCGCGCCCGGGAGTTACCTCCAGCTTGACGATGTGGTCGTCACTCGCCGTGAACTGGCCGACCACGGTCCGATAACCATCGCCGGCGTGGTGACCCAGGTCCGGGCCCGGCACGAGGGCGCCCAGTTCGACTCCGACGTGTTCGCCATCGCCGACGGCACGCTGCCCGCCCAGGTGCAGGAGGCGGCCGAGATCACCACGACCCGGGTGGATCCGGAGGTCTACGTGCCGCCCGCGCCAGGTGCCGAGGTGTGCCGGGCCGACGGTGACCTGCGCGACGCGGCGCTGCACTTCGACCGGATGGAGAAGCGGCTGCCGATCGGCCTCGGCCGGGACGGCGCGCCGGTCTTCCTCAACGCCGACTTCCTGGATGGCAGCCGCGGCGCGCACGTCTCCATCTCCGGCATCTCCGGCGTGGCCACCAAGACCAGCTTCGCCACCTTCCTGCTGTACTCGGTGTTCCGCTCCGGCGTGCTCGGCGCGGACGGGGTCAACACCAAGGCGCTCATCTTCAACGTGAAGGGCGAGGACCTGCTCTTCCTCGACCACCCGAACACCCGGCTGGACGAGGCCACCACCGCGGCGTACGCCCGGCTCGGCCTGCCCACCGGGCCGTTCCCCGACGTGCGGGTGTACGCGCCGCCGCGCGCCGGTGACACCAGCGGCACGCCCGACGTGAGCAGCCGGCTCTCCGGCGTGGACACGTTCTACTGGACGCTCGCCGAGTTCTGCGCCGACCGGCTCCTGCCGTACGTCTTCGCCGATGCCGACGACGAGCGCCAGCAGTACACGATGGTGGTGCACTCGGTGGCCGCGCAGCTGGCCCGGGTCGCGCTGCCCGCGGAGGGCGGGGTCAGTGTCGGCGGCATCCGGCTCGGCGGGTACGCGGACCTGGTCGACTATCTGGTGGCGCAGCTCAACGACGAGGAGACCCGCGGCGCGTGGGCCGGTTCCGCGGTCGGCCAGGGCACGATCAACGCGTTCGCCCGCCGGCTGATCGCCAGCAAGAAGGACCTGTCCCGGTTGATCCGCGGCGACCTCGCCAGCCGCCGGCCGCACGAGATCAACACCGCGGCCAGCGCCCAGGTGAGCGTGGTCGACCTGCACAACCTGCCGGACCGGGCGCAGCGCTTCGTGGTCGGCGTGACGCTGAAGACCGAGTTCGAGCGCAAGGAGAAGGCGGGCACCGCGAAGCCGCTGCTGTTCGTGGTGCTGGATGAGCTGAACAAGTACGCCCCGCGGGAGGGGTCCAGCCCGATCAAGGAGGTGTTGCTGGACATCGCCGAGCGGGGACGCTCCCTGGGCGTGGTGCTGATCGGCGCGCAGCAGACCGCGAGCGAGGTGGAGCGGCGCATCGTGACCAACTCGGCGATCCGGGTGGTCGGGCGGCTCGACCCGGCCGAGGCGTCCCGGCCCGAGTACGGCTTCCTGCCCCAGGTGCACCGGCAGCGGGCACTGCTCGCCCGGCCGGGCACCATGTTCGTCAACCAGCCGGACATCCCGGTGCCGCTGTGCCTGGAGTTCCCGTTCCCGGCCTGGGCCACCCGGGTCGCCGAGGCGGGCAGCGCCCCGTCGCACACGCTGCGTTCGATCGTGCAGTCCGCCGACCCGTTCGCGGTGGTCGGCGGGCGGTCCGCGGATTCCGACGACGAGATCCCGTTCTAGCCGATGAAGATCCTGCATACCTCCGACTGGCATGTCGGCAAGGTCCTCAAGGGACACTCCCGCACCACCGAGCAGATCGCCGTCCTCGCCGAGGTGGTCGAGGTCGCTCGCGCCGAACGGCCGGATCTGGTGATCGTCGCCGGTGACCTGTTCGACTCCGCCGCGCCCTCGCCGGAGTCGACCCGGATCGTCACCCGGGCGCTCTCCGCGCTACGCGGCACCGGCGCGGACGTGGTCGCCATCGCGGGCAACCACGACAACGGCGCCGGCCTGGACGCGCTGCGGCCGTGGGCCGAGGCCGCCGGCATCGGGCTGCGCGGCACGGTACGCTCCGCCGCCGACCACGTCATCGACGGCCGCACCGCCGGAGGCGAGGCGTGGCGGCTGGTCGCCCTCCCCTTCCTCTCCCAGCGGTACGCGGTGCGCGCGACCGAGATGTTCGAGCTGACCGCCGCCGAGGCGACGCAGACCTACACCGACCATGTGGCGCGGCTGATCGAGGTACTCAGCAGCGGGTTCGGGCCGGACACGGTCAACCTGGTCACCGCGCACCTCACCGTGGTCGGCGCCAAGACCGGCGGCGGCGAGCGGGACGCGCACACCGTCCAGGCGTACGCGGTGCCGGCCACCGTGTTCCCGAGCGGCGCGCACTACGTGGCGCTGGGCCACCTGCACCGCCGGCAACAGGTGGTCGGCCCGTGCCCGGTGCACTACAGCGGCAGCCCGCTCGCCATCGACTTCGGGGAGGAGCAGAACAACCCGTCGGTGACCATTGTGGAGGTGACCGCGCAGACCGCGGCGAAGACCCGGGACATCCCGATCGCGGCCGCGGTGCCGCTGCGGACGGTCCGGGGAACGCTGGCCGACCTGTCCACCATGGACACCGGGGAGGCCTGGCTGCGGGTGTACGTACGGGAGCAGCCGCGCGCCGGACTGCGGGAAGACGTCCAGGCGTTGCTGCCGCGCGCGGTAGAGGTGCGGATCGACCCGGAGATGCTGCCCGGAGCGGGCACCTCGGCGCGGGCCGCCCCGCGGGCCGGCCGCTCGCCCCGCCAGCTGTTCGCCGACTACCTGGACAGCATCGGCCACTCCGATGACGGCGTACGGGAGCTGTTCGACCAGCTTTACGAGGAGGTGCACAGCTCATGAGCGAGCATCGCGAGCGGGTCGGGCTCGGTGCACGCGTCAGGCGCGGTGCACGCATCAGGCTGGGTGCGCCGGCCAAGCCGCGCCTCTGCTCGGGCCGGGAGGAGGCGCGGTGAGGCCGCTCCGGTTGGACCTGGCCGGGTTCGCCGCGTTCCGGGACGAGGCCACCCTCGACTTCACCGACGCCGACTTCTTCGCGCTGGTCGGCCCGACCGGCGCGGGCAAGTCCACCGTGCTGGACGCGATCTGCTTCGCGCTCTACGGCACGGTCCCCCGGTGGGGCGACCGGAAGGCGATCGCCAACGCGCTGGCCCCGTCCGCCACCGAAGCCCGGGTCCGGCTGGTGTTCGAGTCGGCCGGCTCGCGGTACGTGGCCAGCCGGGTGGTCCGGCGCAGCGCCAAGGGCCGGGTGTCCACCGCGAACGCCGGGCTGGAGCTGTTGCCGCCCGGGTTCGATGTGACCAAGTTCGACACCGGGCTCTCCCCCGAGGATCTCGGCGAGGTGCTCGCCGGCACGCCGGGCGAGATGGAGCAGGCGGTGCTGGACGCGATCGGCCTGCCGTACGAGCAGTTCACCACCTGCGTCCTGCTGCCGCAGGGCGAGTTCGCCGAGTTCCTGCACGCCAAGCCGGCGACCCGCCAGCAGATCCTGGTCAACCTGCTCGGCCTGCACGTCTACGAGCAGGTCCGGGTACGGGCCACCGAACGGGCCGCTCAGGCGGACGCTAAGCTGTCCACTGTCGACCGGATGCTGGCGGATCTATCCGATGTAGACGAAGAGGCACTGGAATCGGCCGAGCAGCGGGTCGCCGCCATGCGCCGGCTCACCGCCGAGGTCGACGCGGCCGCGCCCCGGCTGCTGGCGGCCCAGCGGGACGCGGCCACGGCCGCGGCGGCGCTGGCCGCCCTGGACCGGGAGATCGACCAGCTCGCCGGGGTCTCGGTACCCCGGGACGCGCACGCCACCGCCACCGCCACCGCCCGCGCCCGGGCCGCGGCGAGCGAGGCCGCCGACGCGGTGGCGGTGGCCGAGGAACGCGAGGAGAAGCTGCGCGGCGAGGTGGCCGGCGCGGCCGACCCGACCGCGTTGCGGCTGCTGCTGGAGCAGTACGAGGAGCGCGAACGGCTGGCCGAGCAGTCCGGGGTGCTAACCGCGATGGTGGCCCAGGCGCAGGACGAGCACGCCAAGGCGCTGGCCGCCCTGCAGCGGGCGCAGCAGAAGGCCGCCCGCGCCACCGCCGAGCTGGACGCGGCGCGCGAGGCGTACCAGCAGGCGCAGACCGCCGACCGCGCCGCCGCGCTGCGCGCCCACCTGACGGTCGGCGACGACTGTCCGGTATGTACGCAGCCGGTGACCGTACTGCCGCCGATGCCGGCCGGGTCCGCGGTGGCCGCGGCCGAGGCGGCCGGCAAGGCCGCCCGCGCCGCCGCGGACGCGGCGAACCAGCAGGTCGCCAAGCAGGACTCGGTCGTCCGCGAGCTGGACCGCGCGCTGGCCG